>WNGR01012616.1_pt1 | contig 13438 bp, 10 predicted proteins | sample 5407581 | NCBI WGS metagenome assembly WNGR01 (sample SAMN13153383, study PRJNA577476) | soil metagenome | isolation source: 80 cm soil or saprolite under Garry oak tree replicate 2 | place: USA:California | collected 2016-06-15 | reverse complement strand
CGTGCGGCACCGTGCCGTAGCGGCGCAGATCCCGGTACCAGGCGTAGTGCTCCTTGTCGATGCCGCGCTCCCCCATGCGCGCGTCCAGCACTTCGAGCCGCTCCTCGCGCTGGCTGCCGCCGATGATCTCGCCGATCCCAGGCGCCAGCACGTCCATCGCCGCGACCGTCCTGCCGTCGTCGTTCACCCGCATGTAGAAAGCCTTGATGTCCTTCGGGTAGTTCATCACGATCACCGGCTTCTTCGCGTGCTTTTCGGTGAGATAGCGCTCGTGCTCCGACTGCAGGTCGATGCCCCACTTCACCGGGAACTCGAACTTCTCCTTCGCCCGCTCGAGCACTGCGATTGCCTCGCCGTAATCCATGCGCACGAACTCCGAGCCGACGATCCCCTGCAGCTTCGCCACCAGTCCCTTCTCGATCCGCTCGTCGAAGAAGGCGAGATCTTCCTGCCTGTCCTTCAATAACGTCTCGAAGGTGAACTTCAAGAGCCCTTCCGCCAGCGTCGCATTGTCCGAAAGGTCGGCAAAAGCGATCTCCGGCTCGATCATCCAGAACTCGGCGAGGTGGCGGCTGGTGTTCGAGTTCTCCGCGCGGAACGTCGGCCCGAACGTGTAGACCTTGCTGAGCGCGAGGCAGTACGCCTCCACGTTGAGCTGCCCCGACACGGTCAGGAACGCCTCGCGGCCGAAGAAGTCCTGCCCGAAATCGATCCTGCCCTGCGGCGTGCGCGGCAGGTTGGCGAGATCCAGCGTCGACACCCGGAACAGCTCCCCCGCCCCCTCCGCGTCGGAGGCGGTGATGATCGGCGTATTGACCCAGAAAAAGCCGTTCTCGTCGAAGAACCGATGGATCGCCTGCGCCAGCGTGTGTCGCACCCTCGTCGCCGCCCCGATCACGTTCGTCCGCGGCCGCAAATGCGCCACCTCGCGCAGGAACTCCAGCGAGTGCGGCTTCGGCTGGATCGGATACGTATCCGGGTCCTCTACCCAGCCGATCACCTTGATCGCGCTCGCCTGCATCTCGAACGGCTGCCCCTTCGCCGGCGATGGCACGATCGTCCCGGTCGCCTCCACCGCGCAACCGGCGGTGAGCTTGAGGACCTCATCGGTGTAATTGGGCAGCGTGTTCGGCGCCACCACCTGCACCGGATGGAACGACGATCCGTCCGACAGGTGCACGAACGAAATACCCGCCTTCGAGTCCCGCCGGGTACGCACCCAGCCTTTGACCGTGACCGGCGCGTCCTTCGGCGCCTGGCCGGCCAGGATCCCGCGCACGTTGAACTCTCTCCCGTCCATTGATCGAGAGTGCCTTCTATCGATTCATCCGGATCAGTTCTTCACGTATTTCTTGATGTCCATCTGGTCGTCGGACGCCGCGTAGATCGCGCCATTGCCATCGACCACGATGCCGATCGGCGGCTGCATCTTCGGATCGGGCGGCACCGGGGGCGGTATGAAATACATCACCTTGCCGTCCTTCACGCTGCCGATGCGGATGCCGCGCCGGCAGCCTGGATTGTAGTTGGCGGCGCCCTGATTGTCCGAGGACTGGGAATCGATCACATACAACATGTCGTTCTTGTCGACGGCGACGCCGCTGGGGCGGCCGAATTGCTTCCAGGCGGCGAGAAATTTTCCGTCCTTGTCGAAGACCACGACGCGGCTGTTGCCGCGGTCGGCGACGTAGAGGTGGTCCTGGCTGTCGAAGGCGATCGCATGCGGCGAGCGCAATTGCCCATCGCCCCTGCCATAGGTGGCGAAGGTCTTGATGAATTTGCCGTCCTTGGTGAACACCATGATGCGCGAGTTATTGGGTTTGGCCTCGCCATGGCCTTCGCTGATGTAGATGTCGCCATTGGAGGCGACGGCCACGCCGGTCGGCGAATCGAAGATGTCGAGGCCGCTCTCGCCGGCGCCTTGGCCGGGCTTGCCGAGCTTCAAGAGCACGCGGCCGCCGGGACTGAGCTTCGTCACCTGCATGCCTTTCATGCCCTTCGCCGCGGCATCGGCCACCCAGAGATTGCCGTCCTTATCGATGGCCGCCTGGTGCGGCTCGACGAAGAGGCCGGCGCCGAAATTCTTCAGTGTCTTGCCGTCGGGTCCGAGCTCGATGACCGGAACGCAGTCGTCCGTTTCACAACGGTCCACGGCCCAGAGGTTATTGCTCGGATCGACCGCGACGGCATTGATTGGACTCCAGGGCCTCGGCGGCGAGGCCCAATTCGTGACCTGGCGGTAGGGATTGGGCAGGTTGTCGTTCGTCTCCGTGCAGGGATAGCTCGGTTGCGCGCTCGCCATTCCGGCGGCGGCGGTCGCGAGCAACGCAATAGCAAACCCTGTCAGGCTCGCACGCATATCGTTCCTCCCTTGGTTTCCCGAAAGCTTGGCAGCGCCCGACGTGGCCGCCCGGCACCGCGGCGCGGCAGACTTCGATCGCAGTCTGACGCGCCGGTGCGCGAGGCTCGGATGAGCCTCGCATTGTTCCCTTCTCTTCGCGGTTCACGCGGTGTAGAATTTGACGAAATAATCGTACACGCGGTCGGGCGCTTCCTCTTGCAGGTAGTGGCCGGTCGGGAGCGGCTGCGCATCGACGAGGTTGCTTGCGAATTTCCGCCACACCGTGGGAAATTCCTGGGTCGGCGGCGCCCCTCGCATTCCCCACAATATCAGGAGCGGCATTGTGATCTGGCGATCCTTGTCGGCCGTATCCATCTCGAAATCGATCCTGGCGCCGGCGCGATAGTCGCGGCAGGAGCCGATGATCGTCTTCTTTGTGTAGCAGCGGATATATTCGTCGAACACGACCTTGGGAGGGTTCCTGTTGCCGCCGCGGCTCTTCAGGAACCATTCCGCCGGCACGGCGCTCATCAGCGTTTCGGGAAACGGCTCCGGTTGCGCCATGAACAGCCAGTGCCAGGTGTTGAGCCCCCATCTCATGTTGGCGTTGGTCCACACGTGATAATTCGGCAGCATGTCCAGGATGCAGAGCTTCATGACCCGATCCGGGTGATCGAGACACAGGCGATGACTCAGGCGCGCGCCGCGGTCGTGGCCGCCGAGGTAGAAACGCTGATGGCCAAGGTTCTCCATGACCTCGATCATGTCCTCGGCCATGACCCGAAAGCTGTAATTGATGAGATTGGGGCCGGGCTCGGGCAGCGAGCTGTCGCCGTAGCCGCGCAGATCGGCGAGAACCACGTGATAGCGTTCCGCGAGCCGCGCGGCGACTGCGTACCACAACACGTGATTGTTCGGATTGCCGTGCAGCAGCAGCAAGGGCGGGCCAGAACCGCCATGGCGCACGCGGATGATGGCGCCCTTCGTGCGCATGTCGAGATGCTTGAATCCCGGGAACAGGGCCGCGACCTCGGCGCTGCCCCAGCGCGTTGGATCGCGGACATAATCGGCGGGGGTCGCTTCGGCCAGCACCGGCGTCTGCTCCGCCGATGACGGCGTGGCGATGCTCGCCGCCGCCGCGCCTGCGGCCAAGGCCTGCACCAGACTGCGGCGGCTCAAGCCTTCTTCGATTTGTTCGGATTGAGGATGCGTGGTCATTTCAGCCTCCCTTGTGGGTGTCGGCAAAGCGACAGCGGGGATCAGGTGGCGGACTGATCGAATTCCAGCAGATTGCTCGCGGATGATATCGCAAAATCGGACTGACAAGCTATCGACAATTCCGAAAATGCTCGTGACCGGATGGAATTGGCGGCGTAAGCTCTCCGCCTGGGTCTTTGCTGGAGCACCGAGCATTCCGATGTCGAAATTCGCAAAAAATTCCAATCTCCATCGCGACCTGTCCAAGGCGCTGAGGCACTGTGCTTCGATCGCGGCTCTCGGCGCGAGCGTCACGGTTTTTGCGGCTGGCGCTGCCGCGCTCGCGCAAGCTCCCTCGCAGGAGCAGGGACCTGCAACAGGCGAGATTCCTGAACTGGCGTCAGCCCAGTTCGCCTGGCTCGTCTTGGGCGTCAATTGGTTCGACCCGCCGCCGGGATGGGGCCGCGGCCCGATTAAGCAAGACCCCGCCTATCCCTTCCATGGCAACCGGGATGGCCCCGGCCAGGTGACGCCGCACATCGGCAACACCAAGGATCCGGTGCTCAAGCCCTGGGCGGCGAAGCAGATGCAGGAGTCGAACGACGAGGTGCTGAGCGGCAAGCGCGGACTTCCGTTCTCCGCCCAATCGGCCTGCTATCCGGGCGGCGTTCCCGAGCAATTGCTCACCCCGGCGCTGCCGTTCTATTTCATCCAGACGCCCAAGCAAGTGTGGATGATCTGGGAGACCGATCACATGGTGCGCCGGATCTACATGGCCGACCAGCATTCCGAGAATGTGAAGCCGTCATGGTTCGGCGAGTCGATCGGCCATTACGAGAACGGCGACACGCTGGTGATCGATACCATCGGCTTGCAGGCCAAGAACAGCTATCTCGATTGGTTCCGCACGCCGCATACCGAGAAGCTGCATGTCATCGAGCGCTTCAAGCTGTCCGCCGATGGCAAGACGCTGGAGGTCCTGGTCAAGGTCGAAGACCCCGACACCCTCAACGAACCGCTCTACATGACGCGACGCTGGAACAAGGTGCCGAACCAGTTCTTGGAGGTGGTCTGTGCCGAAAACAACGGGGATCATTTCGGCAAGAACCTGTTCCCGATCCCGCATGCCGACACACCGGAGGCTCGCCCGTCCTCATCCGGCTGGGGCGCGGTTGATATCTTATCCCAAAGGCGCGAGCGGCGGGAGACCAAAAGGAGAGCGCCGGGCGCCTTGCTCATCCGAGCGCGTAATAGGCGCGCTTCTTGAAGCCGCGCTGTGGCGGGCGTATCATTGTTATTTGGAACGGCAGTAATCGGAAACTTGGCCCGCGTCCCACCCCATCGGAGAAAGGTCACCACGATGAAAGCCAATCTCTACGTCGGAACGGCACTCACGGCTGTTGCCATGGCCGCCGCCTACGCCCTCGTGTCGCCCAGCGCAACGCTCGCCGCGGACGGTGCGTCGCTTCTCGCCGGCAAGGTTGTCTCTTCCACCGGCGAGGCATTGGCCGGAATTCCGATCAAGGCCCGTCGCGACAACAGCACCATCACGGTGGCCGTCTACACCGACGCCAAGGGCGAATACTCGTTTCCGGCCTGGTCGGACCTCACGCCCGGCTCCTATTCGGTCGGGATCGAACTGCCGGATTTCGAGCGCACCGCGAAGCCTGTCGCCGTGTCGGAAGGCAAGCCTGCGAAAATCGACTTCACGCTGAAATCAAAGCCGCTCGCGTATGAAGACGCGACCGCCTCCGAAATCATCGCCGCCCTTCCCGGCACCGACCAGCAGAAGGTTCTGTTCTCCCAATGCAGCAATTGTCACACCCTGCAATGGGCGCTGGCGGTCCCGCGCACGAAGGAAGATTGGGTCAGGGTGGTCAAGAAGATGGCCGGCAGGGCCGCCGAGGACGTGACGCCGGGCACCTATGCATTCAGCCAGGTGCAGTTCATCGAGCCTTTGGCCGAATATCTGACCTCGATCCGTGGACCCGGCTCTTCCGACAAGATCCCGTTCAAGCAACGGCCGCGGCCGACGGACGCGGCCTCCACCAATCTCGTCGTAACCGAGTACGCGCTTCCCCGAGGCGGCGAGCGCGAACTCTACATGCTGCGTGGCGATCGGCGGTTCGTCTGGCCGCACGACGTGATCATGAACGACAAATACGCCTACTACACCGACCACTTCTCCTACGTTCTCGGCCGGATCGACGTGAAGACCGGGGAAGCGACGGAAATGCCCTTCACGCTGCCGAAAGGAGCAGGACGCGAAGGACGCAGCATGGATGGCACCGCTGACGGGCGCCCAGGCCAACCCGGCGGCGGAGCGCACGAGCTGCAATTCGATCGCCGCGGCAATGTCATTGTCGGCATGGACAACGGGACCGTCAAATACGATCCGAAATACAGTCAGTTCATGAGCTGGGCGGCCGGCCGGGCCATGTTCGGTTTGGATCCGGACGGCAACGTGTGGAATCTGACGAGGGGCGGCGACCTGGTGAAGATCGACACCAACAGCGAAGTGCTGAACCGGACGCTCTTCAAGATTCCGAAGAACATGGGAATCTATGACACCGACACCGATTCCAAGAGCCGGACCATCATCAATATCTGGCGCGAAGGCAAGCTCGGCATCTTCGATCCCAGGACGGCCGAATACACCGAGTACAAGACGCCCACGCCCATGGCCGGTCCGCGGCGCGGGCAGATCGACGGTCAGGATCGCCTCTGGGTCGCCGAATTCTACGCCGGCCAGGTCCTGATGTTCGACCCGGACAAGAAGCTGCTCAAGGAATACCCGCTGGTCAACGGGACCAAAGCCTATACGGCGCCTTACGCGGAGCCCTACTCCACGAGCGCCGACGACAAGAACCAGGTCGTCTGGACGAACGACTTCAGCAGCAGCCGCCTCTTTCGCATCGACATGAACACCGGGCAATCGACGGAATACATGACGCCGTCGAACTACGAGGTGCGCGATTTGAAAGTCGATACCGCAGCCGAGCGCCCGACCGTGTGGGTTCCGGCCTATCGTCCGCCATCCAAGCTGGTGAAGATCCAGGTCCGATAATTCAATCGCGTCGGCCGGCGGGAGCCGCAGGCCGACGCTTTGCATCGCTGGATTAATGGCCACGGGTCGCACTCCAGACGAGCGCGACCCGTTTGCTTTCCTGTTGATGGGAATGAGCCCTCGTCCGTGCCACATGCTCCCCCTCCCCCGCTTCCGGGGGAGGGCAGGGAGGGGGCTCTCGCCACATCCATCGCCGCAGCGATTGTCTCGACGACGCCGCTTCGATTCGTGATCACATGGGGTCTGCCGGTGAAAGCCTGCTCGATCCAGGCGGTGCGCGCGCACCGCGTACCAGACGACCCGCTCGGCCTTGGTCATGTCCTGGCGCAGCGATCGCGCGTGGACGCGCATCTTCGAATTCACCCGCCAGCTGAGTTTCCTCGGCTCGGCCTCGGGACCTGTTGTGCGGCCAGAGGCCCCCTCCCTGCCCTCCCCCGCAAGCGGGGGGGAGGAGGAGCGTGTGGCTCGGTCACGGGCTCACCCATCTGGACCGCGCCATCCGCCTGCAATAGGCTCGACCGCACGGCTCGGGGAAGAAATTGATTTTAACGGAGGGGCGTGATTTGCGGTTGATCTGGCCATGGCAAGACAGGAATCGCAGATTTTCCTGGCTCAAGGCGAGCACATTCGCGCTGATATTGTTGCCGGCGATCCGGTTCACTTATCAGTTCGGCACCGGCGAATACGGAATCCTTCCGATCGCACTCGGCGGCATGACCTATTGGTCGGGCGTGTGGGCGACGGCGATCCTGCTCATGGCTTTGGCCGTGACGCCGGCGCTGACGATATTGCGCTGGCCTGCCCTCGTCGATGTGCGCCGGATGATTGGGGTGACGGGGCTCGCCTTTACGGTCGCCCATATCGTCATCTATTTCGCCTTGCGGTCCTGGAATTTTGCGTCCATTGCCAACGAGACGGTGACGAGACTGACGCTGATCGTCGCGACTCTCTCGACCATCGGTCTGATCGCCTTGGGCGCGACCTCGCTCGACGCCGCGATTCGGCGCATGGGGGCGAAAAACTGGCAGCGGCTGCACAATGCGAACTATGTGATCACCGCCTTGGCGGTCCTCCACGTCGTGCTGGCGCGAGGCACATACTCGGAGCAGTACCTGCTGGGCGGAATATTTTTCTGGCTCATGGCCTGGAGAATGCTGGCCCGCTATGGGCACGGTGCCGATGCGAAAGCGCTGGCGATGCTCGCCGTGGGGTCGTGCCTTTTTACCGCGTTCCTCGAAGCCGGCTTCCTTTGGGCCCGCCGTGGCTACGAGCCGTCGTGGACGCTCGGCAATAATTTCAATCTGGCCATGCTGGACATCGGCGTCCCGGCGGCTTGGCAGGTCCTTGCGTTCGGTGTCCTGTTTGCGCTTGGAGCCGCCGGCCGCGAAGCTCTCCGCGTCAAAGCGGCGAGGCTTGAGGCGCGCCAGATCGGATAGCGAGCGCTTGTGCAATACACTGCATTGAACCCGTCACACGCGCAATTGACTGGCGGAGTGCTTGCGGCTGCGTTGCAATGACGTGCGATAGGGTTCGGGACCTGCCGGCACCCACTTGCCAGCACGTGGGTCAGTCCTCAAGATGTTTGGCGTCCGTGCGCGAACGCCGGCCGAAACACCTGCGGGCGCCACCGTCGTTGTCTGTGCTCCGAGCCGCGCAAATCTGGAGGAGGACCGCCATGCAAAGGGCATTGATCGGACTAGTCAGCCTCGCAATTGCGCTCGCTGCGGCTTCGTCGGCGACCGCACAAAGTCCCCTCAAGATCGGGCTGATCATGCCGTATTCCGGCCAGTTCGCCGACACGGCGACCCAGATGGACAATGCCATCAAGCTTTACGTGAAGCAAAATGGTGAGACGGTCGGCGGCAGGAAGCTCGAATTCATCCGCAAGGACACCGGCGGCATCGCGCCCGATGTCGCCAAGCGGCTGGCGCAGGAACTGATCGTGCGCGACGGCGTAGACATTCTCGGCGGCTTCGTCCTGACGCCCAATGCGCTCGCGGCCGCCGACGTTTCGGCCGAGGCCAGGAAATTCATGGTGGTCATGAACGCGGCGACGGCGATCATCATCACCAAGTCGCCGTACATGGTGCGCACCTCCCTCACCATCCCGCAGCTGACCGAGACTTTTGGCACGTGGGCTTATAAGAGCGGCGTTCGCAAGGCCTACACGATGGTTTCGGATTACGGTCCCGGGCATGACGCGGAAGACGGATTCCAGCGCGGCGTTAAGGAAGCCGGTGGTCAAATCATCGGCGCGGTGCGATTCCCGGTGGCGAACCCGGATTTCTCCGCCTTCGTCCAGCGTGCCAAGGACCTCAATCCCGAAGCGATCTTCATATTCGTGCCTGGCGGCGCCCAGCCGGCGGCGCTGGGCAGGGCGCTTGCCGAGCGCGGGATCGACACCAATAAGACCAAGGTGCTGGGGATGGGCGAACTCACGGAGGACGAGTCTCGCAAGAGCATGGGCAACGCTGCAGCCGGCATCATCACCGTCTATCATTACGACTGGAACCACGACTCCGCGCCCAACAGGACTTTCGTGAAGGCCTTCAATGACTCCTACGGCGGACGTAACCCGAACATCTATTCGGTCGGAGGCTATGACGGCATCCATTTGATCTACGAAACGCTCAAGAAGACTGGCGGCAGGAGCGACGGGGAAAGCCTGATCGCCGCCGCCAAGGGCATGAAATGGGAGAGCCCGCGCGGTCCCTTATCGATCGATCCCGAGACCCGCGATATCGTCCAGACCGTCTATATCCGGCGGGTCGACAGGGTCGGCAATGACACGCGCAACGTTGAGTTCGACCGGATCGAGAACGTCAAGGATCCGTTCAACGCCCGCATGAAGAAATGAACAAGCGATCCCGCGGATAATCGGCTGCCGGCGAGGAGCGGCATGATCGGACCATTCCTCGGCGTCCTGTTCGACGGGTTTGCCTACGGGATGCTGCTGTTTCTGCTGTCGGTAGGGCTGTCGGTGACGCTGGGGATGATGAACTTCGTCAACCTGGCGCACTGCAGCTTCGCCATGGTCGGCGGCTATGTCACGGTCACCCTGATGCGGGCGTTCGGATGGCCGTTTTTCGCTACCCTGCCGATGGCGTTTATCGTCGCGGCAGTGGCAAGCGTCGCGGTCGAGCGCACGCTGTTTCGCAGGCTCTACCGCGCCGGCGAGCTCGATCAGTGCTTGCTCACGATCGGCATCGTTTTCATCTCGGTCGCTGGGGCGGCCTATATCTACGGGACGGTGCAGCAGCCGGTGGAGCTGCCGCCATATCTGCGCGGCACGGTTAACTTCATGGGAGTGAGTTTCGGCGGCTACCGCCTATTCCTGATAGTCGTCGGGCTGGCGATCACCGCCATCCTCATCGGCGCTCTGGAATACACCCGCTTCGGCGCGCAGGTGCGTGCCGCGGTGGACAACCAACGCATGGCGCGCGGCCTTGGCATCAATGTGGACGGAGCTTTTGCCGTCACCTTTGCGCTCGGCAGCGGCCTCGCCGGCCTCGGAGGATCCCTCGCCATCGAGGTCATCGGGCTCGATCATGCATTTGCCGTTACCTATCTCGTCTACGTTCTCATCGTCGTTTCGGTGGGCGGGCTTGGTTCGATCGGCGGATCGTTCGCCGCGGCGACGCTGCTCGGCATCAGCGACGTTGCGGGCAAGTATTACTTCCCCGAGCTTGGTGCTTTCCTCATCTATCTGGTGATGGTCGGCACTCTGATGTGGCGCCCGACCGGTTTGTTCGGAAGGCGATAGGCATGACGATCTCCTCCGGCGCGCTCGTCGAGCCGCACGCTTATCTGTACGTGCAGACCCGGTGGCGGGGGATCGAGATCGTCTTCTGGCTCTCCACGCTGCTGCCGTTCTTCTTATTCCCGCTGCATCTCCAGCTCGCGAGCCAGATCGCGATTACCGCGCTTTTCGCCCTCTCGCTCGATCTGATCCTCGGCTATGCGGGGATCGTATCGCTCGGCCACGCCGCGTTTTTCGGATTGGGCGCGTATGCCGCCGGGCTGATCTCGAAATGGGGTTTTGGGGAACCGATCTCCGGTCTCGTCATCGCGGCGACGGTCGCCGGTGCCGTAGGCTATGCGACGAGTTTCATCATCGCCCGCTTCCGGCACCTGCCGCTCATCATGATCACGCTTGGGCTCGGCCTTTTGCTGCACGAGGCTGCCAACAGCGCCTCCTCGCTCACGGGCGGGTCCGACGGCTTGCAGGGGGTGAAGATCTGGCCGCTGTTCGGCACCTTCAGATTCGACCTTTACGGTTACACCGCCTACACCTACTCGCTCGTCGTCCTGTTCCTCATCTTCCTCGTGGCGCGGCGGCTGATCAATTCGCCGTTCGGTCTGGCGCTGCGGGGAATACGGGAGAACGCTGTTCGCATGCCGGCGATCGGGGCGCCGAGCCGTTCGCACATGCGCACCATCTACACGATCGCCGCCGTGATCGCAGGCATCGCCGGGGCGTTGCTGGCGCAAACAACGGGAACCGTCTCCCTCGGCACGCTCGACTTCCAGCGCTCGGCGGACGTTCTGGTGATCCTCATTCTGGGTGGCGCCGGACGCCTTTACGGCGGGATTTTCGGCGCCATTGTTTATTTGGTCGCCCGCGATCAGTTCTCGGGCATCAATCCGCAATACTGGCTCTTCTGGATTGGGCTGCTGCTGGTCCTCGTCGTGATCTTCCTCCCCAACGGCATTTTGGGCGGCATGGTGCAGTTCGCTGCGTCGTGGCGCGGTCGCCGCGCCTCGTGGCGAGGCAGGTCGTCGTGACTGCACCTGTTCTGTCCACGCGCGGTCTGCAAAAGAGATTCGGTTCATTGGTGGTCGCGCAGAACATCGAGATTGCGCTGCCGCGCGGCGAGCGCTACGCGCTGATCGGTCCGAACGGCGCCGGCAAGACGACGCTCATCAACCTGATGACCGGCATGCTGCGACCCGACGCCGGCCATATTTTTCTGAGCGAGGAGGATATCTCGGCTCTGGCGCCGCACGAGCGCGTCAAGCGCGGACTGGTGCGGACGTTCCAGATCAACACGCTGTTTCCCCATCTCAATGCGTTGGAAACGGTTACTCTCGCGGTCTGCGAACGGCTGGGCCACGCCGGCACCTGGTGGAAGCGGCTGCCGGCCTGTCGCGACGCAATCGATGAGGCGCACGAGATCTTGGTGTCGCTGCGGCTCGCCGCAAACTGTTTTCGGCCGACGCACGAACTCGCCTACGGCCAGCAACGCCTGCTCGAGATCGCGCTCGCGCTCGCAACGAAGCCCAAAGTGCTGTTGCTCGACGAGCCGGCTGCGGGCGTCCCACGCGACGAAAGCGCCGAACTGTTTGCGGCCATTGCCGGACTGTCGCCGGACCTCACGGTGCTGTTCATCGAACACGACATGAATGTCGTCTTCCGGTTCGCGAGCCGCGTCATCGTCATGGTCGGCGGGCGCGTGCTGATCGAAGGGGCGCCGGACGAAGTTGCGGCCGACCAGCGCGTGCGCGAAGTCTATCTCGGTTCGAAGCGCCATGGCTGAGACACTGCTTGCCTTGGAGCATGTGCGTGCTGGCTACAATGATGCCGTCGTGCTCGACGATATTTCGCTCGAAATCCCCGAGCAGGGCAGCATGGCCGTGCTGGGCCGCAACGGCGTCGGCAAGACCACGCTGCTCCTCACGATCATGGGGCACACCGACGTTATCCGCGGCACGATCCTGTGGCGCGGGCAGGACGTGACCGCGATGGCTGCGCACCGGCGCGCCCGACTCGGTCTCGGCTGGGTGGCGCAGGAACGGGAAATATTTCCCTCGCTGTCCTTGGAGGAAAATCTCAACGTCGCGGCCCGGCCCGGCCGATGGGACTTGAATGCCGTCTACAATCTGTTCCCGCGCCTCGGCGAGCGCAGGCGCAACATGGGCCATCAGCTGTCGGGCGGCGAGCAGCAGATGCTCGCGATCGCGCGCGCGCTGATGACCAACCCGGCGCTGCTGCTGCTCGACGAGCCGCTCGAAGGCCTCGCCCCCATCATCATCGAAGAACTGACCGAGGCGCTCAAGCGGATGATGGTTCAACAGGGCACCGCGGCGATCCTGGTCGAGCAGCATGCCGAGCTCGCCCTGATGCTGACCGATAGTGCCGTGGTCATCGAGCGCGGCGCAATCGTGCACCGCGCATGTTCGCAGGATTTGCTTGCCGACGCCGCCACCCTCGAGCGCCTGGTGGGGTTGCGGCCGGCGAGTCCAGCGAGTCCTCGGCGCCGATAGCGGCGCAAGACGTCACGGTCATCCCAAAATCTCGAGTCCTTATCTTTGCCCGGGAGCTGCCGCAGCAGGTTGGCGCTGCCACCTGCGCGATGGGCCGGCCATCGCCCCAACCGGCCAACGTCCCAGCGGCCAACGTCCCACTTACGGGCGCAGGGAAGGTTGGTGTAATTTGTTAGGGAGCTGCTGGTGGGACGTGCCAAAGTCCCACGGGGCGAAAGGGCGGACGCAAGCAGCCCCTCGTCGGTAGCAGAACTTTTTCGGGCCGCTCTTCGTGCGCCGATCCTTTTCGGCGCCGAGGGTTATTCGCATTCCAAGAGGTGCGCGGGGCGCGTCTGCGGCGCGCGGCGCAACCGCGATCACAGGGAGGACACCATGCGTTTTCGCAACACGATCGGTGCGACCGCGCTTGCGGCGGCGCTGATGATGATGATGATCGGGGGCGCCGCGGCGTTCGACGACACCAAGTATCCCGACCTGAAGGGCCAATGGCGGCGCGCCGGCAACGCGGGCCTCCTCGCCGGCGGCGCCGGGGGGCTTCGCTACGACCCCAGCAAGCCTCCCAGCCTCGG
>WNGR01006367.1_pt1 | contig 13438 bp, 13 predicted proteins | sample 5407581 | NCBI WGS metagenome assembly WNGR01 (sample SAMN13153383, study PRJNA577476) | soil metagenome | isolation source: 80 cm soil or saprolite under Garry oak tree replicate 2 | place: USA:California | collected 2016-06-15 | reverse complement strand
GCAACCCGACGGTGTCCGATGCGCGGCCGGACAGCAGCTCGTACCGCTCGTCGGCGCCCGACAGCAGCTTCACCAGCGGATCCGGCGTGACGGGCCCGGTCGACTCGACGGGTGCCCGCACGGCCTGCGCCCGCAGCGCCTCGGCAAGGAGACGCTCCGGGTCGGGCTGCTCAGTCACACCACTGACGGTAACCCAGTCAGCGGCGAGACCTGACTCGACTGACGCCCCATTGTCCACAACCCCGCGCGAATCGAGTCGCGCCCGCAGTCAAGATCAACTAGAATGGAACCTGGGGGGATCCCCGGAGTCTTGATCTGCCAAAATGTCGCTGTCCGCGAAGTTATCCACAGGTCCGATCAAAAGCTACAGCGCGCCGTTCCAAGATCCACTGACTCGAAAGTAAGGTGAAGGGGCCGCCTGGCTGGTGTCAGGCAGCCGGTTCGATGGGGTCGAATCGGACGGTGAGTCCGAGGGCGTTGGCTTGGCGGATGATGCGGCGCATCGCGGCCTGTAGGTCACGGCGGGTGAAGTGATCCGCGCCCAGGTCCTGATAGTCGGTGTCATCGGTAAGCATGTGCCAGACAGCGGTCAAGATGGTGTGTTGCAGAGCGACGATGGCTTTCTGTTTGCCCAGTCGGGGGGCCAGCCGTCGGTAACGGGCCGCCAGGTAAGTGTCTTTGCTGCGGGAGGCGGCCATAGCGGTGGTGCCTAACGCCCCGCAGAGCCATCGGTTGCCGTGTCGGGTCTTGCCGGTTTTGTGTTTCCCTGCTGATTCGTGCTGGCCGGGACAGACCCCGGCCCAGGAGGCCAGGTGCCCGGCGGTGCGTCATGTCGCCGCCGGTCTCGGCGATGATCACCTCGGCGGTGGTCTGCCCCACCCCGGGGATGGTCTGTAACCGCTGGATCTGCCGGGCAAAAGGGCGCATCTGCTCCTCGATCCGGGTCGAGAGTTCCTCGATCGCCGCGGTGAGTTGGTCGATGCGTTCGAGGTGGATCCGGCACAGGAACGCGTGGTGCTCACCGAAGTTCCCGGTCAACGCCTCCACTAGGTGGGGGATCTTGGGGCGCATCCGGCCTTTGGCCATCCCTGCCAGGGTGTGCACGTCGCGTTCGCCGGCGATCAACGCGGCCAGCATCTCCCGCCTGGACTTACCGAGGATGTCGCTGGCCACGGTGGAGAGTTTGATGCCGGCGTCTTCCAGTTCCTTCTCCAACCGGTTGGCCTCCCGGGTGCGTTCCACGGCCAGGGTCGAGCGGTAGCGGGTCAGATCCCGCAGGTGCCGGATCGGCTCGGGGGGCACGAAGGATGCCTTGAGCAGACCGCACTCACCCAACTGGCACAGCCACGCCGCGTCCGCGACGTCCGTCTTACGCCCGGGTAGGCCCTTGGCGTGCGCGGCGTTGACCAACATCACGTTCAGGCAGTCCTCCAGTAGGTAGAACGCGCCCCGCCAGTAGTCCCCGGTGGCTTCCATGACCACCAGGGTGACGTTCTCAGCGACGAGCCAGTCCCGTAACTCCAGCAGAGCGTTGGTGGTCGTGGCGAATGTGCGGGTCTCCTGGCGACGTGACCGGCGCCGGTCCGGGTTCGGGGTGCGCACACACGCCTTGAGGTCCTTCTTCCCGATGTCCACCGCGGCACACCGCTCGTGCAACAGCTCCAACGCACCCTCCACCCACGACGACGTTCACGACCACAGCACGTCGTCTGGGGAAACCACAGGGCTAAAGAATCTGACTCGCGTGCTCGAAGCAACAATCAACAGTGCCTGTGAGTGGTTCCCAACACCAACCTAGGATCCGAACTCGATGGGTATCACAGTCGATCCGGCGTCCCGGACGAACGCACCACCATTTTCCCGCCACCACGGCGGCCCAGCGCAGCGGCCCCCACACCTAGAATGGACACGGGGGCGGGCCCGAGTTCGTCGTCTGTTCGGCAACGTGACCTCCGGTTACTCGACTGGCGCTCTAGACCCAAGCGGTGCCGAACCACTTGGCCAGCGCAACCTCGAGCGTCTGCTGATCCTCGCCGACCCACGCGACGTGCCCGTCCGGCCGAAGCAGTACCGCAGGCACGTCCAGCTCTTCGCTGATGTCGGCGACGTGGTCGACCCGGTCGGCCCAGCCGTCCACCGAAAGCCGCCCCGTCTGGTCGAGCAGCAGCCCGCTGCCGGTGCGCATCAGCTCGAACAGGCGCCCATGCGTCAGCTGGACGTCGCGCAGCCGCCGCCCGAGCAGGGCATGGCCCGCACCGAAGTTGTACCGGATGCTGATCGCCGTGATCTTCTCGATCAGGAACCGGTTGACGTCGTTGAAGTCCATCAGCTGCGCCAACAACCGCCGAACCGCCTGCGGCCCGGGCTCGTTGGTCGTCAGCTGCATCTGTGCACGGGTGTTGTTCAGCACGTCGGCGGCCACCGGATGCCGCTCGGACTCGTAGCTGTCCAGCAGGTCGTCCGGCGCCCAGCCGTTGATGGCCGCCGCCAGCTTCCAACCCAGGTTGAACGAGTCCTGGATCCCGAGATTGAGCCCCTGCCCACCCATCGGCGGGTGGACGTGCGCGGCGTCCCCGGCCAGAAACACCCGTCCGACCCGGTAGCGCTCGGCCTGGCGGGTCGCGTCACCGAAGCGCGACAGCCAGCGGGGGGAGTGCACGCCGAAGTCGGTGCCGGCGTACTTGCGCAGCTGTTGCTTGAACTCCTCGAGCGTCGGCGGCACCGAACGGTCTTCGACCACGCCCTCCGCCGGCACGACCGCCCGGAACACCCCGGGCTTGCCCGATGGCCCGATCCCGAACCGCTTCTCGGTCTTGCGCACCTCGGTCATCACTTCGGTGATGTCGTCCGGGGACGCCGTCACCTCCATCTCGCCCAGCAGCGTGTCGATTTTCGACGGTTCGCCGGGGAATCCGACCCCGAGCAGTTTCCGAACCGTGCTGCGCCCACCGTCGCAGCCGACGACAAACCGCGCCCGCAACGGCGTTGCAGTTCCATTTCCAAGGTGGACGGTCACGCCGTCGTCGTCCTGCTCCAGCCCGACCACTGCGCAGCCGCGCCGGATCTCGGCTCCGACTTCGGCCGCGTGCTCGGCGAGCAGCCGGTCGGTCAGCGTCTGCGGAATGCCGAGCACGTATCCGTGGGCGGTGTCCAGCCCGGTGGGAGCGGGCTTTTCGATGCCCGCGAAGAATCCCCGGACGCCGCCGGGAGACATCGGGTACTGCTTGCCGTTTTCCGAGGAACCGCTCCAACAGCCCCCGCTGATCCATCACTTCGATACTGCGCACGTGCAGCCCGAGCGACCGCACGAACGGCGGGAGTTCGGCCTCCTTCTCCAGCACGAGCACGTTGACGCCCTGCAGACGCAATTCGCTCGCCAGCATCATGCCGGCCGGCCCGCCGCCGACGATGATCACATCGAACATACATTCCCCCTGGTGTGCCGATTCTTGCGCTCGGTCGACGATTGTGCGCTACGACCGGGGTCTTGCCGCAAGCCCGGGGGTACGGTATATGTTAATAGTGGCAGGGAGTTCTCCTCCTTGCCTTTAGTTGTTTCCAGGTCAGCGCGCGCAGCGGTGTTCAGTCGGCGATCCCGGGCCGGGACAGGAAGTCCAGCGCCCGCGCGAACATGAGCTCAGCGGCCGCCGCATCATATTCCTCGGGCAGCTCAGGGTCGGCGAACAGATGGCCGGCCACCGGATACTCGAAGAATTCGTAAGGAGCACCCGCGCTGGTCACGTCGCCACTGAAGCTGACAACGCCCGATTCCGGCCGGAACGGATCGTCACGGCCATAGTGCAACTGGGTAGGCACCGAAGCGGGCCAGGCAGCGGGCTCGCCGGTCACATGCTCGACGACCGACAGCGGCAGCATGCCGTGCATCAGCAGCGCGCCGCGCGCTCCTGGGCGGGTCGTGCACAGGTAGGCCGCGCCGCCGGCGCCGTTGGAGAAACCCGCGTAAACGAGGTCTTTGCGCAGGTCGGCCACGGCGGCTTCGGTGCGTCTCAGGAGTTCGGGATAGCCACCGAACGCCTGTACGAAGTCGTCGCCCTCCTGGTAGCCGTCGAACACCTCGCCGCCGTACAGGTCCGGCACGTGTACCGCGTGGCCCGCCTCCCGCAGGCGCTCCGCGAACGACCGGACAGCAGGTCGTAGGCCGAGGACCGAATGAAACAGCACCAGTTCCGTCATGGTTCCCCCTTGTTCGCTCAAACCCCACTGTGCCAGCCAGGTGCGGACAAGGTCGAATCCGGCCGGCTACTCGACCCAGATGCCGTCGTGCATCACCTGGCTGGTATGCAGGGCCTCGTCCAGCAACACCAGGTCAGCGACCGCGCCGGGGGCGATGGTGCCGATTCGGCCCTGTTGGCCCAACAGTTGGGCCGGACGGGCGGAGACCGCGGCCGCCGCGTCGACGATCGTCATGCCGCAGGTTTGGACGAAGTTGCGTACCGCGGCGTCCAGGGTGAGCGTGCTGGCGGCCAGTGCGCCGCCACCGTCCAGGGTTGGCACGCCGTCGCGGACCGTGACGCGTAGTGCGCCGACCTGGTAGACGCCGTCGCCGACGCCGGCGGCTGCCATCGCATCGGTGACCAGGACCGTTCTGCGCTGGCCGGCGTGCCGGGCGGCCATGCGGACCACGGTCGGGTGCAGGTGGACCAGGTCGCAGATCAGTTCGACCGTGACCCGCTCGTCGTCCAGCAGGGCGCCGATCGGGCCGGGCTCACGGTGGTGCAGCGGGCGCATGCCGTTGAACAGGTGCGTCGCCACCGTGGCGCCCGCGTCGACGGCGGGCAGGACCTGGGCCAACGTGGCGTCCGTGTGGCCGATCGCCACGATCACGCCCGCGTCCACGAACCGGCGCACCGCGTCCAGGGCACCATCCAACTCCGGTGCCAGGGTGACCATGCGGATGGCGCCCTTGCCGGCCTTCAACAGCGCCGTGACCGAGTCCTTGTCCGGCGCCATCAGCACGGCGGGATCGTGGGCGCCGCACCGGGCCGCCGAGATGAACGGGCCCTCCAGGTGGATGCCGGCGAACTCGCCGTCGAACACCAGGTCCGACAGGCCGGAGATCTGGTTAACCAGGTTGTCTATCGGACTGGAGACAAGGCTGGCCATCGTGGTCGTGGTGCCGTGTCTGCGGTGCGCGGCCGCGGCCGTGGCCAGGCGGTCCGGGTTGGTCTCGGTGTACGAGGCGCCGCCACCGCCGTGGCAGTGGATGTCCACGAAACCGGGCAGCACCCACCGGCCGTCCAGGTCGACGATGTACGCCCCCGGTTCGGCCGGACCGGTGCCGTTCACGCCCGGCAGACCGGCGCCGACCTGGTCGATGATGCCGTCACGGACCGTCAGCCAGCCGTGTTCGATCACCCCGTCGGGTGTGACGATCCGGCCGCCCTGCAACACCGTCGGCGTCGACGTCGTAGTCATGACTCCCCCTCGATCTCCGCGAGCGCGAGTAGGCCGGCACCGAGGCACCCGGCTTCGTCACCCAGTTCGGCCAAGCGCAGTTCCGGGCGGCGTTGGAAGGTGAGCAGTGCGCCGAGCCGGTTGGCCACCGGCGTCAGCAGTTCCTCACCCGCCATGGCGAGGCCGCCGCCGAGCACCACCACCTCGGGCCCCAGCAGCGTCGCCAACACCCGGATGCCCCGCGCGAGTGCGTCCAGCGCGTCGTGCCACACCTCGATCGCCACCGCGTCACCCTCGGCCACCGCGTGCAGCACTTCGGCGGCGCCCGGTACCGACCGACCGGTTTTCTCGGTGTACCGGCGGGCGATCGCGGCCGAGGAGGCCATCGCCTCCATGCAGCCGGTCAGGCCACAACCGCAGGGTAGGCCGTGTCCGACGTCGACGTGTCCGATCTCACCCGCGTAGCCGCCACCGGTACGCAGTGCACCGTCCATGATCACCGCGCCCGCGATGCCGGTGCCGATCGGCATGACGACAACATCTTGGTAACCACGGGCCGCACCCATGCGCAGTTCGGCCAAACCGCCCGCCCCGGTGTCGTGGCCGAACGCCACCGGCCCGCCCACGGCAGCCGCCAAAGCGGCCCGGAACGGGAAGTCCCGCCAGCCCAGATTCGCCGAATAGACGCCGATCCCGTTGTGCACAATGCCGGGTGCCACCACGCCGACCGCCGCAATCGGATGGTCTTGGGAAAACTCCGCCGCCAACTCGGCAACGGCGTTGACCACGGCGTTTGCCGTGCTGTCGCCGTCGGTGCCGCGCGGGGTCGTCCGCCGGGCACGGGTCAGCACGGTCAGTTGGGCCTGCCCCGTCGGCGTGCCGGATTCGGCGGCGAGCAGGGCGGCCTTGATCTCGGTGCCGCCTACGTCGACCGCGAGCAGCGTGATGGGGTTGGCCACGGGTACAGATCTTGCGCCATACCGAGGGCTCTGGTCTATACCAATGGGCCAATCGCGGTCAGCTTTCGGCCGGTCAGGGGGTGGTGCCCGCCATGATCTTCTGGAGCGCCTCCAGCGCCCGGCTCGCCGTGGACTTGACCGTGCCCTTGGAGATGTTGGCCGCCTCGGCGATCTCCGCCTCGGTCAGATTGCCGTAATACCGCAGCACAAGGACCTCGCGCTGGCGCGGCGGCAGTTGGGAAAGCGCGCTTACCACGGCCTGGTGTTCGGCCGTGAGCATCGCCAGGCTCTCCGCGGAACGGGCGTTGGGCGCGTGCGGCGGGGTGTAGTCCCGCGCTGTCTTGCGCCGGCGCAGCACGCTGCGTGACCCGTTCACCACCGCGGTACGCAGGTAGCCGATGGCGGCCGCCGAGTCGCGCAGGCCGCCCCAGTTGCGGTGCAGGCCCGTGAACGCCTCCTGGACCACGTCCTCGGCCGTGGCCACCTCGTCCACCAGCAGCAACGCCAGCCGGACCAGCCGCATGCGGTGCGTGCGGTACAGGTCCTCCAGGGTCATCGGCACGGCCGGCTCCGCCCGCTCACCGCCGTCGATCGCACGTAGGTGCCCCAGTGTCTGTTCGACACTGGGGGCGCTTTGGTCATTGTGTTCGGCCACGTCCCCTCCCACGAAGAGACCGTACCGGGTGCATCAGGGCGCGCGACGGCTGCCGTCCCGCGGAGCGGGTGGGCATCCGGGTGAATCGTACCGACCTGATCAGCCGGCCTGCTCACGTGCCCGCATGGCCGCGGCCCCACCGGGCCCGACCGGCGCGGATGCCGCGGCACCCCGCTGCTCGACGTCGGCCAGCGCGGCCTTGTCGGCATTGGGCACGATTCCGCGCGCACCACGCTCCACCACCGGCGGCAACAGCGCGCGCAGCAGCTTGACCAGCAGCAACGACGAGGGAATGTGGATGGTCCGCGACCGCCGGACGATGCCCTTCACGAAGGCGTCGACCGCGAACGAGAGCGGGTACGTCCGGCCCAACGCCGTCGGCATCGACTTGCGCAGCGGCCCGAACACCGGATGCTCGTCGGCGCTGTTGACCATGTCCGTCGCGATCCAGGTCGGATGCGCCACGCCGACGTCGACACCGAGGTGCCGCACTTCAGCGCGCAGCGTGTTGGCGAACGCCTCGACCCCGGCCTTGGCCGCGTTGTAGGGCGCGTTGCCCGGAATGTGCACCACGGCCGCCATCGACGACACCACGAGGCAGTAGCCACGGCTGGCGATCAGCGCCGGCAGGCACACCCGGACCGTGCGCCACACGCCCAGCAGGTCCACCTCGATGACCTTCTCGAACGCCGCCGGGTCGATCGACCGGATGAACCCGGCCGCCGCGATGCCGGCGTTGGCCATCACCACGTCGATCCGCCCGTACCGCGCCACGACGCCGTCCACGGCGGCTTGCAGGGCCGCCCAGTCCGTGACGTCGGCCTCCCAGGCGGACGCGTCCGGGCCGCACTCGGCGGCGACGGAACGCAGCTCGTCGCCCTCCAGCCCGACCAGCGCGAGCTTGGCGCCCTGGCCGGCCAGCCGACGGGCGACACCGGCCCCGATACCCCGAGCCGCCCCCGTGATCAGCACGACCTTGCCGGACATTGTGCGCGTCATGGCTGCCTCCTTGTCGAGGCACAGTAACGCAACCTACCGCAGGTAAGCTACCCGTGAGTACAGATCAGTCCTCGACCTGCACGGGTTCATGGAAATGGACGTGCTCGGCGATCCGCGGGTCGGGCACCGCGGGGCCGGTGTAGTAGCACGCGACATCCGGCATGGGCTTGCCCTGCACGATCACCGAGTAGTAATGCCGGTCGTCCCGGGTGCCGGTCGGGCGGAACAGTTCGACCCGCACCGACTGGGCGGGGAAGTAGTGGTGACCGTCGAGGAGCACGGTGTCGGTGCTCTCCGCGATGACCTCACCGTTGAGTCGCGCAATCGCCATGTCACACGTTAACTCGATCACAACGCGTTGCGCCAGCAGTCCCGAACTGACTACCCAACGTGACTATTGCCGCGCCGGCATCAGGCGAATCCGGGCCGCCCATTACGATTCAGCCCAAGCCACACCGACGTTTGAGTTGCCAGGAGGACGTCCGATGCCGATCGCGAGCCCCGAGGTCTACAACGAGATGCTGGATCGGGCCAAGGCGAACGAATTCGCCTTCCCGGCCATCAACGTGACCTCCTCGGAGACCATCAACGCGGCACTGCGTGGATTTGCCGAAGCGGAGAGCGACGGCATCATCCAGGTCTCCACCGGCGGCGCAGAGTTCGCCTCCGGTACGAAGGTGAAGGAGATGGTCACCGGCGCGGTGGCCCTGGCCGAGTACGCGCACGTGGTGGCCGCGAAGTACCCGGTCAACGTGGCGCTGCACACCGACCACTGCCCCAAGGACAAGCTGGACACCTACGTCCGGCCGCTGCTGGCGCTGAGCCAGGAACGGGTCAACAAGGGACTTCCGCCGCTGTTCCAGTCGCACATGTGGGACGGCTCGGCCGTGCCGCTGGACGAGAACCTGAAGATCGCCGTTGACCTGTTGGACCAGGCGGCGAAGGCGCACGTGATCCTGGAGATCGAGGTCGGCGTCGTCGGCGGCGAGGAGGACGGCGTCGCGAACGAGATCAACGAGAAGCTCTACACGACGCCCGATGACTACCTGAAGACCGTCGAGGCGCTGGGCACCGGCGAGAAGGGCCGGTTCCTGCTGGCCGCCACGTTCGGCAACGTGCACGGCGTCTACAAGCCCGGCAACGTCAAGCTGCGCCCGGAGATCCTGCGGCAGGGCCAGGAGGTCGTCAGCCAGAAGCTGGGCCTGCCGGCCGGCAGCAAGCCGCTGGACCTGGTGTTCCACGGCGGTTCCGGCTCGCTGCCGGAAGAGATCCAGGAGGCGGTTTCCTACGGCGTCGTGAAGATGAACATCGACACCGACGCCCAGTACGCCTTCACCCGCCCGATCGCCGGCCACATGTTCACCAACTACGACGGCGTCCTCAAGGTCGACGGCGAGGTCGGCAACAAGAAGGCATACGACCCGCGCAGCTACCTGAAGCTGGCCGAGCAGTCGATGGGCGCCCGCGTTGCCAAGGCCTGCGAGGACCTGCACTCGTCCGGCCGCATGCTCGCTGGTTAGACCTGAATGGGTGACACCCGATGGAGTGAGCCGGCTTGATCTGCGGCCCACTCCATCGGCAAGGTCTCACGCCGTGCTGCCCAAGCGTCTCATCGCGTCCCTCATCGTCGCCGCCATGCTCCTGGCCTTGTCCGGCATCGTGTTGAGCATCATCGGCTGACAGGATGGCCACATGAGTTTTGACAACCTGCTCGGCGGCCCGCCCCCCACCCACCTGCTGCCCAACGTCGAGGCGCAGGAGGCGCTGGACACCGGCACCGATCCCACCGAGGTGGCGGCGCACCACCCGGACTTCAGTGCCGCGTGGGCCGCGCTGGCCGAGCGGGCATTGGCCGGCGGTGAGCCGGTGGCCGCGTATGCCTATGCTCGCACCGGCTACCACCGCGGCCTCGATCAGCTGCGTCGGTCCGGGTGGAAGGGCTTCGGGCCGATTCCGTTCGACCACAAGCCCAACCAGGGGTTTCTTCGTGCGCTCGCGGCTTTGGCGACGGCCGCGCAGGCCATCGGCGAGGTCGACGAGTACGAGCGCTGCCGCGACTTCCTGGCCGACGCGGACCCGGAAGCAGCGGCCAAGCTCTAAGCGATCCGACCAGCCTTGACGGCGGCCACGAGTGCGGTGATGTCGACGTTCAGCACGGCCCCAGCCGGGTTCTTGCTGTCCCGAACCGCACTCGCGGCCAGCTCGACGCAGTCCGCATTATCGGCGCCGCCGCCGCTGTAGCTCGACTTCCGCCAGGTCAGATCGCTCATCGGCTGGTCACTCCCTCTCGTGCTCCTTTGCGATGGTAGCAACAAGCTTGGCCGATTCGTCAGGGCTCAGCGCTAGCTTTCCTAGTCGCGCTGCAAGACGCTGGAAGAAGTCGATCTCATCTTTGCCTTCGAGGAAGACGCCGGAGGTTATGTTCTCCTGCAGAACAACCGAATTTCCGTGGTCGAAGTTCATCAGGTAGAACGGCGAATCGAACCCTGCGCTGCCACCCAGCCCAAGAGGAACAATCCATAGACGAATGTTCGGGCGCTTGGCGACCTCCAGGAGTGTACGCAACTGGCGCGCCATGATCTTGCTATCGCCCACCACCCGACGCAGCGCTGTCTCGTCCAGGATCAGGTCAGCCTTCGGTGGCTTGCCCTTGGTCAGAATGGACTGTCTTGCCATGCGCGCCTGCACCCGCGGCTCAACCTGCTCAGGCAGCGCATAGCCAGCCTTGATGATCACGCGTGCATAGTCGGCTGTCTGGACAAGGCCCGGCACTACCAAGGGCTGGCCATTGATGATCTTGGTGGTTTTCCTTTCCAGGCGAACTAGCGTGCCAGGGGCTGGCGCGTCCGGTGGCATGATCTCCCAGCGGCCGGGATCGTCTTGCCGCTCGGCCAGGCGCAGCAGCCGCTGGCGGTCTTCCCCGTACACCTCATAGAGCGCCAGCACGGCACCCAGGTCGACATCGGAGATGCACTGTTGGCCGTTCTCCATCCTCGACAACTTCGACTGCTGCCACCTGAGCTTGTTGCAGACGTCTTCGAGACTCATATCGCAGTCGTTGCGGATGTCCCGCAACTCGTCGGCCAAACCGCTCTGCACGACGGTGACGAGCTTTCGCGCGCCCATGTGCCCTCCCAGATCGAATGAAGATCTTGCAAGACCGACAATCCCAGATCTTGCCAAGATCCGCATTCACCCGATCGAAGGTTGCACACAAAACAATTCCGTCAGCGCTGCAACGGCCACCGCCGCACCCAACCCGCCGGGTGACGGTGTCCGGCGGACCTCGTCGTCCAAGATCATCTTGGCCCTGCCCGTAAATTACATTGTCGATGTAACTTACGATCACACCGCTAAATTCGTGAACAACGCGCCGCGCTGTCCGGTATGACAAGCCACCGGCATGGCGTTACTGCGTTGTCCGGCGCGCATGCGCTTTGGCGGCCAAACGAATCGGACCACAACCCGTCAATTGGAGCAGGCGGCTTAGTGGGTTCTTGTCCGTTGCGTTTCCCAAATGTACGACTTTACTGGGGCGGGTCCAGATATTGGCCGCGTATGACGAGCCAGTCCGGTCACCGCAAGTGACGCCAACCTGTGCCCCTGGCGTCACGACGGAAGGTTTCCTACCCAGTTTCTCGGCATGAGGAGGTACCCCTATGCCTTTGGATGAGTTCAAGACTCCCAGACTCAGCCGCCGCGGTGCGTTGAAGGCTGGTTTCGGAGTCGCGTTGGCGGCCCAGGTCGCCCTGTTGGAGCAGGTCGCGTTCACCCCCAACCGTGCGGGCGCGGCGACACGAACGGCCACCCCGGCGGCAACCACGCTCCCGGCGATCCAGTTCGACATTGGAAATTTCATCAACGGGCCAGAAACGCTCGACAACGGCGCCGGCAACGTGGTGGCCCAGTTCGGTCCGGTGATGGCGTACTTCGTGCCGGCCACATTGAGCCGCACGCCGACCCACAATGACCAGACCGTGTTGGCCAACGCGCTGAACACGATCGAATCGCACTTCGCCTTCAGTCCGTCCGGCGTCATCTCGTTGGTGGCCTACGGTGTGCCGTACTTCAACCTGCTGCCCGGCGGTATCAACGGGTCGCTGGTTCAGGCGCGCATGCCGCACCTGCGTGCCGGACGCAACCCGGACGGTACGACCAACGCCTTCGCCGAAGCCGTGCCGATGCCCACGGACGTGATCAACGGTCTGGTCGGCGGCCCGGGTGCGCCGGTACCCAACGTGACCAAGGACCGGTTCAACGTCAATGTGGTGATCGAGAGAAACCACATGCTGTTCCAGTTCCGCAGCGACTCGGTCAGCAACCTCAACAACGTGCTGGCGTGGCTGAAGGGCAGCAACACCCTCAACGGCAGTGCCGTGCCGTCGCCGGCCTTCAACGGCCTGATCAGCTTCCAGACCACCCGCGTGCAGTTCGTGCAGACCGGCCTGCCACGCAGCATGGCGAATGCGAACGCCATGGAGTTCACCCCCAGGATGAACCCGAACTCGCCGATGTGGATGGGCTTCCTTGACCAGCAGGTCGACTCCGCCGGCCCGGCCGCGATCTGCACGTTCGCCGGCAACAGTTCAGCCCAGTTCACCACCGCCGCCGCGGGCGACTATTTCGGCCTCGGCAGCGTGCTGCACTTCGCCCACGACATTGAGGACCTGTTCCAGTTCTACTCCCTACCCAACCAGGACTCCCGACACCCCGACGGCGAAGACGCCACCGAGCGGATCATGTACATGTTCCGCTCCAACACCACCGGCACCCCGACCGGCCTCCCCACCCCGTTCAACGCCAACGACCAGTTCACCAACGGCGGCTGCCCCGCCTTTGTCCCCAACAAGTTCCAGGGTGCCAATGACGCATTGATGAATGTCACGAATGCCGGCGGTCAGTTCAACCCGAACTCCCCGGCCGGCACGCAGCAGACCCAGAGCTTCTCCGGCCTGCCACGCATCGGCCACGAGTCGGCGCTGCAACGCTCGTCACGGGCGGCCGACGGTACGCCCATCCACATTCGGATGGACGGTCCTGGTCTGTCCAGTCTGGACGTTCCGGCGTTCCAGATGTTCCCCGGCGGCACGAACGTGCCGGCCGGCAGCCTCCAACCCAAACTCGAATTCGCCATCGTCATGCCCACCGCGGAGTCCTTCCGCCAGATGCGGGTCAACGCTGCGGCCCAGGATCTCCAGGTCAGCCACCCCAACCTCGATCCGGACGACAACGGCCTTGAACGGTTCATCACGGCCACCCGGCGGCAGAACTTCCTCGTTCCGCCGCGTAATGTCCGAGCATTCCCGTTGGTCGAATTCACCTGATCGGTAGACCTTCGGTGCGGTGCTCGCCGTACGCGGCGAGCACCGCCTTGCTGTGCTATGTGAGGCCGCGGATCAGGCGTAGGTCC
>WNGR01005616.1_pt1 | contig 13439 bp, 13 predicted proteins | sample 5407581 | NCBI WGS metagenome assembly WNGR01 (sample SAMN13153383, study PRJNA577476) | soil metagenome | isolation source: 80 cm soil or saprolite under Garry oak tree replicate 2 | place: USA:California | collected 2016-06-15 | reverse complement strand
GGCCGCCGCTGGCGTCTTAGTGAGTGTTTGATAATTGGGGTCATGCGGCTGCGGCGAGTGTGACGGCCAGGGCGGCGCGGGCTGGCTGCGCGGCCGGGGCGTGGCGGGCGAGCCTGCGGGCCATGAGGGCGATCATGGCCCACTTGATCATGGCTTCGTGGTGCTCGGGCAGGCGCTCGTAGTCGCGGACGCAGCGGCGGTGCTTGCTGATCCAGGCGAAGGTGCGCTCGACGACCCAGCGGCGGGGCAGTACCTCGAAGGCGTGCGGGTCGCGCTTGCGGACGATCTCGATGACCAGGTGCAAGGTGCCGGCGGCCCAGGCGGCCAGTTTGCCGGCGTATCCGGCATCAGCCCAGGCCAGGCGGATGCCGCGGTGCCCGGCGCGCAGCCGCCACAGCAGCGGCCGGGCGCCGTCGCGGTCTTGCACCGAGGCGGGGGTGACCACGACCGCCAGCAGCAGGCCCAGGACATCGACGGCGATGTGGCGCTTGCGGCCGTTGACCTTCTTGGCGTTATCCCAGCCGCGGCTGGGCCGCGCGACGGTGTCCGCGGCGCGTACCGACTGGGAGTCGATCACCGCCGCCGACGGCGCGGGGCTGCGCCCGGCAGCCGCCCGGACCTGGTCCCGCAGCGCGTCGTGCACCCGGTCCAGGGTCCCGTTCGCCCGCCAGGCGGCGAAGCAGCCGTACACGGTGCGCCACGGCGGGTACTCCGAGGGCAGGTAGCGCCATGCGCACCCGGTCCGGTCCACATACAAGATGGCCTCCACGATCCGGCGGCGCGGATGCACCAGCGGCCGGCCCGGGCCGCCAGGCCGCCGCGCGGGCAGCAGCGCCGCGATCAGCGCCCATTCCTGATCAGCCAGGTCACACGGGTAGCGCCGGACGGGCTCCGGCCAGCCGCCGCGCGTAGTCTGGGCACGCGCGGGCCCCATTACTTCCCTGATCGTCACAAATCGGGATCATGGGGCTCGTGCCCTGCTCCCGGCCGGACCAACACGCCGCAGACTGCGGCAGATCACTCACGACCTGAGCAGCCACGGCCACCGTCCATTTATCAAACACTCACTTAGAGCGGTGGCCAGCTGTTCCTCTTGTAATCCCGTCCGTCTCGCTCGCCGGACACGAGCCATCTGACGGTCCTGAGACGTCCCGGCTATGCCGGGACCAGTTGCCCTCTGCAGACGACTCGCCGCGTCCATGGAATCCGGGGGATGGCGAGTCCAGCCTCACCTGCCGGCGACGGGCCCGCGCTCACCTCATTCGGCCGGCCGCAGGCGAAAGGAAGGGCCAGGGACGCTCTCGATGTCGGGCGCCTGCACATGATGACCTCGTTCGCAGTGGATCTGGGCATCGACGTGCGCGCCGCATCCGCGGTGTCGCGCGTGCACGGGGTGACCCTCCCGGTCGGCGCGCTACCGGTCACCCCACTGCATCAGCCCCATCACGGCCGGCACCAGGTCCATGCCCATGGGGGTGATCTGATCACGTACTTCGGCCGGCCCCGCGAGCCGGGTTCGGTGAGTGCCAGGTGTACTCCGTTGTAGACGACGTCGCCGGTGACGGCCAGTTTCAGGCTCGGTACCCAGAGCACGGTGGTGTCGTCGCTGTCGCTGTGACCGACCTCGATCGGGATGAGCGCGTGGCCCTCCAGGCCCAGTCCCTGCCCGTTGACGACCTGTACGTCGATGGGATCTGGCCCGGGAACAGCGCGTCCCAGAACGACGCCCGAGACGGCAGAAGGTCCGAGCTGGTCATGTGGGCCTTGGTTCCGGCCGTCGCGCGCGGTCATGTCTCTTCTTTCTGGAACGTCGACGCGACAACCCGGCGGGCGTAGATCATTTGCCGAAGGCGGCATGAGGGGCCGTACGCGATTCGCGACGACCCCGCGGCCGTCAGAACATCATGTTGTCGTTGGCGGCGGTCTCGGGCACGTCCTGCGAGGCGTCCCAGTGCTCGACGATCTTGCCGTCGCGTACCCGGAAGAGGTCGATGACCGCCCGGCCGCGCTCGCCCGGCGTGTCGACGTAGTGGCTGTGGACGGCGACCAGATCGCCCTGCGCGATGACCCGCTTCAGTGTCACGCTCAGCTGCGGGAACTGCGCGAAGTACGCGCCCAGTCCGGCCTTCACGCCCGCCACGCCGTCACGGATGTTCGGGCTGTGCTCGTGGTACTCGGTACCGACGTACGCGTCGATGGCGGCCAGGTCCTTCTTCACCAAGAGTTCGTCGAGGAACGCGGTGACCAGCTTCTTGTTGTACGCGGTGAACCACCGCTGTTCCGGCGTCTCGGTCTGCGGCCGGCTGAGGGTGGCGAACATGTCATTGCCGTTGGCGGTGGTGTCGGGCACGTTCTGCAGGATGTCCCAGTGCTCGGCGATCTTCCCGTCCTGGTAGCGGAAGATGTCGAACACGGCCATACCCGCCGGGAGACCGGGCATGAGGACGGTGCGGGAGTGCAGGAGCACCATGTCGCCGTCGGAGATGGCGCGTCGAGGGTCGTAGGCGACATGCGGGAACTGCTGCCGCGTGGTGGCGACGAAGTACTTGAGGGCGTCGGGGCCGTCGGGGGCCAGGGGGTTGTGCTGGAGTAGTCGGGCCGCACGAGCCGGTCGACGGTGGCCGTGTCGCCGCGGGTGAACGCGTCCTGCATGAGTCGGAGGGCGAGCTGCGCCTAGCCGGTCTCTTCCCGCACGGTCAGCACGATTTTGCCGGTGGTGCGGCCGGTTTCGCCGAGGGCGTGGGCCTTGGCGGCTTCGGCGAGGGGGAAGGTGGCCTCGATGTGGGCGCGCAGCGCGCCGGTCTCGACGAGGTGGGCGATGGCCTGCATGCCGGCGTGGTCGGCCTCGACGAGCAGCGACTCGTAGCGGATGCCCCGCTCGGCGATCGCCGTCAGCTCGTCGGGGTCGACGGGTACCGGAATGATCGAGACGAGGGTGCCGCCCGGGCGCAGCACGGCCAGAGATCGGGCACGGCCGACGGAGTCGAGCGAGATCGGGTCGAGGACCACGTCGACGTCGCTGAGGGCCTCGGCGAAGTCGACGCTGTGGTAGTCGATGACCTCGTCGGCGCCCAGGGATCGCAGGAAGTCGTGTTTGGCGGCGCTGGCGGTGCCGATGACGTACGCGCCGCGGGACTTGGCGATCTGCACGGCGAGGTGTCCCACGCCGCCGGCCGCCGCGTGGATCAGCACCCGCTGCCCGGCCCGGACCTCGGCCGTGTCGACCAGTGCCTGGTAGGCGGTGAGCGCGGCCAGCGGCAGCGCGCCGGCCTGGACGTGGTCGATACCGGCGGGCTTGTGGATGAACACGCGGGCCGGTGCGGTCACGTACTCGGCGTGCGAGCCCACCCCGGCGGGGTACGGCAGCATGCCGAAAACTTCGTCGCCGGGCTTGAACAAGGTGACGCCCATGCCGACGGCCTCGACGACGCCGGAGACGTCCCAGCCGAGCACAAGCGGCAGCCGGGCGACGGTGGCGACCCGGGCGCGGTTCCACCAGTCGGTCGGGTTGACGCCGGCGGCGTGGACGGCAACGAGGATCTCACTCATCCACGGCGCCGGTTTGGGAAGCAGGACCTCATGCAGCACTTCGGGGGTTCCGTAGGTGTCCTGGCTGATGGCCCGCATGGTTTCGGTGTTCGTCATGTGTCCAGCCTGATCGCCGTCACCGTCCGCTACAATGGCATGATCGCCAACTTTCGACGGGATCCTGCCATGGCAAACGCGCACCGGGTTGTCGTCCTCGCCGCCGACGGCGTGTACCCCTTCGACCTGGGCATCCCGCAACGGGTCTTCGGCGCCGCCGACGGCCGCTACAAAGTCCTGACCTGCACCGCAGACGGCCGCCAGGTCCGCACCAACGCCGACTTCTCGATCACCGTCGAGCACGGCCCAGAGGCGTTGCGCACCGCCGGCACCGTCATCATCCCGGCCTTCGGCACCACCGACTTCAGCCGTCAAGCGCCTGCGGTCGTGGCGCAAGCTCTCGCGTTCGTGTCCCCCGGTACGCGCATCGTGTCGATCTGCACGGGTGCCTTCGTGCTCGCCGCCGCGGGGCTGCTCGACGGGCGGCGGGCCACCACGCACTGGGCCACCACGGACGTCTTCCGCGAGTGGTACCCGCAGGTGGCACTCGACCCGAACGTGCTGTTCGTCGACGAGGGCGACGTGCTGACCTCGGCCGGCGCCGCCTCCGGCATCGACGTCTGCCTGCACCTGGTACGCAAAGACCACGGCAGCGAACTCGCCAACCACGTGGCACGCATGTGCGTCGTCCCCCCGTGGCGCGACGGGGGCCAGGCGCAGTACATCGAGCGCCCGGTCCCCGATGCCACCGCGAACGACACCTCCGCCGCCCGCCAATGGGCACTGCAGAACCTCCACGAGCCGCTCACCCTGACCGACCTCGCCGAGCACTCCCACATGAGCCTGCGCACCTTCGCCCGCCGCTTCAACGAAGAAGTCGGCATGAGCCCAGGACGCTGGCTCATCCAGCAACGCGTCGACCGGGCACAACATCTCCTGGAATCCACCGACCTGGCGGTCGACGACATCGCCGGTCAGGTCGGCTTCGCCGGCGGCACCTCGCTGCGAGAACACCTGCACGCCGCGCTCGGCGTCTCACCACTGGCCTACCGGCGCACCTTCCGAGGCATGCCGGCATAGAACCGCAGACTGGCTCGGCTGCGCACCCGCGTTGACGCTCGCATCTACGTGGGCGAGAACCACAATCAAGGCACGACTGCCGGAGAATCTGCGCCACTGCGGGCCGCTGTGGTGGCGGGTGCCCCTTCGGCGAGGAAGTGTCCGGAAGGGGGCGAGGTCCTCGAACAGGGCGCGCGGACTGGGCGGCCGTCGGCGGCGCGGAGCGGGATCATCAAGCACGTCAGCCGACGACTGTAAAATTATGTACGTCATACCATCGGGTATGCTTGGTGCGGGCATCGGCCGTGCCAAGTAGATGAAGGAGTCTCGGTGGCGCGTTACGCCAAGGAGCACAAGCAGGCGACACGGCAGCGGATCCTCGACACGGCCGGCCGTCGGTTCAAGACCGACGGCATCGACAGCTCCGGCGTGGCCACGTTGATGGCCGACGCGGGGCTGACCAACGGCGCGTTCTACGCCCATTTCTCGTCCAAGGACGATCTCGTCGCCAACGTCCTCGCCGACCAGCTGGGTGCCCAGGCACGGAGTTTCAATGAGCTGCCGCCCGGCCGGGCGGGCCTGGAGGAGTTTCTGCGCGAATACCTGTCGCCTCAGCACCGGGACAACCCCGGCGCCGGATGCCCCGCCGCCGCCCTGCTCGACGAGATCGGGCGCTGCCCGGCCGGAACAAAGGACGCCTACACCGACGGCGCCCGGGCCATCCTGGACGAAATCGCCGGCCGCCTGGCTCCCGAGGATCCGCGGTCCGCATACGGCAAGGCGCTCGCGCTGTACACCATGGCGGTCGGGACGCTGCAGTTGTCCCGCGCCCTGTCCGACCCGAAGTTCGCCGACGAGGTCCTGGAACGGGGCATCCAGAACGCCCTCGTGTTCCTTCGCTGAGCTTCGTGGCGCAGCAGTCCGGGACTCTGTGCGAACGGTCCCTCGACCCGTCTGTTCGACGGCGAGGGGCCGGCTGTTCTTCCCGCGTTACCGCTGGAGGAATTCAAGCGCCTTGGCTACGAACTGCCCGTGGAACTGGAAGATGCCGCCGTGTCCGGCGTCGGGGTAGATCACCAGGTCGCTGTCCGGCAGGCGCCGGGCCAGGTCGAGCGAGTTCGTGGTCGGCACCATCCGGTCGCTCTCGCCGTTGGCGACGAGCACCGGCTGGCGGATGACGGAGAGGTCATGGGGCTGCTCCAGTCCCCAGCGGTGGATGGCGGTGAGCTGGGCCCGGTACGCCTTGAGCGAGATTGCCTTGTCCCGGTCGGCGGTGCGTTCCTTCAGCCGCGCCAGGAACTCCTTGCCGGCCCGGCGGCCGTTGGCGGTCCTGGTGAAGAAGAGGAACTGCTTGGGGTCCTGCAGCATGAGCAGCGCCCGGATGGTGTCGAAATTCGAGAGCTTGGTGACGTTAGTGATGCCCTCGCCGCCGGCGGGTCCGGTGCCGGCGAGGATCAGCTTGCGGACGAGCCGGGGTTCGTCCGCGACGATCACCTGGGCGATCATGCCGCCCATGGAGAAGCCCAGCAGGTCGACCTGGGTCAGGCCCAGCGCCAGGATGAAGGTGACCGCGTCTTTCGCCATCGCCTGAATGCTCTTCGGCACCGCGCCGGTGGAGGCGCCGACGCCCCGGTTGTCGAACGCGATGACCCGACGCGTGGCGGCGAGGCCGTCAACGACCCGGGGGTCCCAGTTGTCGAGGACCGCGGCCAGGTGCGTCACCAGGACCAGCGGGACGCCGGTCTTCGGGCCGAGCTCGCGGTAGGCGAACTCCACGCCACCGGCGGAGACGGTACGGGTGGGCGCGTTCTTGTACGACGTGATCGCGTTGTTTGGTGCTTCTTGGCGGTGGCTCATGACTGTCTTCCCCTTTGGGCGAGGCTCTGGCAGCTTCCGTGTCGGTTGAAGTATGACCGTAATTCAAAGCTTTCACAAGCTCACCGGCACACCGAGCCAGCACGACGGTGCGGCGCTCAGCCACGACCGGTGCGACCTCTGGGGATAGCCGTGCAACAGCAGGACGGGCGGCCCTGAGCCCGCACTCCGACCGGCGATGCGAACGCCGTCGACGGCGAATCGTTCAAACCCTGCGAGCGGCCCGTCATGCATGACGCGTTTGCCTTCCGCGCGGGGTACGCCGGGTGCGCGCGGCGTACCCCGCATTCGGTTCAGCGCCGCAGAGCCGGGTTTCTAGGCTCTCGCCGCCGTGGAGAGGAACGATCAGAGGTTCTGGTTGATCACGCCGAGGTATTCGCCCAGCTGGTATTCGACGTCCAGTCCCTTGTCGGCGGCCAGTGCGCCCAGGGCCATCGCCCGAGGCAGGAGTCCCGGGCCGGTCAGCGAGTCCACGAACGCGCTGTAGGAGGCGATCAGGTCGGCGTCCGGCGGCAGGGTGGCCCGGCCGACCATCGCCTTGGCGGTCGCCAGCGCCTGCCGGTCGAAGGAAGCCAGCCGGGCGACCGTCGCGTCGACGAAAGCGTCGAGTTCCGCGTCGGGCAGGGCCCGGGTGACCCATCCCCAGCGCTCGGCCAGGCCGGCGTCGTAGTCGGCGCTGCCGAGGATCGCCTCGAGCGCCCGGTCCCGGCCGATGGACCGCGGGAGCCGCTCGGCACCGCCGCCGCCGGGGACGATGCCGATACCGACCTCGGGCTGGCCGAAGAACGCCTTCTCCCGGCTGGCGTACCGCAGGTCGCAGGCCAGGGCCAGCTCGTCGCCGGCGCCGCGGGTACGGCCCCGGATGGCCGCGATGCTCACGTACGCGGCCTTGCTCAACCGCAGGACCAGGTCGGTCCAGACCGGCGCGTCGCCCTCGTGCTCGGGAACCGGCAGGTTGCCCGCGTCGGCGCCGTCGAAGTGGTTGAAGAAGAAGCCGGGGACCTCGCTGGCGAACACGACGACCTGGATGTCGGGGTCATTGTCGAGTCCGCGGACGATCTCGTGCAACGCCACCACGGTCTCGGAAACCACCAGGTTCACCGGCGGGTTCGCGAACGTGATCCTGGCGGTTCGCGGGGTCGTGCGCTCGAGGCGGATCGTGCTTGACTGGCTCATCGGATGGCTCTTTTCGTGGTCGTGGCTTCGATGGAGATCGACGGTCAGGTGGTCTGCTCGGACATGAGCATCGGTCCTGTCGAAGCAAGCTTTAGATTACGGTCATACGACCATAATCTGGGAACGTACCCGAGGGCAAGGCCCCCCGTCCATGAAATTATGTTTGTAATTTCAAAGGGATGTTCACGCCGGCGGCGAGGCCCTCCCTATCGCCGGCCTTCGGCGCCGAGCAGCGTGAGGGCGCTCTGGATGCCCTGCTCGAGGACCACGTCGGCGAGTTGGCGATCGGCCAGGGCGCGGGAGAGCTGCAGCGTCCCGACCATCAGGGCGTAGATGCTGAGCGCCTGCGCGCGCGCCGACTGCGGATCGTCGGGCGCCACCCGGGCGGCGACGTCGTCGATGACGGCCAGCACGCCGTCGGTGTACGCGCGCCTGGTCGGGTCCGTACCGCGGGCGATCTCGTCGAGCAGGGCGGCGGACGGGCAGCCGTCCCCGGGGCTGTCGCGATGCCGGACCGAGAGGTACTCCCGCAGGAACTGCTCGGCTCCGGCCGGTCCGGGCGCCGCCGCGCCCAGGCCCTCGCGCTGTTCGCGGAGCTGGTCGGCGACCGCGGCGGCGACCAGGTCGTCCTTGGAGTCGAAGTGGGCGTAGAACGCGCCGTTCGTCAACCCCGCGTCGGCCATGAGCGCGGCGATCCCCGAGCCGTTGATGCCGTCGGCCTTGAACCGGCGGCCTGCCGCCTCGATGATCCGCCGCCGCGTCACCTGCTTGCGCTCTCTCCCGTACCGCACCGCACGCTCCCTCACCCGCCGGCAGGACGCTTCGTCCGCCGCCCGATCAGATTGAGAGTACGGCCATAATTTAATTTCGCCTAGCGGCTTGCCTCCAACCGCTCCCCCACTCTATAGTCGTACGAGTGTAATCCTATTGCTCGTTCATCCTTGACGCCGGCCGCGTACCCGACGTCGACCAGGCGATCCAGCAGATGCCCGCCGCGTGTCTGCGAAACAACCCCGTACAGCGGCGTACTCGTCACTCAGCGCCCGACCGGGCGCACTGACTCCCGGAGAATGACATGACTCAGCTCGTCAACCAGACCGTCCTCGTCACCGGTGCCAACCGCGGCATCGGCCGGGAGTTCGTCCGTCAGCTCCTCGGCCGCGGCGTCGCGAAGGTCTATGCCGCCGCCCGCGACCCGCGGACGGTCGTCGCCGATGACCCTCGCGTGGTGCCGCTGCAGCTCGACGTCACCGACGCCGGCTCGGTGGCCCGTGCCGCCGAGACCGCGCAGGACGTGAGCGTCGTGGTGAACAACGCCGGCATCGCCCGCGGCGTTTCGGTCCTCGACTCCGACACCGCCACCCTGCGCGGCGAACTGGAGACGAACCTGTTCGGCACGCTCGCCGTGACCTCGGCCTTCGCCGACCGCCTGGCGCAGCGTTCCGGCATCGTGATCAACATGGCCTCGGTAGCCTCCTGGCTCCCCACGGGCGGCACCTACGGGGTATCCAAGGCGGCCGTGTGGAGCGCCACCGACTCCATGCGCCTGGAACTCGAACCCCGGGGCGTGCAGGTCGTCGGAGTCCACGTCGGGTACGTCGACACCGACATGGTCGCCAGCATCGACGCCGCCAAGTCGAAGCCCGCGGACGTGGTCCGGCAGGTCCTCGACGGGGTCGAGAAGGGCGACGTGGAGATCCTGGCCGACGACTTCACCCGCGCGGTCCGCGCCGGCCTGCACCAGCCGATCGAAACCCGGCTCGCCCAGCTCCTCCCCTAGCGGTCAGCACAGCCGGAGCAGGTCCGACCGGCGCCGAAGCCGCACCACCTGCCAAGGCGACTGCTCATGCCCGAGACGAGACTTGCGACTACGCCGTGCTGACCGAACGCGATCTTTGCACTGCTCTGAGCAGCGCGAACCAGAGACGGAGAGAACGATGAAGGCATTTGTGGTCGAACGGTACGGCGACGCCGACACCGTGCGCGCCGGCGATGTACCGGATCCGCAGGCAGGTGCTTATGACGTCCTCGTCCGGATTCACGCGGCGAGCGTCAACCCGGTCGACCTCAAGATCCGCTACGGCGACCTCAAGACGATCCTGCCGTTGCGGGCGCCGTTCGTCCTCGGCAACGACCTCGCCGGCACGGTCGTCGCCGCCGGTGCCCGCGTCACGCGCTTCGCCGTCGGCGACGAGGTCTACGCACACCCGGACCAGAACCGGATGGGGACGTTCGCGGAATTCATCGCGATCCACCAGGACGACGTGGCGGCCAAACCCGTCACGCTCAGCATGGAGGAGGCCGCCTCCATTCCCCTGGTCGGATTGACCGCCTGGCAGGCGCTGGTCGAGCGGGCCGACCTGCGGCCGGGCCAGAAAGTCCTGATCCACGCCGGTGCCGGAGGCGTCGGCACCTTCGCCATCCAACTGGCGAAACATCTCGGCGCGAGCGTGACCACGACCGCGAGCGCGACGAAGACCGACGTGGTGAAGAGCCTCGGCGCGGACGTCGTCATCGACTACCGCAAGCAGGCGTTCGAGACGATCCTGCACGACTACGACGTGGTGCTCGACACCGTCGGCGGCGAAACCCTCGACAAGTCCCTGCGAGTGCTCAAGCCGGGCGGGAAAGTCATCAGCGTCACCGGGCCACCCGACCCCGCCTTGGCCAAAGAATTCGGCGTCAACCCCGTCATCCGGCTGGCAATCGCCGCACTGAGCTACCGCATCCGCCGGCGCGCCCGGCGACGCCAGGTGACGTACTCGTACCTGTTCATGAAGGCCAGCGGCGACCAACTACGCGAACTCACCGCCCTCATCGACGCCGGGATCATCCGGCCGGTCGTGGACTCCGTCTTCGACTTCGACCAGACCCGCGAAGCCCTGGCCCACCTCGAGCAAGGACGCACCAAGGCCGGCAAAGTCGTCATACGCATGAAATGACCGCACCCGCCGCCCCAGGCCGGCACGCCCCCACGCACAGAATGCGCCGCCGTTTCACGCGGGGGCGCGACCCGCACAAGTACTCGAAACCATCGCCCACAGCCAACACACCGGAGGATCACATGGACACGTCGCGAAGCTCCCGAAGCAGCTCACAGCAGCCCGCAGGACACATTGCCATTGAAGGCAACGCCGGGGTACTCGTCGCTCGCCTCCACGGAGGCCCGCATGCATTGTTTGATCCCGCGATCTCCAAGCAATTGAAGGAACTGGTTGATCGCGCAGACCGCGATCCGGACATCCACGCGGTCGTCTTCACCGGCACGCACCCTGATCGCTTCCTGAGTCATTCCGATGTTCGCTGGCTACAAAAAGGCGGCACCGGATTCCCGCCCATCAATACACGCCTCGCCGGGCTTGTCGCACGCACGGCGAGACTTATAAATAGACTGCCAATTGTCAGAACGCTCGCGGGGATGACCCGGCTCAAGACACTCTTGCAGCTCGACAGCTTCCACGCGACCTTCCTGAAGATGAATGCAAGCGGCACCATCTTCATTGCGGCACTCAATGGTTCGGCATTTGCCGTCGGCGCGGAACTGGCATGGGCATGTGATCTGCGCATCATGGCAGACGGGGACTTCGTCATCGGCCTATCGGAAGTCCTGCTCGCACTTACGCCGGGTGGCGGAGGCTCTCAACGACTGCCTCGTTTGATTGGTACCCAGCAAGCGCTGGTTGCTGTTCTCGAAGGCAGGCCATTTACACCAGCAGAGGCTCTCTCGCTCGGTGCGGTCGACGAAGTGGTACCACAGGAAGAGGTACTCGCGCGTTCGATAGAGCGCGCAGAATACCTGAGCCTACGATCAAAGAAATCTCTCGGAGCAATTAAGCGATCCATATACTTCGGCAGCACCCTGTCGCTCGAACACGGCTTGCAGCTCGAGCACGCCGAGTTCCTGGTCAGGGATCAGTCAAAGGAAGCTCAGCGGCGGATGCTTGAATACATTGCCGCCACGGACGCCACTGGCGAGCTCCCCCTGTTGGATCGGGAGACGTACGCACGGGCACTCAGCGCCGGTCGTATCGGAGGTAGTTCAAGCGAGTAGATTGAGCCCATTTGGTGGCTTCTTCTTGATCAGCAGTTCATCGCCTCGCGCGGGCCGTTGCTGAATCCGCCGGTGTCGAAATGGGCCAACAGTGCCTCTCGCAACGCATCCATGGTGCGGGCAAGGCGGATCAGCTCGGGGAGGGCGGCGTCAGAGCAGCGCATCAGCCAGCGGTACGGCCGCTGCTCGGCGTCGTCTCGGTCGCGGGCCCGGCAGATCAGCCGCAGGTCTTGGGCGGCGATCCAGGTCCGCAGGTCTGCTGGTCATCGCTGGTCCGTCGGCCAGGCCGGCCAGCAGCCCCGGCTCGGTCTTCGCGGGCCAGCGGGTGCCGCCTGGGCCGGGCATCCTCGGCTGGTGCCTCCGGGCAAACCGGCTAGCCGGTGGCTGGTCGTCCAGCGATTGGTGTGGTCGCTGCTGAATGTGGTACTCGACCCATTCGTCCAGGGCCTGCCGGGCGACCTTCAAGGAAGCGAACACCTGGGCGGTTTCGAACTCCAGGCGAAGGGTGCGGGTAGGGCCGGCCACGCAGCGAGATGCCAGCTTGGGCTGGTCTTTCCGGGCGGCCTCTCTCCGAACCAGGCAGACCCGTTTCCGAGTACCCGGCTCTCCAGGACGTCGAACCGGCCGAGGGCTCGGAGGCACCTCGCCGGCGGCCCACTTCGCTCGGTGAGGCCGTCGGAACGGCGCTGTCCAAGCAGGGACCTCGCATGCGAGCACGAACGACTGCGGCAACAGGGCCTCCTGGCGATAGGTGTGGTTCGCACCCCGAACTCCAAGAGGCCCTGCTGTCGTGCGCCGGCTCCCGCGCGATCACCCGATCAGGAACCCTGTTCGACCAGACCAGCCCCGTGATCGATATGCGGATGGCGTCTCAGATGTGCTGCTCAGCGTCCACCAGGGCCAAGGCAGTGCGGAGGCCCTGCTCCAGGAGGTCATCCTGCGCGGCGGCAGCATCCCGCGAACCTCACGGTGGGCCGTGTTTCTCCCCGCCGCTGCCCGGCAGGCCCGGGATACCGAAGACACGATCATGGCCACCGGACCGGGTCACTCCACCAGCGGGAATTACGGAGGGTGTCGGCGGCTTTCACCGGAGCCCGATCGCAGCCGGCACGCCGCGCCGCGCCGATGCCTATACCTTTCCCGGCGGCGCGCCCCCGCTTCCAGCGGCGCCCCCGGCAAGCCCAGCCGCAATGGTCTAGACCTGTGGGCATCGATGTTTGCTCCATGTTTGCTCGGATGCCCCGGCACGCCCCGGCACCACCCGGTATCCGCAGCGCGGCGCGGATGTGGGCGACCGGACAGAACGGCAGCTCCCGGCACGTGCTACCATTGATTGACAGCAGTTCAAGGAGAAAAACCGAACAGAGCAGCGGACTCTTAATCCGCGGGTTCGGGGTTCGAGTCCCTGGCGGCGCACCCGTCCTGACCTGGTATTTTTACCATCTCCCGTGCCTTCAGAGCGGTCGCTTCGGGCCGGTCGTTGCTCGATGGCTGCTCGTTTGCACGGATCGTGCACACAGGGCGGGGATATGAGCGTTGCGGCTTTGGTCACCGCTGGCCTGGCGCGCTTGGGGACACTCGCGGCATAACCTTGAGAACCGTCCGCCAACGGGGTGTGGGTGCCGAAAATCTATGCCACCAGGCGATATTCGTGAATCACGCCACCGGCGCGGTCGCGCCGCCGGAGGCGGAA
>WNGR01005615.1_pt1 | contig 13439 bp, 13 predicted proteins | sample 5407581 | NCBI WGS metagenome assembly WNGR01 (sample SAMN13153383, study PRJNA577476) | soil metagenome | isolation source: 80 cm soil or saprolite under Garry oak tree replicate 2 | place: USA:California | collected 2016-06-15 | reverse complement strand
ATTCCATTGTGTGGAGATAATCAAGGCTCCATATTTCTATCTTCCAATCCTGTTCAGGAAAAGCAGATTAAGCATATTGACTTGCGCCACCATTATATTCGTGAAGTCATCCGTGATAAAAAGATAGAATTATTCTTTATTGAAGGAGCTGAGAATCCCACAGACCTATTTACTAAAAATCTGGGTCGGATAAAGTTCCTTAAATTCAGGGAACAGCTTGGGTTAGAGTTTTACTCATCCAAAGCATAGCTGCTTGTGAAGAGCATGAAGGAACTTTTGTAGAACAAGAGTTACTTCATTGCTATCAGAGGTCTAACGATCAACACCTCTTGCTGCATACATATGCACAGAAGTGACCTTACTCAATAGACAACACAATATTCTTCACTAAGCAAGCTGATTCTCTCCACACTTCAGTGTCAAAGACGCAAATCAAATAAGACATCACTGTCACTGCACTATTGAGAATCACAATTGATTGGACACTACGATGCTCATCGACTCTAAAGAGTCAGAGATCCAATCATTCTGAAAGATGTCTTTAAAGACACTTTCAAGGGCCAGTATCTCAAGTTGCACACTAAGGAATCTGTAGGCCCTCTAGGTCAAACAAAGACCTAGATCTCACTCGCTTTTACATGGTTCCTTTGTCTTAAGCAACTAGATTACCAGATGGTAGTTTGCATGTCTTTTCACCCCTATGGGATTTAAAGACATCGAATTGTCCTTGATGAAGGATCTACTCCTCATCATACCATTGTTTAGAGTGCTCTATAGCTGCACTAAACAAGGGGGAGTGTTGGAATGTGATAAGTACATAAGAGCCTTATCTATAGCAGTTACGACATTACAGCATAAGTTACGGTAGTATACTTACTATATATGGTAGTCATGATGCGCACGGTAGTGGGCGTATCACGTCCTATGACCCTGAAGGCTTTACGCCTTCTGTAAATGGTGTCGCATATCAGGCGTGTGTAAAAATGTGATATTGTAGACACCTTTACTCATCACTTTTACGCATCCGGACATGGGTGGGTCATAGAGTATATAAATCCCCCTATGGGGAGAGTGGTGAATACACATCCCCTTTGCTCGTCCTCACTTGTGCACACACACAAATCCTCTACTCCCAAAGTCTTCTCCTTACTACAAAGGTGAGACACATCTCCTATATGCTGCGCTTTATGCTGCGCAACAGTGTTACCATGGACTGTTCTCCACCTTGCCTCTTTGAGATATATGAGGGGTACATCTCATTCTCCTCATTCTTTGATGGAGTAGGGTGCGAAGACCCAATGATCTTTAGTGGTAAGGCACGCCACAATGGGAGCTTGGTCTTAATGTTATGTTGCCACTGAACGTCAGCCTTGACTTAGTGTTACATAGTCACTGTACGTCCACCTGACTTAGGTGAATGACTCGGCTGTCTCACTAGGGATACTCAGCGATATGGCAATCACTCATAAGTGATATGTGGATGCTAGGCAGCGTTCCTTTCCTTGATACGCGCAATGGATCCCTTCCTAGTTCCCACGGGTTTAGCTAACCAGGAATGCGGGGTACTTGTTATAGAGTCTTCTCCTTTGAGGTACGTTCTATCCAACAGCCAATGCTTCGGATGAGGCAGAGAGAGGGAGAGAGAGAGAGAGAGAGAGAGAGAGAGAGAGAGAGAGAGAGAGAGAGAGAGCTTTCTGAAGGAGGATAAGAGTGACAATTCAGAAAGACCAAGCTGGAGAGCCTTGGTCCACTACTCATAGTTTATATACAAGAAGAGAGGGCTTTGAAGCGCCTCATGAATCGGTTATCGTACAACTATCACATGCATAGGTAGCCTTCCATGGCCTTCGATGATCTTCCACTGCTGACTGATATGAGTGTCCATGACTAAGTACCTCTTACGCCATAGTCATAACTGGTGAGTAAGAGTCTTGGTTCGATCCATAACACTTAGGCTTAGGGACAGCGCGCAGAGAGACTTAGCAAGTGCGAGTATACATGGACATGTCGATAGTCACGTGATACGGTGGTCACAAGGTTCAACGAACACTTGGACATGAGACAATGATCGTTCTTGAAGGTACAACAGAGAAAGGGATAGAGCCCTTAGATCTCACAAGGTGAAGAGGAATGCTGGTGGTGATTCAAGAAGACCAAGCTAGAGAGCTAGGTCTTCAGCAACTACATCTTAAGTACTACACTTGAGAGGGCTTTGAAGCGCCTCTTGAACCAGAACCCTAGTACTACTATCCTAGGATCAAGTCATACTACCTTACATGTGATATTCATGCTGACTGATAGGAAGTCCATGACTAAGTACCGCTTACCCATGTAGTCATAACCATTGGGTAAGTGTCTTGGAGAGGGAACGTAACATCTCCCGTGGTTTCATTTGGCCAGTTGTTGTGCGCGAATTCTGCAAGAGGCAGATATGTGTGCCAGTTATCTTGTCATTCGTTGACCCAGAACCTCAGATACTGTTCCAGCCACTGATTGGTGTGTTCCGATTGTCTGTCCATTTGGGGATGATACGCCGTTGATATGTTTTGCGTCATCCCCATGCCCTTGCACAATCCCCTGATAAACCTCAAGGCAAATTTCGGGTTCCTGTCACTAATGAACTTTGATGGTAGTCCAAATTGTGGGAATATGTGTTGGATGATTAATCCCGCCGTTTCTTCTGCTGTCATACTTTCCCTGCATGGGATAAATATTGCAGCTTTTGTGCAATTGTGGTCCGTCACTGTGAGTATTGAGTCATATCCCTGTGAGATTGGTAGTTTAGTGATAAAATCTAGTGCGACAGTTTCGAACAGCATAGCTTCATGCATGGGAAAAGTAGGTGACAGTGGTGCTCTGGTTGGTTGCGTGTTGATCTTATTCCTTTGACATTCGGCGCATCCTTGGACATAGTCCATCACATCTTGTTGCATGTTTGGCCACCAGTACCTTCGGCTTGTCAACGCACAAACTATACTCCGGGCGGGAGTAAAAATGAAAGGAGAAGACATCGACGCATACATTGTCGAAATTGAAGAGTTCATCAGACTAGCTGAGTATCAATTTGATGTACCACAGACGATCGAGACGTTCACGGACGGACTACCTACTGGACTTTATCAGAAAGTCTTGGAGCTAGACAGACCTACCACCTACGAACAGTGGAAGCAAGTGGCAATAAACTGCCAACAAGACTACATCCACATGAAAGCACGATTGAGGGCACATTGCGGAGGGATAACCACCTCGCGCCCAAGAGGATGGATGCCCCGACAAATGACAATCGATCCAAACGCAATGGATACATCTGCAGGAAGAACCAGGGGCCGCGTCACAGGAAGTGAGGAGATGAATCCGGCAACAATGCCCTGCAGGGGGTACATCCCACGAGGAGGATTCATGCAGGGAAACAGAGGAGGGGGAAGACAAAGAGATCTACGCGAAGTTGAGTGTTACACCTGTCACAAAAAGGGACATCTCAGTTGCAACTGCCCCCAGCATACTTGGAATAGGCCAGGTAACAACCAACGAAATTGGACCCCGCGTCAAAGCCAAGGACATGAAGCGATAGTTGATGATCGGAGCGTTTGTGATGAAGAAATAATCACGGCACGAGCAAACACCCAAACTCTGCAGCAACAAGCCGATACATGGCTTCGAGGGATGGCCTCCGCCAGCGAAGATGTACAAGAGATAGTAATGAGGGACCTCATTGGAAAGGAGGGTTTTCAGAGTGCCTGAACCCATCAGCCTGGGTGAGGGCAGTTCATAAATTCAATTCTGTAATAGTGACTACGCGATTTTGATCCATGCATATCCCTGTCTCTATCAGAACCAGCAACGCAATGGCCGACACAAAAGCACTTGTAGACTCAGGAGCAACCGACTGCTTCATGAGTGAAGGTTTCACACGACGAATGAGGTTGGGGAAGAGACCCCTACAACGACCACGAAGAATATGGAACATCGACAACACAGTGAATCAAGCCGGAGAAATCACACACTACACTACCCTCGAAATACAAACCGGAGGAATCTGAAAGACAATACAATTCCTCATTACAAACATAGGGAACGAGGACATTATACTAGGGTATCCATGGATGGCTGCCTTCGAACCCAAGTTCACATGGAAGCAAGGTGTCATTAACGAAAAAGAGCTACCTATCATTCTGCGGTCAGTAAACCCCTCCATTCCAGGAAAAGACCCGATAATCGCACAAGCTTGAGGATCAAACAACGACTGTCAAGCACGGGCCACGATTTCCACTGAACTTGCCATTAAAGCACAACAGTATATGAAGAAGGTTGACATCCCCACAGAATACCAACAATTTGCCAAAGTATTCAGCAAAGAAGAGTCAAAGCAATATCCACCAAAAAGAGCCTGGGACCACACAATCAAATTCAAAAAGGATGCACCGGAAGCAATAGACTGTAAAGTCTACCCAATGAATTGGGTCGAGGATGAGGCGGTACAAAAGTTCCTCCACGACGAACTCGACAAAGGCTATATCTGTGAGTCCAAATCACCATACACATCATCCTTCTTCTTCATTCACAAAAAGGACGGCAAAATGCAACCGGTACAAGACTACCAAAAAATCAATGCTATCACAATTCGAAATCAATACCCTCTCCCTCTTATCGCAGACCTTATTCGCGATCTAAGCAACGCGCACATCTATACCAAACTTGATGTGCGATGGGGTTATAACAACGTACGCATCCGCGAGGGAGATGAGAAGAAGGCAGCATTTAAAACCAGATACGGACTTTTTGAACCTACGGTTATGTATTTTGGACTCACCAACTCGCCAGCAACGTTCCAAACCATGATGAATTTCATCTACCGCAATGTCATCCTCAAGCATGAACCTCTTGGCACGACAATCCAAGTCTACATGGACGACATTGGCATCGCCACCTGCACTAACCTTGCTGATCACCAGCGTGCAGTTCACGACGTCCTCCGTGTAGCGCAACTTCACGACCTCTACTTCAAACCTGAAAAATGCCTCTTCCATTCATCTTCCATGGATTACCTGGGGGTAATCCTTGAAAAGGGGGTGACATGTATGGACCCTGCAAAAATCGCGGGGGTAGACATATGGCAGGTGCCCAAAAATGTGACGGAAGTATGAAAAGCACTTGGTTTCTTCAATTTTTACCGCCCCTTCATCAAAGACTTTGCGTTCATCGCAAGACCACTACATAGGCTTACACGAAAGGACGTAGAATGGCGATGGGATACCAAAGAACAAGAAGCCTTTGACACGCTAAAGAAGCGCGTCACAACGGAACCCATACTGGCACATGCCAAGCTAGATGACCAATTTGAAATGGAAGTGGATGCTTCGGGATACGCGGTAGGAGCGGTACTCCTACAACGAAAAGATGACGGTAAAAAGCATCCCCTAGGGTACTACTCAGCCACGCTCAACGAAGCTCAATGAAACTACGACATCTACGACCTTGAACTCCTAGCAATCGTAATGGCATTGAGGAACTGGAGACCCTTGCTAGCGGGATCACCTCACAAAATTATCATATACTCCAATCACCTCAATCTACAGTACTGGAGGCTACCACAAAGGATATCGTGGAGGGTGGCAAGAGAAGTATTGGAATTGTCGGAATACGACTTCGAGATACGTCACCTACCAGGGCGATTGAATGGACGAGCTGACGCACTATCGAGACGACCAGGATACGATCAAGGAGAGGAAGACAATAAAGACATAGTCGTCTTACCCGATCACGTCTTTGTAAAAGCAGGACAAGTGCAAAGTGCTCCTCCAATGCGCCGAATCGTGACACAAGAAGAAATGGAAGCCACCGACCCCATATACGCGCAAGACGAGGGAATGCTCAAACCATGGATAGACGCACACCAGTTGAAGAAGATCGAAGGAGTATGGTACAAAGACGGATGACGCATAGTAACAGGATGAGCGGAACACAAATGAATCTTCATACAAACCCATCATAATGCCCCCACATACAGACACCCAGGAATCAACAAAACATACCAACTAACAAGCCGCAGATACTGGTGGCTGAACATGCGACAGGACATAATGGACTACGTCCAGGGGTGCGCCGAATGTCAACGGAACAAAATCAACACGCGACCCACCAAAGCCCCGCTGTCGCCTATATTCCCTACACACGAAGCTATGCCATTCGAAACCATTGCCTTGGACTTCATTACTAAACTTCCAATCTTGCAGGGGTACAATTCGATCCTCACCATAACTGATCACGACTGCACCAAGGCATCAGTATTCATCCCATGCAAAGAAAGCATGACTGCCGAAGAGACAGCGGGACTTATCGTCCAACACGTCTTCCCACGATTTGGACTTCCACTAAGGTTCATCAGCAACAGGGACCCAAAGTTTGCATCAAAGTTCATCAGAGGATTATGCAAGGGAACAGGAACTACGCAAAACATCTCTACGGCATACCATCCCCAAACAGATGGGCAGTCAGAATGGACCAATCAATGGCTGGAACAATATCTGCAGTTCTGGGTTGATGAACGACAAGATAACTGGGATGCATACCTACCTCTTGCAGAATTCATGCACAACAATTGGCCCAATGAGACAACAGGACAGTCTCCGTTCTTCACACTATACGGATTTAACCCACGCGCTGATTGGATAGATAAGCCATCTCCAATACCACAAGTAGCGCTGAGACTAGACCAGTTCAAAATGGCAAGACAGCGTGCCCAGGAACTGATGATCAAAGTGCAGCAGTCATGGGTCAAACACCGAGATACACCCAAATACCAGAATGGAGACCTTGTGTGGCTAGAAGGACGTCACCTTCGCACCAATCAGCCAACTGCCAAGCTTGCACCCAAAAGACACGGCCCTTTTCCGATCATTCAGGTGATGTCCCCTGTCAACTATCGATTAAAACTTCCCACACAGTGGAGCATTCATGATGTATTTCACATCGATCTTCTCACACCCTATCGAGAGACAGAACTACATGGATCAAATTACTCAAGGCCAGCTCCAGACCTCATCGATAATGAAGAAGAGTACAAAGTCGAGAAGATTCTAGACTCTCGGCAATTCGGCAGAGGACACAAAAAGCAATATCTTATCAAATGGAAGGGATACCCAGACTCAGATAACGAATGGGTCGATCACAAGGACGTACACGCCCCTGAAGCGATAAGGGAGTTCAAAAATTCAAAGACTGTCCCCAACACACATATAAGGAGGGGAACGACGCGCGAGTATCCCATCATTCCTCCCACCAGTACTATCACCCACACTCATACTCTTCCCATGTCTGATGTCAACTCTTACTACCTCGGATCCCCCAAGCATATCTTCGGGGCCGAGCTGGACACCCAACTCATTACACACAATGAGGCACAAGAGCTTTGTGCCAAGAAGTACATCTGACCCCACATCACCGACGAGAATCAGCTCGCCGCTCCCCTTACTGAAGAAGAGCTGGCACGAGTACGAGAGGTCTTCCCAGACCTCCAGACAACAACACTGCCCCCACATGCATTATCACCCGTATTGCAATGACTGTCAGACCCTGATGGGATGGGAGCCACCCCGACCCACCAGGCTGACACCCAAGCGCTCAACAATGAGCTTTGGGAAGCTGAAGGAGTATTGTGAGTCCCTCCCCGCATGGGGAGAATTGAAGGCGCAGATGCCAAAGAAGGTCAGCACACAGTGGAGGGAGGAACAGTTTGCATGAGCTGTGCACAAGAGAAACGGCACGAAGGCAGCTCGGGAGGCATTATGCCGGCAAGTACGGCGCTGTCGCGAGGACCATGGAGCCGCACTACCAGTCTCCAAGACTGGTACCCAGATGAGCACCCCTTCATAAAGAACCAACGAGACACTGATGACCCAAACGAGACCCCGTATATGATGACCACGAGCGGATACCTGCTCTACAAAAGGTTGTACATGCCTGCCATGATGCAGAGGCGTGAACCCATCAGGTTCAACACCAACGACGGGGTCAATTACATTGACTACCCCATACACCTACCTCACGAGACCACCACCCGGCAGGTGCACTACACGCAGGCCATCATGGCTCCCAACCCGCTGGTGGTGGCACTCCGCACGGACACTGACAAGGTGTTCAGCAAACCTCTATACGCCGTGCTGATGTACAAGTTTGAGGGCAAACCCACCTACCCCGTCGCAAGCATGGACTACCTCAAGGCAGATGCAGAAGGGCGGGAGATGATGGATCGGCTGATCGAGAGGATGAAGGACATTTCACTAAAGGCGGAAATTCACTGCTTCCATGTCATAACCGTGGAGTTGGACAGGATGGAGCAGGTACTGGTGGAGAACGAGGAGGCATGGGGGCAACTGGCTTCAGCTAAGTTGGGAGCCATTCAACGTCTGGAGATGGCTGATGCAATCGAGTGCATCAACTCGATGAACGACGGGTTCGTGGACGATGCGCTCCGCGTTAACAAGGAGATCTTGCATGGGCACAAGGGCTGAAAAGGGGGTGATGTTATGTGACCACTCACAAGACACTTACTCATAGGTTATGACTACATGGGTAAGCGGTAATTAGTCATGGACTTACGCATCAGTCAGCACGAGTATCACATGTACGATAATATGACTCGACCCTAGGATAGCGGTACTCAGTTTCATGTTCAAGAGGCGCTTCAAAGCCCTCTCTTTGTAGTACTTAAGAAGTAGTCATTGAAGACCTAGCTCTCCAGCTTGGTCTTCTTGAATCACCACTAGTCTTCCATTCCTCTTGCGAGATATAAGGGCTCCTTCTCCCTTTCTCTACTTGTGATTCATTGACCATCGAACACTTTGTGTCCAAGTGCATACAGGCCTTGTGACCCTCCCTAGCACATGACTAAGGAAGTCCGTGTCTATCTCCGCTAAGTCGTGTTGCGCCCTATGTTGAGAGCCTACGTCAAGGCTAATGTTCAGTGGCAACGTAACAATGAGGGGGTTGTCATTGTTTACTCCCCAGTACAACTCCCATTGATTGATGAAAAGTTGTGTGTTTTTCCTGTCTCTGTCATAGATGGTGGGTGTTTCTCCTACCAGCTTCCCTTGCTGTGGTTGTGGCATTTGAATTGGTGGTGGTCCCCATCCTCCTCCAGGGGGTCTGGCCCCTGGTGGGCCACCTCCTCCTCCTGGGTATCCTCCTCCTCCTCTGGGTACTCCTCCTCTAGGGAATCCTCCTCCTCCAGGGAATCCTCCTCCTGGGAATCCTCTTGCTGGTCTGTTGTCTTGTGGTAGGCAGATAGGTGGTAGCTCTGGGAGCATTTCTGGTCCTCCACTAGGTGGGTTGGGTCTATCAGGTTCTTGAGCTTGCCTCAGGGCAGCTTCATCGTCAGTTGTGTTAGCTATGCACCTTGTCCTATGTCCAGTATGTTGATCTATTTCGTTCGTGATCTCTCGTCTGAGGTAGGTTGGCTCTTCTACCATTACTTCTACTGGTTCCATCATTGTAGTCATAGCTGGCGGGTTAATGTGGATGGACTCAGCTAGGTCTGCTAGTTGTTCTTCTTCGGTAGTGTTTCCTGGCACCCCAGATTCAATTGTGTTGTCAGTGTCATGAACCTATAAACTCGGGTCATGACTCAGGCGTCTAAGACCGGTCTGCGTCGGACTGGCCTTATGTAATCACCTTCTTAAAGAGGAAATCCGAAAGCGGAGTTTGAATTCCATGCTCCGACGATCACGTGACGGGTCATGTGGTTTCCCTGTGTTTATCAAGTCACGTGCTGGGCCACGTGCAGAGCCAAGTTGTACCATCCCATGGATTTATCCTATTGGACTGCGGAGCAGTCACACCACAATGGCGCAATCGACTGCGGAGCAGTCGTACCATTCTCCCTGTGTTATTCTGATTGGTTGACAGAGTCGTACCACTTCCCTTGTGTTATTCTGATTGGACGACTGGATCGTACCACTCTTACATGTTATTCCCATTGGACGTTATTCTTAGATGTCTCTCGAATGTTCCTTCCGCAGTATTCCGCAGCACCCAACAGGCGGCCCTAAGCCTGCCCTAAACCTTATGCACAGACCATTCCCTTAGGTATATAAGCTAGCGCAATACAACGGACAGTCCCTCAGACTGTCCACCTTGTGACATCCTCCTGCTTGCCCCTACATCCAGCCTGTCAGCAGTGAGTGCCCCTCCCCTCCGAGTGCCACTCATCCTCAGTTGTAGCTGAGTTCTGTCGTAGCGCCAAGCAGCTCCCCTCCAAGTCTTCTCCGCTCCCTGCCGAGTCCTCCAAACCCGCAGTCTTCTGACCCCCGTTGTGCCTCTACTGTCAAGTGACAGTGAGTCATCACAGTCGGAGTGTTCGCTTTCTTCTTCCTCGTTTTCTGTAGAGGGTGCCAGAGTTCTTGGAGGTTGAAGAGGTTGTCCATCTATCGGTCCTACTTGTCCTGCTGTTTGTACTTCGTCTTCGAATATGTTGCACCTATAGTCCAGTCCTGTTGGTCTTTCAACATTCCACCGGTTGTGAGGAGCATCCCAAGTGATTTCAGTCCAACACACAAAGTTGTGGTTAAACTCAACAGGATAGTACTGTGATGGTCTTGTCGGGATATTGACGAAATATCCTGTGTTTCCTCTGACTGTTCTCCACCTTGCTGCTTTGAGGTATATGAGAGGTACGTCTCACTCTCCTCGTTCTTCGATTGAGTAGGGTGCGAAGACCCAACGATCTCTGGTGGTAAGGTGCACCACAGTGGGAGGAGCTTGGTCTTAATGTTACGTTGCCACTGAATGTCAGCCTTGACTTAGGCTCAAGCGTGGGGCACAATACGACTTAACAACAATGGATACACACAGACTCTATCTAGTCACGCGGTTTGGAGGGTCACAAGGTCTGATGACACTTGGACACGAGACAATGGTCGCTTCTTGAGTACAGATAGAGAAAGGGAGAGAGCCCTTGTATCTCGCAGAGTAGAAGAGGAATGCTAGTGGTGATTCAAGAAGACCAAGCTGGAGAGCTAGGTCTTCGATGACTACATCTTAAGTACTACACGGAGAGGGCTTTAAAGCGCCTCATGAATCCTGAACCCTAGTACTACTATCCTAGGGTCGAGTCATACTATTGTACATGTGATATCCAGGCTGACTGATACACTGACTGATGGTAAGTCCATGACTAAGTACCGCTTACCCATGTAGTCATAACCATTAGGTAAGTGTCTTGGTGAGAACGTAACATGCAGATTTGAATAGTACTGGAATTCGCATAGATTGATACTTGCTACTGTACACGCTAATCTTTAATGCCCTTGCCCCAGCCATGGACTTCAGGCACAAGGAAAATCCTCCTTCTTGTCAAACATGATACTGGCAAAGCGTGCACGGATGTCATCGCTTTTGTTGTAGAGCTGTGTAAGGAATATTTCTGCCTTTTGATCAGCAGAAAGCAGTTTGTTGGAGGACACAGTGGCTGTGGCAATGACTGAATCATTTGGCAAGGGTGTGGATGCTTGAGCAATTCTGTTGTTTTTCTGAGGACAGAATCGAGAGATGTGTCCCTTTTGATTACATCTGAAGCATTTTCCTTCTTTGATTCGTTGGGCTTTTTCATCTTCCATCATCGTTGCTCTTGCCCTTGTACGACCAAGATCCATGGCGTTCAGATCTTGTCAGCGAGTTAGGGCATTAGTCCATTGTTCATGTGTTCCTCCCATGACTTTGTTCCCTTTCAGCTGGTTACTGAGCTGAATATATTCTTTGTGTTGTTGATGAGCCAAGTCGGTCCAAGTGGCCCAATTGTACAGATGGTCAAACTTGACTCAGTTCCATACTAGATTGTTGGGAAGTCCATTTTGGAACAGGTCAAGGGTGACTCATTGGTCCAGATCATATCCCACCTTGTTGGCCAGATTTTGGAAGCGAGATATGAAGTCATCAAGGTTGTCTTTGGTCATGTGTAGGGTTTTCAGCTCATGTTGGGCTTTTGCACTTTCAGCGGTGTCCATATATGCTTGCCTGAATCTGGTGTCGATTGTTTGCCACAGATTTTCTTCGGTTTGTAGCACCCCTCCATTAACTTGATCAACCAGCCATTGGGCTTGTTCTTGTACCCAGTCATTGACAAGAGGTCCTCGAATATAGGACAGGAATGTCATTGTTTGTCAATAGGGGTTGGTCATTACGTCTGCATTGGGGTTCATTCCTCGATAGATTTGGAACACCAGCATGAAGGCTTTGCTTCTTTCTCTATCTCCTGTGAATTCAAAGGGTGGGTTTCCTTCGAGTTTTCCATTGGTGTGTGGTGGTGGTCCTCCGGCAGCACCTCCTCCACCTCCACCTCCACCTCCACCTCCTGGTGGTATGGGTATTCCTCCACCTCCTCTGCCTCCACCTGTTGGAACTGTGGTGGTAGTGGTTGGTGGTAGGGTTGTTGTGGAGGTTCCTGCTTGAGACATAGTTGGTTGGGTTATAGTAAGGGTAATGGGTGCAGTAGTGGTAGTAGGAGTGAGCAGTTTGGTGGTGTCTTCTGGGGGATCTACATCTATTGCTTGGACTGGGGTAAGGGTGGGTCCTAGTCCTAAGCTCTTTGGGACTGGTTTGATTGTGTACCACTTATTTTGTTTGTCACAAGCTACAAAAGCCCAAAGCCAATCTTCTTCGATATAGTGGATGGCTTGGTATTCATGTAGTTTTGGGCTGAAGACGTAGTATCCTTCTGTTTGTCTTGCAGGTCTGTTCTCCAGACAGCAGTTCCTTTGATGTTTTCTGAGAGGGTGTTGTCTTCAATTTGGTCAATGTATGATGCCTGGAAACAAGATCTGGCTCTACTGTCTAGGGCCACAGTGGGAGACTTGACTTAATGTTATGCTCCAATGGGGCGTATCGTGCGATGTGCAGGTTTCTGAGTACGAAGTTGTATTAGGACTTCAGTTCGGGGATGTACAAGTATTGACTGAATGTAACGCCACAACTGGCATTATCGTGTGATGTGCATGCTTGTTCAGGTTCTTTGTAGAGTGAAGCCATATCAGGGCTTCAGTTCGATGATGCACAAGTACCGAGTCGAGCTGCACTCAAGACTGGTATAAGAGGGGAAGCTAAGCTGAGTCAACACTCAAGGCTAGTTGATGTGAGACAAATGTTGAAGGTCCGCTTTCTGGGTATGTGAGGTGAAATCACATAATGATCAGTGATGGCTTACATAATTCATGGGTGAGCCGATGGTGAGATTCTCCCATGACTCATGGGTAGCTGACGTCGGCCAACGTCGGAGAATCTTCCATATTTCATGGGTCAGCCGACGTCGGCTGGGTATGGGAATCTACTCCAAATATCGGACTTATGTAGGCCAGATGAGTGCACAAAGGTGTGAAAGAGTTTCTGTTAGTGCTTCAGTAAGATGTGGTTGGACATATTATGTGGGAATTACTTACATGAATACATGT
>WNGR01005608.1_pt1 | contig 13442 bp, 8 predicted proteins | sample 5407581 | NCBI WGS metagenome assembly WNGR01 (sample SAMN13153383, study PRJNA577476) | soil metagenome | isolation source: 80 cm soil or saprolite under Garry oak tree replicate 2 | place: USA:California | collected 2016-06-15 | reverse complement strand
CCGGGCGACAACGTGAACCTGACGATTGAGTTGATCACGCCGGTGGCGCTGGAGAAAGGACTGCGATTCGCGATCCGGGAAGGCGGACGAACGGTTGGCGCGGGAACCGTGACCGATATTGTTGCCTGAGGAAGTGATTCGCCACAAAAAGGCACAAAAATCACAAAAAGCGTTTTGAGACTTTTCTGCTTTTTTATGGCCATTTTGAATTTTTATGCGAGATATCATTACTCTGCAGTGTACGGACTGCAAGGAAAGAAATTACTCCACGACCAAGAACAAGAGGAAAAATACCGAACGCCTGGAGACGAAGAAGTTTTGTCCGCGATGCCGGCATCATACGGTTCATCGCGAGACGAAATAGCGTTCTTTAGTGTAGAATAGTTTGCTGGGCGTCTAGGCAAACGTGCAGGCCAGTAGCTCCAACTGGTAGAGCGCCGGTCTCCAAAACCGGATGCTGGGGGTTCGAATCCCTCCTGGCCTGCCAATTCTTTTATTCATGAATCCGGTAGAAAAAATCAAAGATTGGACACGAAACACAAGGCAGTTTTACTTCGATGTTCGGAGTGAGATGAAGAAGGTCTCCTGGCCTGGCCGTCCGGAAGTCGTGGGCACGACCGTAGTCGTGATAGTCTCTGTTTTCTTTTTCGGCCTTTATCTAGGTCTCGTGGATTACGTGCTTGCTATGGGATTAGACCGGGTACTCCGTTATTTCCGAGTAACCGGAGGCGCATAGTTTGTGCCCAAGAGTTGGTACATCATACACACGTATTCAGGATTCGAGCGTAAAGTCGCTGATAGCCTGCGAAGCCGCGTGAAAGCCTTCAACTTGGATGAGGAGATACACAACGTTCTTATTCCCACCGAGGAAGTGGTCGAAGTGCGTGGCGGCAAACGCGTCACTTCTCAGAAAATGTTTTATCCGGGCTACGTTCTCGTGGAAATGGAAATCACGGAAAAGGGCGGTCCCAGCGACCGTGCGTGGCACGTGGTGAAGAACACGCCGCGAGTCACTGGTTTTGTGGGATCGGGCCAGAGCCCGACCCCGCTCAGCGAAGAAGAGGTTCAACAAATTGTTTATCGGGTTTCGACCGCCGCTGACAGGCCGAAACCCAAACTGACGTTCGACAAAGGCGAGACGGTGAAAATCATCGACGGCCCGTTTGCAAGCTTTACCGGTGTTGTCGACGACGTTAATACAGACAGGAATACCCTAAAGGTCATGGTGACGATCTTCGGCCGATCGACTCCCGTGGAACTGGACTTTTTACAGGTCGAGAAAACCTAGAGACTCTACCGGCGGTCCACGAAGCGCAAGCGCGAAAGCGCGCGACGAGGAAGGACGGCGGTTACAGAATTATGGCAAAGAAAGTAATTGGTCAGGTCAAGCTGCAAATTCCGGCAGGCAAAGCCACGCCGGCTCCGCCTGTTGGACCGGCGCTTGGCCAGCACGGCGTCAACATCATGGACTTCTGCAAGGCGTTCAATGCGAAAACGTCGGCAAAGGATCAAGAGGGTCTGATCATTCCCGTCGTGGTCACGATTTACGTGGATCGTTCCTACAGTTTCATTACCAAGACGCCTCCGGCATCGGTTCTGCTCAAGCGGGCGGCGAACATCGCAAAGGGCTCGGGCGAGCCGAACAAGACTAAGGTGGGGACGGTTACTCTGAAGCAAGTCGAAGACATTGCGCGGCTGAAACTGCCGGATCTGAACGCGGCTAGTTTGGAAGCCGCAATTCAAACTGTGAAGGGGACCGCCCGTAGCATGGGCATTGAGGTTGTTTAAAGGGCGTGAGGGGCCGCGCGAAAGCGCAAGCGCGATAGCGGCGCAGCCCAAATAAAACGGCCCGACGCTAGGAAGAACTTTATGAAAAGCGGAAAGAAATACGCAGCCGCGAAGAAGCAAATTGAACCGCGGCCCTACACTGTCGAAGATGCGATGGGCGTCCTGAAGAAAGTCCATTACGCGAAGTTTAATGAAACCATCGAGGTGCATATGCGCCTGGGTGTCGATCCGAAACATGCGGACCAGATGGTCCGCGGTACCGTTGTCTTGCCGCACGGTCTGGGCAAATCCAAAAAAGTTTGTGTCATCGCGTCAGGTGAAAAGATCAAGGAAGCCGAACAAGCCGGCGCGGAGTTCGTCGGCGGCGACGATCTTGTCGAGAAGATTGCCGGCGGTTGGATGGATTTCGATGCCTGTGTTGCGACGCCCGATATGATGCGAGGCGTCGGCCGTCTGGGTAAGGTTCTCGGCCCGCGCGGCCTGATGCCGAACCCCAAGACCGGTACGGTCACGATGGATGTGGCTAAAGCCGTCAAGGAAGTCAAGGCCGGCAAAGTGGAATTCCGTGTGGATAAAACCGGTATCATTCACGTTCCGATCGGGAAAATTGAATTTACGAAGGACCAGCTCAGCGAAAATGCCCACACGATTATCGATTCCGTTATCAAGGCCCGGCCTGCCGCGGTGAAAGGCCGCTACGTCAAACGGATCACGGTCGCATCGACGATGAGTCCGGGTGTCGATCTGGATCTGGTGGCGTTGGATGCGAAATAGAACTCACAACGAGGTCGCATGAAATCGAAAGGTAAAAAGAAGGAAGAACTCGACGCGCTAAAGAAGGAGCTCAGTGAGGCAAAGAACCTGTTCGTCGCACAGTTTCAGGGAATGACCGTCGCGCAGGATGCCGAGTTGCGTCATAAGGTTCGCGAGACAAAAAGCAAATATCGCGTTGTGAAAAATACGCTGGCTAAAAAGGCTGCGGAAGGGACTGCGGCTGAAAGCGTTTCCAAATCGTTCGACGGCTCCACTGCGATAGCCTATAACGCCAGTGATCCGGTTTCTCTCGCAAAAGCTCTTACCGCATACGCCAAGGCAAACCCGCTGTTTGTATTCAAGGCAGGACTCGTCGAAGGGCGCGTCATCAACCTTGCCGATATTGCTCACATTGCGGCGATGCCTTCGAAGGAAGAGCTCATCGCAAAATTGTTGTTTTTAATCAACGCGCCGGCACAACGAATCGCTATCGCCGTGAATGGTGTCGCTCGCAATCTGGCTGTGGTGCTGAAACAGGCCGTCGAGCAAAAGAAATTTCACGACTAGGTACTTAATGGGTGGGGGACCAGCCAAATAGCCATCAAATCAAAAGGTTGTACCGACAGTGGCCTGTCCGGCGGGTCCGATCCTAAATATATAGGAGTTAGCAATGTCCAAGGTTCAAAATATTATCGAAGAGATCAAAGGATTGACTCTGCTTGAAGCTTCGGAGTTGGTTAAGGGACTGGAAGAAGCATTCGGCGTAAGCGCTGCCGCAGCCTCCATCGCAGCCGCTCCGGCAGCAGGGGGCGGCGCGGCTGTAGCCGCAGCTGCTGCTGAAGAAAAAACTGAATTCAATGTGATTCTCACTGCGATTGGCGGAAACAAGATCGGCGTCATCAAAGCTGTTCGCGAAGTGACGAGCCTTGGATTGAAAGAAGCCAAGGATCTGGTAGAAGGTGCGCCGAAACCGATCAAAGAAGGCGTAAACAAAGACGAAGCAGAGAACATTAAGAAGAAGTTCACGGAAGCTGGCGCGACAGTCGAAATTAAGTAAACGCGGCGCATCCGAGTGCTGACTGGGGGCGGTAGTCCGTCCGCAGCTCAGCCTATTTGTGTTTAGACGTGACGGCACTTTGCCAACAAAAGCAGAACGAACCACAAAACGCTCAAGGAGGAACCCAAAGAGGCGCAAGAAAACGATTTCTTGTGGTTATTCGGATTCGCGGCTATGGCTTCACGGGGGCAGTAGCAAATACGGCTCGCCGGTGTGGCCCCACGCTTATCCCCCACGCTTATCAAGGAGCAGGTGAAAAATGACGGAAAGCAAGACTAGTACCTCACGAGAGAGAACCAATTTTTCCAAGATCCGGACTGCAATCCAAATCCCGAATCTCATCGAGGTACAAAAGAATTCATATGAGCGGTTCCTCCAGATGAATATGCTTCCGGAGGAACGCGAGGATACCGGCCTTCAGGCAGTGTTCAATTCCGTATTTCCGATCTCGGATTTTCGCGGCGTTTCAACGCTCGAGTTTATCAGCTATTCCATCGGTAACTGGGAATGCAAGTGCGGAAACCTGAAGGGTCTGCATCATTTGCGCAGCACTTGTAAGTCTTGCGGCGCAACCATCACAACCAATCCGTTTCAGGCCGAACCCACGGTCATGTGCCCGAAGTGCGGCACGACGAACAGGAACCAGGTGACGTTCTGCAATAAGTGTGGCGACCCGGTTCAGTTGAATCTGAAGTACGACGTGGCGGAGTGTCAGGAACGTGGCATGACCTATGCCGCGCCGTTGAAAGTCATCATTCGTCTGACGATCTTCGATAAAGACCCCGACACTGGCGCAAAAACGATTCGCGACATCAAGGAGCAAGAGGTTTATTTCGGTGAAATTCCGCTGATGACCGAGAACGGCACGTTCATTATCAACGGCACCGAGCGTGTCATCGTCAGCCAACTGCACCGCAGCCCGGGAGTGTTCTTCGAATCGACTCCGAGCAAAAGCTACTATCTGGGAAAGATTATTCCGTATCGCGGATCATGGGTAGAGTTCGAATATGAGACGGCCAAGAACATCCTTTACGTCCGGATCGATCGCAAGCGAAAGTTTCTTGCCTCGATTTTCCTGCGTGCTCTTGGTCTGAAGAGCGATGAGGAAATCATCCGAGTCTTCTATCAGACCGATCGTCTCACGATTGAAGGCAAGAAGGTCTTCTGGAATGTTTCCGATAACATCGTTGGACTGAAGGTCTCGAAGGACATCACGAACCCAAAGACGAAGGAAGTTCTCGTTCACGCCGGCAAAAAAATCACAAGCTCCGTATACAACCACATCAAGCAGGCTAAGGTTGAGCGTTTCGAAGTTAATCCGGAGGATCTCGAAGGCGCATTTGCGGTTGGCGACGTCGTGGATACGAACACGGGTGAGGTGATCGTCGAGACCAATAACGAACTGACCCAGAACATCATCCGGTCCATCATCGATGCCGGGGTGCCGGAACTGCCGGTTTTCTTTCCCGAGCGCGATGATATCGGCGTCGTTCTGAGTCAGACTTTGCGCAAGGACACGATTAAGACCACGCAAGAAGCCTTGATCGAGATCTACCGCAAACTGCGTCCGGGCGATCCGCCGACACTGGAGACGGCTACTGCGCTGTTCGAAGGTATGTTCTTCGACGCACGCAAGTATGACTTCTCGAGAGTCGGACGCCTGAAATTCAATATCAAGCTGGACCTGACAACGCCGCTTGACAAGCGGATCCTCGAGCCGGCGGATTTCTATGCTGTCATCAAATACCTGCTCAAACTTCGCAAGAATATCGGGCAGGTCGACGACATCGACCATCTCGGAAACCGCCGTGTCCGAGCGGTGGGCGAACTGCTGGAAAACCAATTCCGCATCGGCTTGGTTCGAATGGAGCGGGCCATAAAGGAAAAGATGTCGGTCTACCAGGAAATGGTCACCGCTATGCCGCATGACTTGATCAATGCCAAGCCGGTCATCGCGGCGGTGCGCGAGTTCTTTGGGTCGTCGCAGCTTTCACAGTTCATGGACCAGACGAATCCTCTGTCTGAAATCACGCACAAACGGCGCCTGTCGGCTCTCGGTCCGGGCGGACTCTCGCGCGAGCGCGCCGGATTCGAAGTTCGTGACGTTCATCCGACGCACTACGGCCGTATTTGTCCGATCGAGACCCCCGAAGGTCCAAATATCGGACTGATCTCGTCACTGAGTTGCTACGCGCGGATCAACGAATATGGATTCATCGAAAGTCCGTATCGCAAAGTAAAGAACGGACGCGTTGTCGATTATGTGACGATCATCAGCGCCGGTGACTCCAAGTTCAAAGTCAGCGAGCACGTCGAGCGCGAAGCTGTCGAACAGGAGAATGAAGAGCTGAAGGGGCGTAAAAAGAAGCGCGCCGAATATGTTCCTTATTCGTTCTACCTCTCGGCCTGGGAAGAAGACAAGTATCTCATCGCGCAGGCGAACGAACAGATGGACAAAAGCGGGCGGCTGACGCACGAGCTTGTCAATGTTCGGCAGGCGGGCAATTTCGTGCTCAAGCATCGGAACGAGGTCGATTACGTCGATGTTTCGCCAAAGCAGCTCGTTTCGGTCGCTGCATCGCTCATCCCGTTTCTCGAAAACGATGACGCAAACCGCGCCCTGATGGGATCGAACATGCAGCGCCAGGCCGTACCGCTGCTGCGCACTGCGGCGCCGCTGGTTGGAACCGGTATGGAAGAGATTACAGCCCGCGATTCCGGCGCTGTGGTGGTTTGCCGTCGAAGCGGAATCGTTGATTCGATCGACTCGGAGCGGATCATCGTCCGCGTCGAATCCGCCGAGGATGGCCACTTCTCACGCGAGGTCGGCGCCGACATTTATCAGCTAACCAAATTCAAGCGATCCAATCAAAATACCTGCATCAACCAAAAGCCCATTGTGCGAAAAGGCGAGCGCGTTGTGAAAGGTCAGGTGTTGGCCGATGGTCCTTGCACGGAGAAAGGCGAGCTGGCTCTTGGCCGCAACGTCCTTGTCGGATTCATGCCATGGCGCGGCTACAACTTTGAAGACGCCATTCTGGTTTCCGAACGCCTCGTCAAAGACGATTACTACACCTCGATTCACATCGAAGAATTCGAAATCGAGGCGCGTGATACGAAACTGGGTCCGGAGGAAATCACGCGGGACATCCCGAATGTCAGTGAGTCCTTCCTGAAGGACCTGGATGAAGCCGGCATCATTCGTATCGGCGCTTACGTGAAGCCCGGTGACGTGCTGGTCGGCAAGGTCACTCCTAAAGGTGAGACGCAGCTCACTCCTGAAGAAAAACTGCTCCGCGCCATCTTTGGCGAAAAGGCCGGTGACGTTCGAGACGCATCGCTGATTTGCCCTCCGGGGATCGAGGGTATCGTCGTCGACGTGAAAATCTTTTCTCGTAAAGGCGCGGAAAAGGACGAACGCGCAAAACAGATCGAGAACATGGAGATCTCGCGGCTCGAAAAGAATCTTCGCGACGAAATCCGAATTCTTACCGACGAACGCAACAAGCGCCTTGTCGCTCTACTCCAGGGCAAGGTCGTCTCCAACGAGCTTGTGCACGAACGCACGGGACGCAAAATCGTGGCCAAGGGCACGGAGATGACCAGCGAAGTCGTTGAAAACCTCTCGCTGCGTGAACTCTTGAAATTGAAATTCAAAGACGGCGCCAACCCTCACGAGCAGATTCAGGAAATCGAAGAGATGACCACCCGCCAGATCGACGTGCTGCGCAAAATACACGAAGAGCGCATTTCGAAACTCCGCCGTGGTGATGAACTGCCGCCAGGAGTTATTAAGCTCGTCAAGGTCTACGTTGCGATGAAGCGCAAACTATCCGTGGGCGATAAGATGGCGGGCCGCCATGGAAACAAAGGCGTGATTGCAAGGATTCTTCCGGAAGAAGATATGCCTTATCTGCCGGATGGAACGCCCGTCGAGATCATTCTCAATCCCCTGGGGGTTCCTTCGCGAATGAATGTGGGTCAGATTCTTGAAACGCATCTGGGCTGGGCGGCCAATGCGCTCGGAATGTTTTTTGCGACCCCGGTCTTTGACGGCGCGACAGAAATGGAAATCAAAAATATGCTCGAGCGGGCGAACCTGCCGAAAACGGGTAAGACGCGGCTTTACGACGGCATGACGGGCATGCCGTTTGAGCAGGAAGTCACGGTCGGCTACATCTATATGTTGAAGTTGTCGCACCTGGTGGATGACAAGATTCACGCGCGGTCTATCGGCCCGTACTCGCTCATCACGCAGCAACCGCTCGGCGGTAAAGCGCAGTTCGGAGGACAGCGATTCGGAGAAATGGAAGTATGGGCGCTCGAAGCATACGGCGCCGCGCACATTCTGCAGGAACTGTTAACCGCCAAGTCCGACGACGTGTACGGGCGAACCAAAATTTATGAGGCTATTGTGAAGGGTGAAGCTGCCATGGAACCGGGCGTTCCGGAGTCATTCAATGTGCTCATTCGCGAACTGCAGAGCCTCTGTTTAGACGTTGAATTAATGAAGCGCAAACCGACGGCGTAGGGAATTCTGGGGAAATTCGGGGACGCACCCCGAATTTCCCCAGAATTCTCCAGGAGGTATACATTGATTAGATCGAATCCTTATGACCGGGCAGCATCCATTGCCGATTTCGACAGCATCCGGATCAGTCTGGCTTCCCCAGAAAAGATTCGCTCGTGGTCGCATGGCGAAGTAACAAAACCTGAAACCATCAACTACCGGACATTCAAGCCTGAGCGGGACGGTCTCTTCTGCGCGCGCATCTTCGGTCCGGTCACCGACTGGGAATGTCTCTGCGGAAAATACAAGCGCATGAAACACCGCGGCGTCATTTGCGACAAGTGCGGGGTGGAAGTGACGCTGTCCAAAGTGCGCCGTGAACGGCTAGGTCACATCGAGCTGGCGAGTCCGTGTTCGCACGTCTGGTTCTTCAAGGGATTGCCAAGCCGTATCGGTCACTTGCTCGATATGTCGCTGCGTGAACTGGAGCGGGTTCTTTATTTCGAGGCGTATGTCACGATCGATCCGGGCGAGGCTCCGCTGAAAGAACGTGAGCTTTTGACGGAAGAAAAATTCCGGCAATTGCAGCAGGAGCACCCCGGAAAGTTCGTTGCCATGATGGGCGCTGAAGCCATCAAAGAACTCCTGAAGCGTGTGGATATCGACGAGTTGTCGCATGAGCTCCGCACGAAGATGAAGAACGAAACGTCGCAGCAGAAGAGAGTCAAATTTGCGAAGCGCTTAAAAGTGGTCGAAGCGTTTGTCAAGTCGGGCAACAAACCGGAGTGGATGATTTTGGACGTCATTCCGGTCATTCCACCGGAACTGCGTCCCCTGGTTCCGCTAGACGGTGGACGATTCGCGACGTCGGATTTGAACGATCTCTACCGCCGTGTCATCAACCGGAACAACCGTTTGAAGAAGCTCATGGAATTGCATGCGCCCGACGTCATCGTCCGGAATGAAAAACGCATGCTCCAGGAAGCCGTCGATGCTCTTTTCGACAATGGCCGGCGCGGCCGCATTTTGCGTGGCGCGAATAACCGTCCGCTGAAGTCGCTATCGGACACGTTGAAAGGTAAGCAAGGACGTTTCCGCCAAAACCTGTTAGGCAAGCGTGTGGACTACTCCGGCCGTTCTGTCATCGTTGTCGGGCCTGAGCTGAAGCTGCACCAATGCGGACTGCCGAAGAAGATGGCCCTCGAGCTCTTCAAGCCGTTCATCTACAACCGGCTCGAACAGGGCGGACATTGCACGACGGTTAAAGCCGCGAAGGAAATGGTTGAGCGGCAGGACTCCGTCGTATGGGACATTCTTGAGGAGGTGATCAAGGATCATCCTGTTCTTCTCAATCGAGCGCCGACGCTGCACCGGCTCGGCATTCAGGCCTTCGAGCCCGTCCTGGTCGAAGGAAAAGCGATCAAGATTCATCCGCTGGTTTGCACGGCGTTCAATGCGGATTTCGATGGCGATCAGATGGCGGTTCACATCCCTCTGTCGCCGGAAGCCCAAATCGAGGCGTCTGTCCTGATGCTTTCCACGCAGAATCTCTTGTCGCCGGCCAGCGGCCAACCCGTCGCTGTGCCAACACAGGATATGGTTCTTGGCGTTTACTATCTGACCCGTCCAAAACCGGCAGCGAAAGGTGAAGGTCGAACCTTTGGATCGATTGACGAAGTGCTGATGGCATGGGATTCCGGTGAGGTTGAAACGCAGTCAGCCATTCGCCTGCGATATAGCGGTCCGCTCATCGATATGACAACGGCATACGATGAACAAGCGATCGTTCACGCGGAAGTCGTCGACGCCAAGAACCACATGCTCAACACCACAGTCGGCCGTGTGATTCTCTATGACAACATGCCGAAAGGCATGCCCTTCATCAATGCTCTCCTGAAGAAAAAAGGCCTGGGCCAGTTGGTGAGCTATACGTACCTGCGCTATGGACCTGAGATGACGGTCACCATGCTCGACCACATCAAAGAGCTGGGCTTCTATTACGCGACGAAGGCGGGCATCACGATCTCGATCGATGACCTCATCGTGCCGCCTGGTAAGCGTGACTTCGTCGAAAACGCCCAGAACGAAGTCGTAAAAGTGGATCAACAGTACCGCGACGGAGCGATCACGAATGGCGAACGTTACAACAAGGTCATCGCTATCTGGTCGGATGTGACGGAAAAGATCTCCGACATGATGTTCAACGAAATGGAACGCGCGGAAAAGGCCAGCCACGGATTTAATCCGATTCTGTTGATGGCCGACTCCGGAGCTCGCGGTTCGAAGCAGCAGATCCGGCAGTTGGCCGGCATGCGCGGTTTGATGGCGAAGCCTTCAGGAGAGATTATCGAAACGCCCATTACCGCGAATTTCCGCGAAGGCTTAACCGTGCAACAGTACTTCATCTCCACCCACGGCGCCCGCAAAGGATTGGCCGATACCGCTCTGAAGACGGCTGACTCTGGTTATTTGACCCGCCGGCTCGTGGACGTCGCGCAGGACGTCATCATCAGCGAGGCGGACTGCGGCACGGTGGACGGCATCTATGTAGGGTCGATCGTGGAGTCGGGCGAAATCATCGAGCCTTTGAGAGATCGTATCGTTGGCCGGGTGTCGCTCGAAAAAATCAAAGACTACGAAGGCAAGGTCATTGTCGAGATCAATCAGGAAATCACGGAAGATCTTGCCAGCGCGATCCAGGCGGCGGGTATCGAACGCGTGAAGATCCGTTCGGTGCTCACGTGCGAGTCACGGCGCGGCGCCTGCGTCCGCTGCTATGGCCGCAACCTGGCAACCGGCAAACTGGTGGAAATCGGCGAAGCGGTCGGCGTGATCGCGGCTCAGTCGATCGGCGAGCCCGGAACTCAGCTCACGATGCGTACATTCCACATCGGCGGGACGGCAAGCCGTGTGGCCGAGCAAACCAGCTTGGAAGCCAAGAACGCCGGCACGATCAAGTTCCATAACCTCCAGACTGTCCGGAATCAAGCAGGCTTCCTGGTCGCAATGAATCGTAACGGTGTGCTGGCGATCATGGACGAGAAAGGCCGCGAGAAGGAGCGCTATACGATCGTGTACGGCGCGAAACTCAAGGTCAACGAAGGCGATCACGTGAAGGTCGGTGCGACTCTCGTCGAATGGGATCCATATACGTTCGCCATCCTCACGGAAGTCAGCGGCACGGTTCAGTTCAAGGACTTGCTCGAAGGCGTCACGATGCATGAGGAACTTGACGAAGTGACCGGCCTTTCGCGCTGGGTTGTTACAGATTCACCGGATGAGAAACGCCAGCCAACGATTCAGATTCGTGACGACAAGCACAAAGTCTTGCGCAAATATCTGATTCCATCTCGTGCTCACTTGATGGTGGCCGACGGCGACGCGGTTTACCAGGGCGACGTCCTGGCGAAGATTCCGCGTGAAACCACGAAGACCAAAGACATCACGGGTGGTCTGCCGCGCGTCGTTGAATTGTTTGAAGCGCGAAAACCCCGCGAGACCGCGGTCATCACTGAAATCGACGGTATCGTGAAGTACGGCGATATCACCAAGGGCCAGCGGAAGATTATGGTCCTCAACGAGAACGGAGTCGAGCGCGAATACGCTTTGCCTCGTGGCGTTCACGTGAACGTTCAGGAAGGCGAACATGTGCGTGCCGGCGAGCCGTTGATGGATGGTCCGCGTAATCCGCATGATATTCTGGCCGTTCTCGGTGAAAAAGAACTGCAGGCTTACCTTGTGAACGAAATTCAGGAGGTCTATCGTCTGCAAGGTGTCAACATCAATGATAAGCACATCGAAGTCATCGTTCGTCAAATGATGCGCTGGATCAAGGTTGAGGACGTCGGCGATACGGAATTCCTGGTCGACGAACAAGTCGACAAGTTCCGCTTCCAGGAAGAGAATGAACGGGTCAAGAAGAGTGGTGGTAAGCCGGCCTCCGGCCGTCCGCTGTTGCTCGGAATCACGAAGGCATCGCTTTCGACCGAGTCGTTCATTTCCGCAGCATCGTTCCAGGAAACTACGCGCGTGCTGACGGAGGCCTCAATCAGCGGAAAGATCGATTACCTGCGCGGTCTGAAAGAAAACGTCATCATGGGGCGCCTCATTCCTGCCGGTACCGGCCTGGACTTCTATCGGAACGTCGAACTGATTTCGGAAGAGCCTGAGCCGGGTCTCGTGGAAGAAGCGCCGGCAGAATTGGAACTTGCCGAAGAGATTGGCGCCGAAGAGCAGCCCCATCAGGAACCGCTGGCGACCTAGCGGATTCTGGGACAGACGCCTGACCAAATAGCAGTTCCAATTTGGTCAGACGTTTGTCCTCAAATTATTTTCCCTTCACTCGATAAATCGAAATCTCGTCTAAATTCTCGCGCGAAAACCAGAATGGAAGCACCCCCCATCCGTCGCTCCAAAAACCTGCATGGGCGTGTACGTCAAGCAGCCGGAGCGGCGAGCGAATCCGGTACGGCCGCTGTTCTAATAGCTCGAGAGAGCGGTCGAACTCAAAAGGTCGACCCAGACTTAGACGCGATTTGACAACTAACTCGCCTGGAAATCCGGTTATATCCTCCGCCATGATCTTGCCTCCAAGAGCTGTCATGTAATACCGGAATCCCCATTCACCACTGAAGAGAAACGGCTGATCGTTGCGGAGGTAATCTCGCTGAAAGTCGGAAGCTTCGCGCCGTCCGGTCGCGGCGAATTGATAATCCGCCTGAGCGAGACCAAGTCCCAGGACCAATTGAACCGCCAACAGACTTCCGTAGAACGCCCGATTGGGCGAGTTACCAGTCTGTTCGTCTGAGCGAGCAAAAAGTAGTATCAAGGCGGGGTATGCAGGCAATAAGTATCGTGCGACTCCGCCAAGGAAGACCGTAACACAAGCGATCAACATTCCTGCGAACCAAACCCTCAAGAAAAGGTCGTCTGAGGCCGATCTGTTTTGAGAGGCACCCGTCAGAAGGGGACCCACAGTCCATATCACAAGCGCGACGCCCCCGCCAAAGCAACCGGCAAAGAACGCCCTTTGCGGCCAGGAATAATCGTCCGGCAACGCATACGCGCCCAGGACGCCCACCGCCAAGCTGACCCAGATGAGCGAACCTTTCCAACTGCCTCGCGTCCTCCAGAATATAAATGGGAATGGAACAGCAATCCCGGCAAGATACGCCAGCGTGCTGCTTCCAGCTTTGATCTTCAGGACTGCCCGGCCCCATCCCCGCCTTCCTAATTCCTCGAACATGGCAGAGGCATACATCGTTCCCCGGTGCATATATCCGCTAAGCTGCCAAGCCGCAATAAACAGAACCGGCGCGCACAAAACCAAGGTCT
>WNGR01005601.1_pt1 | contig 13452 bp, 19 predicted proteins | sample 5407581 | NCBI WGS metagenome assembly WNGR01 (sample SAMN13153383, study PRJNA577476) | soil metagenome | isolation source: 80 cm soil or saprolite under Garry oak tree replicate 2 | place: USA:California | collected 2016-06-15 | reverse complement strand
CGGAGTCGACGCTGCGCCGCGCGCTTCGGACTCCGATGAATTTTGTGTCCCCGCGCTGTTATATCCAGGCAGCGAACGCCAGCTTTGGCTCCGACACCCCGACTACTGCCCTGGATGTTGAACGACTCAGAACGAGACGGTGGTGTACAGTACCGTAGGAGCCACCAATGACTGTGGATTCTTTTTTCCCGGCGTCCGACGACCTTCGGGTAGGCGCACGGGCCATTCCAAATTCGAGCCGCGTGATTCTCATGGCCATTCTCTGTTCGGGAACTCGGTCGTTTCCACTTATTTCTGTGAACTGAAGGCTTCGAGCCCGCTGTAGCTCAAATTGCGAAAACACACCGAGTGTTTCAGAAGATGAATGGACGAAACTCCAGTATGCCACTATAACCGCCGGTTTGCGTCTTGTGTTGCGACTTGGAGTCGCCTCCTTGGAAACCGATCCCCAGAAACTGAACTGAAAGGACCTATTGTCGGCAGTGCCACTGGAGTTAAACCAAGTAGCAGGTCGGTGTTCCCCTGTAAATTGTCATTGTAGTCCCACCCCTGTCATTCTGACGTGGTCAACTGCTAATTGTCCTTCTCAACACGACTCGGACCCCAATCAGACTTCGTGTGACACTGACCGGGCCACCACTTGCAAAGGCTGTGTGCTTATTGTCTTTTGTTGACACACATGCTGATCTCGTGGATACATTATTCAGTGTTGCCAGTGGCCTCCTTCACGGCAACAGTTAGATCATCGTACATCACTCCATCTTGATGTGGCGTGGCACAACCATATAACATATTCCATGCTCATGCATAGCACCAAGTATTTACGTGTTTGAGTGTCACAAGGCCCCAGGTGGGCTCCAGTCATCAAGACACAGCCTCGTGCGCCTATCAAACTCGGAACTGGGGGAGCCAGTGAGGTGTGCCTCTCCGTCCTCCAATGTGCTCCACCAAAACTACAAGTTGCCAACCAACGAAGACTTACCGTACACTGATAGTTCGGTCTTATAATTGATAGCTACGCATGTCCATAATACACGATCACATATCCAATGATACCAGTCATTTTACCATTTTGGGTTGTTCTTCCGAGGGCGTCTTATACTAGGATGCATGCTGGGCCATCCGCTCAATGTAGTGGATAGTGTGCCCTGCTTTGTCTCGCAGTACTTAATGTTGTACAAATGACCGACCCAGGGTGTCCAACCGGGTAGTGGACAGGATCAGCGCACCATCAGCTTGCTATGCCCGTAGCGGCAACTCAAAGTTGCTGAGTGCCAGCGGGAGTGTTTCGGAATTTCACGACACAATACGTACCGTACACGGGACGGACTCTAGCTTTGAAAATTTCAATAGATGGGGCAGGATCGGTGCTGCGACGCTTCGCTGCTCTTGTCTCCTAGCTGGCATGTTCTTTTGTCTCTTGGCGATTAAAGGTGCCCTCAGAAACCACGACCCTGAGGAAGCCCAACTTGAAGGATAGCCGAGATACAACATGGGACTTGTGACATGGAAACCTCCGGTTGTCCGATCTGTGATTGCGCAGACCGTGGCGGCGTACGAGAAACATCAATACTGCGGCATGATTCCTCTCCAGGGAGATACCGCGGTGCTTTTCCTAAGAATGGTAGCGGTCTTGTCATGGATTTCCAATATTACATGAGGTTGGACCCAGACTCACACCGAGTTCTCCCCCAGGTACGCAGTATTGACAAAGAACTTCGGACGGGATCAGGACCGGAAACACTTGTCAAGAAAACTCGTCGCGCTGACGTTCATGTCAAGTCTTTCTCTCGCACACTTACATACACAATACACAGATCTGAGAAGCGACGTGTCAGGTCAGGGGCCTTTACGGTTTTAACAGTACGTCTTGTCAGTAGTCGACTTGGGAACGAGCAATTCAAGAACTTCATTCATACCGTTTCTTTGTCCTCGACCTGTCATATGCGTACTTGAGTCCCCACAGCAGGCGCACGCCATTGTCTGACGCGAGCACGACTTCCTGAGTAATGTCAACCAGCGAACAGGAACAGGTGGGCCCGCCAAGCTGCATAAGGGCAAAGACAATACTGCTACTACCTTGTATGCCGAAGGCGATGGAAGGTGATGACAGTGTCACTCAGCCAAAGAATCTCGTAAATCCTTTTATTTTGTCTGGTCACGTCTCCGAGGAGCAGGGAACATCTACCTGCAGACACTGACGTTACTAGATGGTCCTGGAATTATATTATTACACGCCTCCCGGCAGGGTTTCTTCGCTAAATAGTTATTTTATAGACGTGGCAATCGGGACCCACATGGAAGGAACACGCGATCATTTGAAAGTCTTTCGTGGGGTGTGGGCAGGGTTGTCCAGTCCATAATGTGTAACGAGTTCCTATCCCAATACTGGCTGTAGTGTGAAAATAGCAACGAGCGCTTCTGGAAGATATGAACCAACTAAATAGAAGGTCAGACAGCAGGTATACCAGGGGAAGGTTTTACAGAAAGGAGTACGAGATGTCCGGCGGCACGAGAACAGAGCGATGCAAGAATGGTACAATAGAAGCAAAACAGTCATTCCGGTTCGGGAATAGGTACCTCGTGGGCGAGGACGTAACTTACGGTTCGCTACCAATGCTCCATGGTTCCCCATGCCGCAACATGCCGAAGCTCGTCGTTAAGAGCCATCCAGGAGCGTAACTTTCAACCACCCAGCATATCTGCAGAACGAGAAACAGTCTTGTCCCTAATGGGGCCTCTTCTCGAACCGGATAGGCGATGAGTGGCCTACGAATTTGACCATGGAACTTCTATTGTTCATTGATTAGGCCATAAGAAGACGCAGTGTAGACAAAGTCTTCTCGGACTGGATTCCCAAGATAGTATGCGTCAGTTGGAAACAAATTGTATGGAACTTCCATGTGCCGATGTTCTAGAGAAGACTCACCGTGACCGCCATCATGTAGGGGTATCTCGATGGGGGTCCATTGACTGGATCATATCATAGGGAAGCAATGGCGAAATATCGTGGAGGACCTGTGTATATCCTATAGCCTTGCTACAAAAATCTTTGCCCTTCTCTAGATCACCGGGGTGAAACTCGTCTGGATACATTTTTGATGCCTCGACGCAGCTGAAGACGCGTCATGATTGACGCACCATGATTGCAGGGTTAGCTCTGTTATGTCCAACAACTGGCTGCAGTGGTTTCAAGGGTCGAAATAAAAGGGCTCCTCGAAGAAGAAACCGTTGAGGTGTAGTTTGTTTAGTCCATCCTGTGGGCAGTAAGTCCAATAGCAGCAAGGGCATCTCGACAGTGAAGATCGTATTTGGAATCATCCCACGATTGCCCCCAGCCATTTCGAGAACGAGAACGATGCATCCAGACGGCCAGCTCAGGACCTTCTGCCACTCAACCCACGACTTTTCGTGGTCGTCATGGTCGTCAAGGTCCCGGACAGGGGTTACTGTAAAAGGGAAGTCTGACATGAACTTCGACCTGTCCAAACTCCGCACCAGGCACACGAGTAAGCTGGGATTCCTGGTAATTGGACCCAACTTGAAATACTCACCCCACTCGCCCATGCACACAGCGCATACCAGCTGCTTCCGAGAGGCAGGTGGGTGGCGTATCTAACAGGTCTATCGTGTAGATGGATTATCTAGAAGTGCGACTAGCCTGTGGCTCCCCTCAAATTGTTGCATCCTCGCAGACTGCCCAGGCTATAGCAAGTACATTCGACGAATGGGAAGATTGTCGCTGCTGCGGTTCCGGGCTCCTCATGGTCTGGTTCCGATCATGATCCGAGTTCAAGCCGCGTCCTGGTGCCCAAATTACCGGGCTGGCGGCAAGGGCCGGAGTTGTTCTTTTGTTCTCTAGGATTTCCTAATTCTCAAGATGTCGAACGGAGGACTGTGGGACGAAGAAGCATTGCCTATCGGGGCTTCACTTTGTTATGCGCAAACGAGGCATACTGGACGGACCAGGGGTGTACGACGGGCCTTCTGTTGGAAGATGCCAGATCTTGCGCCAGTGAACGTGACAGGTTCGTCTCCATTGATTCGACACTGGACTCTGAGTCATCGCTCCCGCGCTGATAGCTGTCATTGGCCGCCTGTCAAAGATCACAAAGATTATGATTATGGCTGGCGTGCACGCTATACAACGCCGTCGGGTGCTCTCCTGCACACTCCTGTGCCTGTCCAGAAGTACAAGGTTTTGGGTGTACAGTCGTTCTCACGTAGGTTACTCGTGTCGTCCACACAAAACTGATCGTCAAAATCAGGGCACCTCCGAGGACCCTCTCCGGTCGTGGGTGCGAGCAATCGTGAACGCGTCACGGTGGGCACTCTGTTCGAGCCGTCCTTCCCAATGCATCAATCACGTAGAATTTGCTTCCCTGCTTCCGGTCTTAGGCTGGACTAGTACGATACTTTTGTTGATCCCATGCATCAGTACCAACAATGTTTTGCGTTCATCGTCGTCCTCTTAAGTCTTACAACCCATCACTGCGCAGTGACCGACTTGGTGCTCAACGTCTACTTGCTGCTGTGGCGTCTATCGAAATCCATTCCCAAAAAATTTCACTGTGATCTATTACTGCTATTGTTGCAGATCAATCGGTTTTAGAATTCTGTACGTATTATTCCACCCTTATGCGGTACAGAAAAACACTACATAACGAAAGGTGGTTGGCTGAGATGAGCCAAACTAGATAGCAGGAATGACAGCGGGTAGTGTGAAAGCGCACAATAAGGAGTGTGGAGAACGACAAACAACATAGAGAAAGCAAAAAATCCGGCCGTGTGCAGCAGCATGAGCAAAGCGAAACTAGTAAGACCGTTCAGCTCGGGTCGGGAATAGCCGCTTTGCGTGCGATGACGTAGCCCGCTGTCCTGTACCAATGGCTAACGGACCTCCACGCCGCGACCGGCCAAACCTCATGCTTGCGGGCGATCCGAGAGCGTAACTTCCATGTCCTGAGCTTGCTCTTGATCTCGGAAAAACGAGAAACGACTTCGTCCATGTTAGGGCGCTTTCCAGGATCCTCTTGGACCATGTCGGTGATAAGTGGCTCTATGAATTCGAACCCTTTGCATTTCTGAGTTCTAGGTCAGGAAGGTGTTTCATTGAAGGGTTTAGGACACAGACCTTTAAATAATCTTCGCGGACCAAATTTCCGAGGTAGTATACGTCGGTGGGAAACGGGTTACATGGTGTCTCGCCGTCCTGGTGTTCCGGCGCAGACTTATCGCCACCTCGTAGGGGCTGGTCTAGAGGTGGCCCCGCAGCAGGATCGTATCGACGGGAAAGACCGAAATCAATGAGGAGGTATCTCGTTGGACGCCGGGTCCGTGAATATCCCTTAGCCTTGCGGCGAAAATCCTTACTTCGACCCCTGTCGACAGGGTGGAAAGACTCAGGATACATATTTGTTGGGTCAAACATGATGTTCTCCCACGTGCAGTCCCTACCAAGATCCCATTAGGAAGAACAGTCGAGAGAACAAGATAGTGAGTATACCGATGAGCGACGTGATTTGCATGCATGAATTGTACCCCCTTGTGAAATGAGCGACTTGAGCTAAGTCACGGGAGGAAACGTACCTCGCATATTTGCGCGAAGAAGGTGACAAACTCTCCGTACGTTCGAAGCGGAGGGTCGTAGAAAGGACGTAGCAGGGGGTGCACCATGATAGGGTCCTCACTTGGTAATTGAATGACATCCAGCAACCGCGCACAGCGGTTTCTGGGGTCCGAAGATAGAGGCTCCGTAGAGAGAAGCTTGTTAATTTGAAGCTCATAAGGACCCTCTTCGCTGGGGAGCCGTTTCAACATCACAGATCTTCCGTCAGAGATCCGAGTTGCATCCATGCACACGCGCAGCTGAAAGTTCATGAGCTCAAGCACCCGAAGCAAGACATCGGCACTAACAGACTGGCTCTGACCATCTTCAAAATTAGAGTAGTGTTTGTCTGTCGTGACCCACGACGGCTTCCAACCAATTCGGTAGCGAGGCCTGAGCATGTATCCAGCTTGCTCCAAGGCTTCTTGCCTTTCAACCCACCAAGTCTCAGGGCCACCTAATTCCCCACGCCATCCGCTAGGTTTATCCAGAAAGTCTGGATAGGGTTGTGACATCTAGAATGGGAGAAGAGAAAGGATAGATGAGTGCAGGGAGTAAAGTTGAACTGGTCAAGGGTGGTTGTCAATTGCATCCGGACTGCACGCGCAACATGACGTAATCTTTGTGAACTTCCTATCTGGGGCATGTACATATCCTCCATCATCTAAGCGCGTACAATTGTTACAGTACATTACAGTTACAGTACTGTTTCTTGTGTGCAAAAATACGGGTGACAAATGGGGACGGCCACCATATTGGAGTTTCCGCAATGGGCTTAACGCGCTGTCTCGATTCTCGTATGGCCTTTGCTCGTTCTCGTATGGTCTTTGTTTGGTTTGTCATTTGTTTCTGTGCGCGTGTGTTTTAGTGTGTCGCATTGTGTTGTGTTCGGCGGCCTACTGATTCAAGCTCGTAGCCTTCGGGTATTCTTACTATAGCAAAATGACGCTGTATTTTGCGTCACCATTATCTCGGCTTACTTTACGAAGTATAGTACATGTATGAGTAGTATAAAAAGAGCTCGACAATGAGCTCCTATCTGTATCCTTTTTGCCTTCTCCCATTTTGTGGTCCAAGTCTTCGCGTGCGCTCGAAGACCACTCATTTTATCACTCTAAATATATTCGCGCGGGTCATAACCTCTCCACACCAATCGCAACCCGTATCCATCCTCACCCCAGACCTCAAGCATCAAATCACGTAGGTTGCTCTTGTCTCTTGTTCACTTCTAAGAAAGGAAAACCTTCCTATCGGCACCCAGTTCTGATGACGGGACGGGACTGGCACCGGTTTCTAGGGCCTATCTCGTAACTTACTTTGAACGACAATACTCGGCGACTGGGAATCCAGACTCGGTGTGAGGTTCTTACACCGCCTCACATCGAACGGCATTGTCCTTCCTGCATTGTCTTTCCTGCATCCTGGTGCCAGATGGCCAACCACTGGCATGTTCAACCGAATCTACGGTCACACAATGTATCGATAACATCCGGTCGATTTTGGCTCGTAGATTTGCGTTTTGTGATGGGAGCTCCCTGTTTCCCGACTGCGAACAAGAGCAAACAAAAAAGGTACAAGGTTGTATCAGATACAACGGCATCTCGAACATACACTGGTGAATTTCCGCGCCATTCAGGATACAGTTGCCAAGGCAGTGGGGCTGTGGGTCCGATGCCTGCCTATGTACTCTTCCCTCTTACGTCGAGGCTGCGGGAGTTCAGTAAGATCAATTGTGCGGGCGGAAAGAGGGCTTTTAATTGATGCATCGATGAACGACAGGCCTGACACCTGATATGGGGGGGCGCGTGTGTAAGCAAATTGCCATGTGGCGAACTACAGTGCAATGGGGTCAGGTCCCCCTGCATGGGGACCTCCACCCTCCCCAAACTGCCCCCTTGCGCTACGAACAAATTTGGGACAACACCGACCTCACTTAAGCCCAACGATACCAGTAACATGTCTCTTTCCCAGATTTACCGGCTCGACCCTCCCTCAACGGCGTCCCAGTAACCAGACCCCATGGGCCCACACACCTGGCGCCCAGCACATTCTTTTGACCGCTCGTCTTCCTTCCTACCGCTGTACTTTCGTCGGGTTTACCAGTTCGCGAGCACCGTTGTCCACTGGCCGTATCGGACTCACGTCGGGTGTTCGTCAGTGAAGGGAGAGAGGGGTGTGGGTGAGGTGGTCAAATCCAGCAGGGTACGTCTACTAGTTTATTTTTCCTGTAGTCGGAAGACTGGCACTCCTCCCCCCACACGAAAGAAAATACACTGGCGAAGGTATCAGGTACTAGCACACAAAATAAATGCGTCAAGTACGGCGCGGTACAAGACCCGCTGTCCGCTTCATTCATTGCCCCGTCATCGATCTCTGAATGAGATCCAAAGAGTTCATGGCCAGAAAGGATTGAAGCTCTTCACCTGGTCAACAAATCAGCCTCAAAACGGTTTCTTAAGTGAGGCTAGCTCACACTCTCTGTCGCCCACAATGACTTCGCTCAATACCACAGGGGTCGTAAATCTTAAAATATGATGAAAGAGGGGATGCTAGCGCCTCGCTGTCCGTATTCCCAGTCGCTAAGTCACGGTATTGTTTTCCAACAGAAACGGTCGCCGATTCACACCACAGAAACCTGGTGCCGATCCCGCCAAAGCTGGGCGCCTGCTTCCTTTCCTGGGAGTGAAATTGGAGGAACAAGAGGCTTGACACAAGAGGAACCTGTGCGGTTCAATACATGGGTCAAGATGAAGACGAATACTACAAGACATAAATGAGAACGCAGTGTGTTTGTTGCCAATACCCGCATCCCATCGGTGAGTTTTCCCCATCTGTCACCCACCATAATCATGGATTGGTTGTCTTTGCACGCGAAAACAAAGCAGTAACTGTAAGGACAATTGGTACGGGCTTCGTGTAGAGGCAGTTCTTTGTTGTTTACCGACGCACTCCGAAACAATCAACATTGACTTTGCCTACGAGTATGAGAAAAGTGACATGACTCGGTCCCTGGGTTCTGTAATCTTTGACAGGGCGTACAATGACAGCCATCAGCGCGGAGAGAACGACCGCATCAATATACATATATCAGTAGGAACGAACCCGTCCGGTCACTGGTACAAGATCTGGCATGTTGCCAATATTGAAGGCTTGTTGCACACCCCCGGCCGGTCTAGTGCGCCACTGCGCCTCGCCGAACCCAGCAAAGTGAAAGCCCCAATGGGCGGTGCTTCTTCATCCTCCCTTCGACGGTCCTTGCCGCTGGCCCAGTAACTTGGGTACCAGGATGCAGTGTGAGCTCGAGTCATGATCGAAACCCGACCATGAGGAAACCGGGAACCGCAGCAGCGACAACTTCCCCATTCGTCGAATATGCTTGCTACAGCCAGGTTAACTTGTGGGCAGTCTGTGATGATGCAACAACTTGAAGGGAGCCGCAAGCGAGTAGCACTCCAAGATAATAGACTTGTTAGATACGCGTGTGCGCTGTTGGAGTGAGCGAAACGGGATTTCCAGCTTGCCCCCACGCTAGTGCGGAGTTTGGACGAGTCGGAGTTTAAGTCAGACTTCCCGTTACGGTAAAGCCTCCCGTCGGAGCTGCGCGGAAACAGCAAAACCACGCTGTGACCAACAGGTTGGTTCTCAAATAGCAGGGGTCTTTTACAGTATGATTTCTTTCTTCAGCAGCCAGTGACACACACTCGTGTTCTTATCTAGAGACAAAGACGCACGACATTGCATGATGTCACAAGAAACGGCAGCCGCTCCACACTGCCCTCCCATCAGGTCGCCAGTAAGCATCGACCTTGAATGTCTCGAAGACGACTTTGTTGAGGTTATCGACAACGGCATGGTGCAAATGATCAGGCCAGAGAGCGAAGGGTAGCACGACGGCGAACGTTGATTGGAACTCACCGCAAAGGAAACCGGAGTGCGTAGTATGTCCAGCGGCCGATGCACGTGTCAGCGAAAGACAATAGCATACAGATCGTTCTTCGACGAACTGCTGCGTGACGAGAATGGGGCATGTACAAGCGTCTATGGTTGGTGGTCCTGTTACGACTAAGCACCGGGGCCGTCGGGCGTTTAGACTTCTGCTCGTTTCCAGGTCGATCAGCGCCAGCGGGAGGACGGGTAGGTTGGCTACGCCAGTCTGCAGAAGAAAGAGCACCTTGCAGCTAACAAAATACGATCAGGACTTCAGGTGGCCTCCGCTGTCACCTTCATCTGTCACTGACGTACTGCTGTCCCGCACATTTACAAACCAAGGAAGGTTGTTGTATTAGGCGCAACGCCCTGATGGTTTTTGAGGACGAACGTCGACGAGTAAACGAGTGCTCAAGTGCCCACGACCGGATTGGATATCTCGACACGTGGTGATCCACCAAGCGAAGAGGTGTTCGCTACCGTGGGAGGGTGAGTGTGCGTAGTCTGGGGGAAGGTCACATCTGATAGCCGTCATAGGCTAACAGACCATATAAAAGAGGAAGAGGAACAAACGGTGGCCACAGTGTTCAAGTCGTAGTACTGTATTTGGGAGGTTGACAGCGCACTGGAGAAAATCCATCGGAGTCTGAAATTTCCATCACTGGAAACAGGTTCGTCCCAAGACGCTCTAGGCAATCGTAAGTGACGCCTTATCATGTCATGCCTCTCGTCCGAATGTTTTCGCTACCCGGTGCGAAGTCCTTACGCCGCATCGCACGTCGATCGGCATGATATTGTTCCTGCCTTGTGGTGCTAGATGCATGGCCAGATGGCCAACCACTGGCATGTTCAACCGAATCTACGATCACAAAATGTATCAATAACACCCGGTCATTTTTGGCTAGCCGCCCCGTAGTTCCCCATTCTATCGCGTTTTGTGATGGGAACTCCATGCTTCCCAAAAGCGAACAAGAGTAAACAAAAAACGTCCAAGGTCGTATCGGTACAACGGCGTCTCATACAGTACATACACTGGCGCATTTCCGCGCCATTCAATATCGCCATTCAATATACAGCTGTGAAGACAGTGGTGTAGGTTCGATGCCTGCCTATGTGCTCATCCCCCTCAAGTCGAGCCTGCGGGAGCTCGGTGGGATCAATTGTGTGAGAGGAAAGAGGGCTCTTATTTGGGGTATCGATGAAGGGCGTGATACGAAAGAAAAAAAAAAGGGCGCGTGTGTAATGAATTACCATGTGGCGAACTACGGGGTCAGACTACCCTGGCCCAACCAGGGTTCTCGACCCCCCGTATCTTTCTCGCCCCCCTCCCCTCCAAACTTTGCCCCTCCTCTGCTACGAACAGGTTCGGGGTGACGTATACCCCACTTAGGCCCAAGGATACCTGATATGACTATTTTCCCAGGTTATCAGCTCGAACCTCAACGGCATCCCAGTGGCCAGACCCCACGGGCCCACACCTTCGGCGTTCAGCACGTTCAGCACTTGGCCTCTCGTCTCTTCCCTCCCTCGTAGCGTTTACCGGTTAGTGGGCATATTGGACCCGGTGTCGGGTATTCGTCGGTGAAGGGAGAGAGGGGTGGAGCTGCAGGTCAAATCCAGCGGGGCGTATCTACTCGTTCGTAGTTCTTTATTTTTTTCCTGTGGTCATAAGGCGCCCCCCCACCACGAGGGGAAATATAATAAAAGTCTATTATACACTGGCAAGGTATAATGTACTAGCACAAAAGAAAACACGTCAAATACGCGCTGGGCGAGACCCGCTGCCCGCTCCAATCATCGACCCGTATCGTCACCGGCCTCTGAATGCGGGCCCAAGAGTACACAACCAGCTGTGTCATATGAGGCTACCGTACGCGTTTCGGCTGGCCAACGTGTCAGCCGCAAACCAGTTTAACACGTAGAACCATCTCACCTTCCTGGTCTGCCTTATCACCTGCCTTGACTTCAAGTGGGAATGTGGCGACGACCTCCTGAATAGTCCCGTCCCGACCATGCAGCTCTAGGACGGCGGCCGCTTCTGGGGACACGATCAACCTCATCACCAACACCACGACAGACGATAAACTGACCTCCGGTAGCTTCTGACTCAAATGTGGACATCTCCACTTGGTTCAGATTGCCAACGTCTATATCAGACGGCGTAGGTACTGCATGGGAGTCGCTAAAGGGGTTGCTAAGGGTGCTGGTGGTTCCCGTTGGGGGTGGTTGAGGGGCTAGTAAAATACCATTAGCTTTTGAAAATAAGCGAGCGAGCGAGCGTACGCGGGCCACTCCCGCCCAAGGCCTCCGAAAACTGGGCCATAAGATTGTTGTTGACGGCTCGATTAGAGGCACGCTACGAAGAGTCAAGCTAGTCAAGTTGCGTTCTGTGCTAGGGAAAAGGAGTTACCTCGACGATTTTGAATGTGTCTTTAGAGACACGCTTGTACTTTCGAGCCCGGGCAAACCTTTTAAATGTGCCATGGGCATCTTCCAACTCCTCTTGCACACCTAACACTCTGTCCCATTGAGCCTCAGTCACGCTGCCCCAGATGAGCTTCGCAAACTCACTTTGCGAATTCGAAGTGGACGGCGTTTTGATCATTGAGTGGTAGCCCCGGATAGTGTTGTTGAATCATCGTACGCGTTCGACTGAAGTAATAGTTGCCACTTCGTATCTTGCCATCCGTGAACCTGTCCCGAATAATGTCGAGAATGCCTTTCCCAACATGATGACTCGCCACTTCGTGAACACCATTGATGATGTGAGGGGAGTTGTCCGGGGACTGTGCAGTAGACATAAGAGGATGTGTGTAGTAAATTAATCTGAGCCTGCAAAACTTTAAAGACAGGGAGGAGGAGGGGGGGGGTAGAGAACTCGATACTGCGGGGGTAGTAAATCTTAAGTATGGCAGATGAGTCGTGAAAATATTCGAACGAGATATATGACATGATAGGGCATACTACCATACTGTAGGCCCGGGGTAGCCAAACAGCCAAACAAGTCTGGTCCTAAGCATCCTGGGACGAACCCGTTTTGAGCAATGTGGGAATTTCGGACTCCGATGGATTTTCTTGATTGTGCGTTTTCTGCAGTGTGCCACCAATTCCCCAAATATAACGACGACAGACATCCATCGTTCGTTAGTCTCTGGCGCCTATCAGATGTCCCTCCAAAAAACTACCCACATTCACCCCTCCCACAATAGTGAACACCTCTTGGCTTCTCGACAACGACAAGATTAAATCGTTATAACCCTTTCCGGAATTTTGGGACATGCACACTGCATGTAAAACAGCGTTTTACGGCAAATGCAGCGGTCAGAGCGATGCAAAGTTACCATAGCTCTTACATAATAGGAAAACAAAAACGGTGGTGTGATACCTTAGTTAACCAGGGCGACCTGACCCCGTAGTAGTTCGCCACGGTAATTCGCTTACAAACGCGTCCTTTTTTTCTTCTTCCTTCCTATTAGGTCCTTCATCGATGCCACAAATAAGAGCCCTCTTTCCGCTCGCACAATTGATCCCACCGAACTCCTGCAGGCTCGATGTAAGGGGGACGAGCGCATAGGCCAGGCGTTGTAGCCCACAGCCCTGCTATCTTGGCAACTGTATATTGAATGGCGCTGCACGAGACGCCATTGCAGCTTATAGGTTTTTTTGTGTATTCTTGTTTGCTTTGGGGAAGCATAGTTATGACTATTCCACAAAGTGTCACTTCCCCGAAAAGGAAGGTGCCAAGACGTTACGTTTTTGGCTGTCCATAACGGGATCCGTCACTCCAATTAGTGTTTGAACTCAGATGGGAGTATTATTCATTAGATAATGAGCAGTATTACAAAAATGCGAAAACACAACATTTAAGTCAACTTAGAATTTCAAGAAAAGGAAAAATAAAAATATATTTGATAATA
>WNGR01006495.1_pt1 | contig 13454 bp, 12 predicted proteins | sample 5407581 | NCBI WGS metagenome assembly WNGR01 (sample SAMN13153383, study PRJNA577476) | soil metagenome | isolation source: 80 cm soil or saprolite under Garry oak tree replicate 2 | place: USA:California | collected 2016-06-15 | reverse complement strand
CAGGGGCTCGAGACTCGGGCGGTCGAATTGGACGTGGCCTACAAGCTAGCCGAAAAATGGACCGTCAGCACCGGCGTGCGCAACGACCTGCGTAAGGACAATTCGCCGGTTGTTCCCCTAACGCAGATACAGGGCGAGCGCACGGACGCGGTCGCGCAGGTGAAGTTCGATTCCAGCGCCTCCTGGAGCGCCTATGGCTTCGGCCAGCACACGGTCGCGGCAAGCGGCGGCCGTGAAGGCAATGATCGCATCGGCGTGGGCGGCTCCTATCGCCTGACGAAACGCTTCCGGATCGACGGGGAGGCGTCCGACGGACACCTCGGACCCGGCGGCAAGGTCGGGACTAGCTTTCTCTATTCCGAGCGGACCAGTTATTACCTGAACTATTCGCTTGAAAACGAGCAGACAGACAACGGGCTGCTGCTTCACGGCAGCCAGGGCAACCTGGTCTCGGGCGTGAAGACGCGGCTCTCCGACACTTCCAGTGTCTACGTCGAGGAGCGTTACCAGAATGGCGGGTCCCTGAGCGGACTCACTCACACCACCGGAATCAACCTCACGACGAAAGAGCACTGGAATTTCGGCGGCAGCGGGGAGTTCGGCAAGCTACGCGACTCGCAAACCGGCGCCGAGACCGATCGCAAGGCGGCCGGTATCCGCATGGGCTACGGCGTGAGTAAGATGCAGTTCTCGAGCGCGATCGAGTATCGCCGGGATAACGCGGAACAACTCGACCTGGCGTATACCGAAACGACTACATGGCTGTTTCGTAACAATTTCAAGTTGCAACTGACGCCCGACTGGCGCCTTATCGGCAAGCTGGACCACTCGGTCAGTGATAGCTCGCTCGGCGAGTTCTATGCCGGCGGCTACACCGAGGCAGTGGTCGGCTACGCGTACCGTCCGGTAAGGAACGACCGGCTAAACGCGCTGGTCAAGTACACGTACTTTTATAACGTGCCGACCACGGGTCAGGTGGGATTGCAGAACACCGCGGCCGAGTTCCTTCAGAAGAGCCACATCGCGGCGCTGGATGTGAACTACGACCTCACGGCGAATTGGTCCCTTGGAAGCAAGTACTCGTATCGCATGGGACAGGAAAGTCTGGATCGCGTGAACCCGAGTTTCTTCGACAACCCCGCGCAGCTCGCGGTGTTGCGCGTGGACTGGCGGTTCCTCAAGGAATGGGATGGCCTGGCGGAGGTACGAACGCTTAAGCTGCCGGATATAAATCAATGGCGCCGCGGCGCACTGGCCGCGATCTATCGTCATATTAGCAAGAACCTGAAGGCCGGCGTCGGCTACAACTTCACCGACTTCTCCGACGACCTGACCGATCTGAAGTACAACCACAAAGGCGTATTCGTCAATCTCATCGGGACTATGTGATGGTCGCTTGGCTTCGCTGGGCAGCGGGCATGCTGGACTCCAGCTTCCGAAGAGCAAACGTTGCGTGAAAGGCGAAAAGGTCGGGATGCGAACCACCTTCGTGAAAGCAGCGATCCAGCTAAACTGGAAAATGTGCGTTCTGGACAAGGCGACCCCTTGCTCCAATTGTGTTGAAAAGCTTTCAGCTCCGCATTTGTGAGATCTACCCCAGTTGGATCCTTGTCCCGATGTGCTTACTTCTATGAAAGTATGGAGCCGAGGGCGAGAGTTGAACTCGCGACCTGCCGATTACGAAAAGACCCAACCTTGCGTATGTTGTTGTGAAGTATAGGTGTGATGCATCCGTTTTGGTGCATTTCAGGGGGTTCAGGGAAGCGTCTGTGCAGCAGTTTGTGCAGCAACCCAGAGGTGACGTCTCACGTGATTACCTAGCATCGCTACGCAGGAGTAGGACGGCCTCTACGAGAATAAAAATGAGACGAGTACCTCGCTCTGCGTGTTCCGCGCTCCGAACTAGAACCTGCGAGTATCAATCCACCTCTGAACCTCGTCCGCAACGGAAAAAGCCTTCGTCGTTGCCGCCGCGCACCGGTCGTCCAGTTCATGGGCATTCATTTCCAGCGGAATCGCTTCGTAGGAGCCGCCGCTCAAGAAACCTGTAACGTACTTGGCGGCGAATTCTTTCAATCCCAGCTTTTCGTACTGGACGACGCGGACGAGTTCACGGAGCAGGAGCCTGTCCGTGAATGCCTCGTGGGAAACCACTGTGTCCACGAACGTGAGTATTGTGCTGTTGCCGCGCCGAAACCCTTCCCCTCGGACTTTGGCATTGATGATGCTGAAGAACGGTCCCACGTCCCCGGTGATTGGCTCGATACCCGGGCAGCCTGTTGGGAGCTCATCTATGCTGGGTAGGTCATGGGACGTGATGGGCGGCTAAGTCAGCTATGTCGTTTGTCCAAATGGCGCTGCCGCAGTTTAAGAATCGCTTTTAATCCAAACGAACCTAAGCCACCAACCCTAAGCCCAAGCAAGATCAAGGACTTAACTGTTGGTGGCTTTGGTGTGTTTAGGCTCATTTTTGGCGGTTTGATGGAACTTTGATGGAACCTTGTCGAGTTAGGGCATTGATTGCATCCCTGTAATTCGTACCGTATCTATCGAATCTGAAGCAATTCTGTTTGCGGCGCGACGGTCGTCCTTGTCTCCACCGTAATCCGGCTGAGTCCAATTGGGCTGCGAGCCTGAGAACCGCTGTCTCGTAATTTCCTGGCACACTTTCTGAAACCTCAGAAGCATGTACAATCTGGGTTCGACGATCAGGTTTAGGGAGCTCTGGAATGAGTAAGGGATTTGCGTGCTCGCTGCAAGAGCAATCGGAGCACGCGCAATTGACGTTTACGAGCGCGAGAAAAGAATAGCTGGGAGACCTGGACTCGAACAGACCATCTCAGACACTCGAAGTTCGTAGGTCTGCGCGAGGACAAGAACCCACGCTCGGTGACCAAAGAACATGCAGGTGAGGGTTGAGGGCTATGACCGATGTCTCTGGAAGACGCCCTTCTGAATGTCTGGCGCCAGTCCTTGGTCGAAAACAAGAAGACAGTCACGCTCGAAGAAGAGAGCTTCCCCGTTCGCTCAACCGCTAAGCGAAAGCTAAAGCAAATCGATTTTCAATTCGATGGAAAAGATTTGCGAGGACCAGAGCAGAACCCTGATACGAAATCTCGGTGGGCAGCAATGGCGAGGGACGGCAAAGGGACGGCAAGAAAGTGATGCAGTTCTTGGAAGGTGGAAGGTATATTGCAGTCGTAGCCGATGGGAAAGTGCATCTCTACGCACCCAAGAACTAATCCGGCATGCTTAGGGAAGCTAGGACGATCAACCTAGATAGAATTAATCATGGATTTACAGGGCGCAGCACACAGCTTTCCCAAGCCCAGTGGGGTCTTGGGCGACGCCAACAACTTAACCACGCAAGAAAAGGGATTAAACGGGAAGTACGAATCAAGGAGAAAGTTAGGCGACGGAGGAGGGGTTTAAGCCAGGCGGTGGGCGATAAGGAACCAGCCGCGCGGGTCTTCGCCGGAGAAGGCTCCCTGTCTATAGTCAGGGCGGATTTCGAGGCGCACGGGCTCGAGGGATTCGATTTCCCAACCATCGGCAAAGGCATGGCGCAACTCGGACTGCGAGACGCGTCGCGGTCCTTCCGTCCCCGGGGTGGCGTCGCTGAAACAAAGCAGGAACAGACGCCCCCCGGGATTGAGGACGGTATTGAGCCCGCGCACGTAGCGAATGCGGTCCGCGTCGGAAAAAACGTGAAACAGGCCGGAGTCGAGTACGTTATCGAAGCGTTCGGTCCACTCATGGAGTTTTAGGGCATCTTTGACCAGGAACTTGACGATGAGGCTGCGCTCGGCGGCCTTGCGCGGCGCCGCAGCGATGGGTTCCTCCAGGAAGTCGAAGCCGGTGACAGCATGGCCCCGTGCGGCGAAGAACAGGGCGTTTTCGCCGGTGCCGCAACCCGCATCGAGAACCGAACCGACGACCTTATCGGCGGCGGCCTGGAACGCAGGCTGGGGCTTGCCGATGTCCCAGGGCGGGCTGCCGGCGTAGGAGCTGCGAAAGGATTCGCGGTCGTGGCTCAAGACGTTGTTCGAGAAAAGATTTCTCTTAGTTCATTCCTGAAACGTCACGCACACACCATTGGGGTCAATCGCGCCGAACTCTTTCGTGCCCCAGGGCTTGGTTTGCAGTGGACCATTCGGGTGCACTTTTCCCCCGCGTTTCTGGTATTCGGCATACAGGGACTCAATGCCTTGGACGGCGATTCGCACCATCGTCTGGTCTCCGACCTTGCGCGCCAGTTCTTTGTCGCTCATACCCGCTATGTGCAGGTAGGCCTCGCCGCGGTTGATTCCTGCGTAGTTCGGTGGCGTGGCGTCACGAAAGGTTTCCTTGAAGCCACAGATCTTCGTCCACCAATTCAGGGATTCCGTGGTGTCGGCAGCAGGAACAACCGGTATTGCGCCTTTGATGATCGGGTCCATGACAGAAGGATAACCGAATTCCACCCGGGTCGCCTACATCCGTGCCGGTCCCGACTTTTCGAAATAGCGGCTTGATTCACAGTATTCTGACAGTATAATCTGCCGCCGTGATAAAGAAATCCGAACCTGAGCACAAGAAGTTCCCGATCCGCGCGAGGATGGGATACACAAGATACCGCCAGCGAGCGTGTAAGCCGGATGTCGAATTATTCAGAAAAAGAGCTGACGCTTCTGGTGTCACTTCTGGGATCACTTGGATTGTCGAATGTGAAATAGCGTGTCTTGACGGGATGAGGCAGTTGCAGGCGTGTCTGCCGGCTGACTTAAAAGGCCGAGCCATAGGTGCCACGGAAGAGGCTCATTCCACTTCTTCTTAAATGCCGCCTTTTGCCGCCTCGCGAAATCGCTAAATGACTCGAAGCAAAATGGGATGGTTGGTAGGGGCGGTGGGGATCGAACTGCTTGAGGCATTGAGGACGCGCAAGTTATTGATTCTCCGAAAAGGCAAGGAGGAGAAAAACCGGAGAAACGCCGAACCGAGGTACATGTGGGGTACACGCCCCCGCTAGCAAAGGTGGTAGCTTTCAGTCTCGCGTAAAGAAACCGTTCATTGTAGGCCGACGATCCAGCAGTTGCGTGACTAAATGTACCCTACGCCGCGCTCTCAGGAGAATGCATTTTCTCAAACAGGTCGGGAAAACGTCCAAGCCGAAATCTCCTCGAAAAAGACGGAACTCGAAGCAATGGCGGTTGAAGAGCAACAAAGGGAAGCCGCGAATTGGAAGCTGAGGAACAACTGGATATGGAGCAGGCAAAGCTCGGCAGGCTTGAGGATCGCGTGGATCGACTAGGATCGACTGGAAGAAGAGTTGGACAACAATCCGCATTAAGCCCAAGTGCTCCGTTATTGCGTCACGCGCTTCGTCTTGAAGGTTACGGTATAAGTTTCGAGCGGGTAGCCATCAGGCGACGCAAATGCTAGGGGCGTAAGCACGAAGCTGTACTCACAATCCGGCTTCAGGGAGACCTGCAGCTTAATCGAGAGGTTGCCAGGTAGAAATTCCGGCGTGCCGCTAATTGGACAATGTTCCTTAGCGTCCGAGTCGCAACTAATGGAATAACCGTGATGCCTCGGACCTGCTTCCGGGTCAAGCGGCTTGTCAAACGTGATTATGAGTTCCTTTGTCTCCGGGTCAGCGCTTGTTGACTGATTCGGGAAAGGTTGCAAGCTGGCGACGTGGACGCAATGCCGATTGAAGCTGGCAATCGATTCTGCGATACGTGGCGCAAGTGAACGGTAGAACTCAGCCACGACAGGCATCCAGCTCTCAAACGTTGTGTAACGGCTGCGCTGGGAGTCGTATTGATGCAGCAGATCAACAAGTTCGTCCATCCAAACAAAACCGACCCTCTGCTCTCCGCGTATCTCGTTCCGAACTTCACGGCTTTCATGGCCTCTTGATTCGAGGTACTGAATTACGGCTGCCCTGACGAGCGATTCAATAACCATCGTGTCTGAGTTCCCATAGGCTTGTGCTCGCATCTTGTCAGCAACACGCTCATAGATCTGTTTGGCAGAAGCAAACTCACTCTTGTGTTCGGCAAAAGCCGGATTCACGAAGGAATGGTTGAACTCGTGAATGATCGTCGGCAGGTAATCCGCATTATAGGTGGGATTTCGCGAATCATCTTGAGTCCAGCATCCGATAATGGAAAACAAATCCTCGTGTCCGTCAGGCCAAACGACTCTAGGGCCGTAGTTCCCGCCGCCGTTATTCATCCCTAGAATCAGATGGTACTGTCCTGTGCGCATATCTCCATAAAAGGTCTTGTACCAATTCAGATCGAGGTCGGTTAGCACTACTCGAAAGCGTTTCTCCGCAAGATCATAGAAAGACTGGTGCGCCGCCAGGAATTTCTCAAAATGAGTGACGCGATAAAAATCAGCCAATCGCTGGGATAGGAGGACCGCGTTGTCCTTGCCGAAGCGGGGGTCTGGAACATTGTCCGTGAAGGTAACAAGTGGATTCAGCGCGGGCGCGGGCGACAAATGAACTGCGAGGTTCATCACGGTGTCAAACCCTACGTCCCTCTCACTCGCCAGCTTCCGCGCAAGAACTACAGCCGGGTGTTCTTTATAGGGTGAAAAATACGAGTCGATATCCGCGGTGTACGTCTTGAGCGGACTCATGTTGTACTCGGAGTTCCCGGCTAAGCGAAAAACAATGCTAAGCAATTCAACACGCGGATCAACTTTCGGCGAAACCCCCGCTTCGCTCCCGCGCGAAGTTCGAGCGCAAGCGAAAATCAGAACAATGACAAAGGACAACCGCAAGTGTCGCATTGTACTCACGGCCATCATACTCCAGCGGGGCCGCGCCTCGCGATCTGGCTCCCCGCTGCGGGTGTCGAAACTAACGGCGGCTTGGTATTGTGATTACCGAGAATTCCGTCCGCATCTCAACCAGCATCCTCGTGGCACCCTGATCGCAGATCTCGTCGATGAACTGGCGACCGTGCCGACAATTGCACCGGACCTGGAGGATTCCGGGCGTCTGCGGCGCACAGTCGACGAGTACATCCAAGTGCAGGGAGTCCGTGTAGCGAAAGGTTCCAGTGTTGGATTAGCAAGAGTTTGGTCGGCCAGATCAACGGATCAACGTCAATGCAACTGGCTTGCTCCGGCTAAGCGGCGCGTCGCTGGTATCGGTGGTGTAATCCCCCGACCTGAGGAATCGCTACCACGCGCCCCTGTCCTGGCTGTTCCACTGCCCTGGGCTCCGGGGCGTTTTTGCCCAAGGCTAAATGCGTACGTGACTGCTGATAGTAAGCAAAATAGTTGTGCAGGGTTCGACGCAACGACCTCTCATTCCACAGGATAATGTGGTCCAGGCACTCGCGTCGGATGGAGCCCACTGGCCGTTCCGCAAAGGGGTTTTGCCAGGGGGGATTGCGGTGCAGTAAGTACTTCCTCCCTTCCCATAATATGTCGGGTCATGGCGGCGAAGTCTCTTCCGTAGATGGCATCTCGATCGCGCAACACAAATCGTGGGGCCTGGTCCCAGGGAAACGCTTCCCGCATCTGCTGCATGGTCCACTCCTGCGTGGGATGTTCTGTCACCGCAAAGTGCACCACCCGGCGTCGCTCATGCGCTAGCACTAATGGTAAGACTTCAGAAATGTGGAGTCCTTTAGCAGATAGCCCGCAAAAATGACCTTCCGCCACGTGTAACTCCACATTTCGGCGTAGCATCCGGACCGGCCGCCATAGGCGGTTAATCCAGTTGAACACGGAGGTTCGGATGCTTACGACTCTCTTCCCAAAGGCCTGCCACGCTCATTCGTCGCTACCTCTCTTGGGGTCGATTGCGGATAACTTTGACGATTGGCTGCTTGATCGGGGCTACAAAGTAACGTCGAGGACAAATGCAATCGAAATGCTTCATCACATCGATAGTGATCTGCGGCGACGAGGCATCAAACATATCACGAGGCTTACCCACGGAATCCTACATCGCAGCTGGAGAGCTTTGATCCCGCGATTTCCTACATGGGCTTGTACAGTACGAGTGTTGGAGCGGTATCTAAAGACGCGAGGCTTGCTGGATGAGGATGACAAAGCCGAACCGTGCAGTAAAATCGATGTTCAGATAACCGCCTACGCCGACTATTTGCAGGAAGTTCGGGGTTGTGCACAGGGCACAATCTGCGCCCACAAGCGTATTGCTAAATGCTTTTTGACCTATCTCGAGAAAAAACGGCGGCAGTTGCAAGCGCTCACCGGTGGTGATCTGGAAGAGTACATCAAGAAGGCCGGGAAGCGTCTCAGCCGCGGAAGTTTGCAGAACGAAGCTGGTGGACTCCGAAGCTTCTTGCGATTCCTGGCTTCCCAAAAAAGGATTCAGTCAGGACTGGATAGCCAAATTGATACTCCGCGTCTCTATCGTCTGGAGCACCTGCCCCGATCGCTCCCATGGGAAACGGTTAGGGCATTCCTTCAGTCCATAGATCGCACTACAGACATGGGGCTTCGGGACTACACCATCTTCCTGTTGATCGCAACGTACGGCTTACGAGTCAGTGAGGCCGTAGCTCTCACACTCGAGGGCATTCAATGGAGAGCAAACACAATAAAGGTTTTTCAACCCAAGGCATCGACCCTCCTCGAGCTACCCTTAACGAACGAAGTTGGAACCGCACTGCTCAAATATCTGAAGCGCGTTCCGCCTCGCCCGCTCTACCGACAGATTTTTCTACGAATGAGGGCGCCGATCGGTCCCCTCACGCCGGACGCCGTGAAGAGGGCATTTCGGTCTTGGTCCCGCCGGAGCGATTTAGGGATTCCTTCTCAAGGTCCGCACTGCATGCGACACGCATATGCAGTAAATCTGCTGAAAAACGGCACCGCGCTTAAGACCATTGGCGATATCCTCGGCCATCGGTGTGCAGAAAGCACGGTTACATATCTACGATTAGCGACTGACGATCTGCGCGACGTGGCTCTTTCTGTACCCAGGATGCCAGGACAACGGGAGGTGCGGCCATGAAAAGGGAGCCTCCTTTTTCTTCTTCGCTGGCGCTCGTATTCCATCGCTATCTGGAACTGAAGCGCGCGTTAGGGTGTACTTTTTCTGTCGAACGTCGAGTGCTCCATTCTTTGGATCGATTCTTGGCTGATCCCAGCAACAACTCTTCAGATCTAACGTCCAGAACATTTCAACAATGGTGCCGTACGCACGAGACAGTTGCTTCTGGAGAGAGGCGCACCCGGATGCGGACGATCTACAACTTTTGCCTTTATCGCCGCCGTACGGAACCGGATTGCTTTGTACCGAATCCCTTGTTGTTCCCCTTGCCACATCAGCGGCTCAGACCATACATCTTTTCGGAATCCGACGTCGCGCGACTGTTGGCCGCCAGTTCGCGTTTGCTACCGGCTCCTTCGTCTCCCCTTCGGGCCGAGGTCATCCACCTCGTGATCGCACTTCTTCACACGACTGGCATGCGATGCGGTGAACTGCTTAGGCTAACGGCGGGTGATTACGACGCAAAGGAAGGCACGCTGCTCGTCCGTGATTCCAAGTTTCACAAATCCCGTGTGCTGCCCCTCCACCACGACATGGTTAATGAAATCGATCGTCACTTGCAACTGCGAAGAAAGCTTCACCTTTCAATGTCGCCTGAGACGCCTTTGATTTGGAACTCGAGGGGTGGCGGACGACATTACACGCCGACGGGGTTGCAAGGAAATCTAAAGATCCTTCTCAACCAATGCAACATTCGCACAGCTCAGGGGCGACTTCCTCGGATTCATGATTTTCGTCATGGCTTCGCGGTGAATGCGCTACTTCGCTGGTATCGAACGGGATCGGACGTGGGTGCCAGGCTTCCGTTCTTGGCCACCTACCTCGGACACGTATCGATCGCTTCTACTTACTACTACTTGCAGTTCATCGAGCCACTTCGAACGCTTGCCAGCAAACGCTTTGCCGATCACTACGAAAAACTGGTAACGCCACCAAGTTCAAAGGAAGGGCGCCGATGAAATCCAAAACATCCAATCTGCTCGGGCCGGCTCTCCGCGATTACTTTGCGGATCACCTTCCACGCCTTCGAGGCTTGAGCCCCAACACCATTCAGAGCTACCGGGATAGCCTAGTGCTACTCCTCCGCTTTGTGGCTTGCGACTGCAAGTGCACCGTCGCAGATCTTAACCTAACCGACATCGATACTGAAAGGGTTCTCGCCTTCCTCTCCTATCTGGAGCGGGATCGCAAGAATGGAGTCACGACGCGTAACGTGCGCCTATCTGCCATCCATGCTTTCTTTAGGTATGTGGGAACACGCCATCCGGACCAACTCGAACTGATCCAGCAAATCATGGGCATTCCATTCAAGCGAGCCCTCCAAAAGGCCGTGGAATACCTGGAATATGAGGAAATCGATGCAGTTCTCTCCGCGATCGATCAGAAGGTGTTTGCTGGACGCCGGGACTACGCCCTCTTAACCACCATGTTTAATACCGCGGCTCGCGCTCAGGAAATCGTTGATCTCAGTGCTCGCGACCTCCAATTAACCAGACCCTTCCAGGTTCGGATCTTCGGCAAAGGGCGGAAGGAGCGCTTCTGTCCGTTATGGCCGCAAACGGCTCAGACCTTGCGGGCCTTTGCCAAAGAGAGGAATCTAGATCTTCGGTCCGACGCGAAGATCTTTCTCAATCATCGGGGCGAAGCGCTGACTCGCTTCGGTATCCGTTACATACTGGCAAAGTACCTGGGACGTGCGTGCGCTCATGTTCCCAGTCTCGCAAAGAAGCGGTTGCATCCGCACAGCATGCGCCACAGCGCTGCCATAGCGTTACTAAAATCCGGCGTAGACCTTTCGTCGATAAGCCAATGGCTCGGCCATGCAAGCCTGAACACCACCAATCGTTACGCAACCGTAGACCTTGAGATGAAGCGTAAGGCCATCGCTCGGGTCAAAACCATTCCCCGGAGCTCCCGCGCTCCGTGGAAAAATCACACGATCCTTGAATGGCTCGAGTCGCTCTGATTCATTCGTAATGTGGAGTTGCTCGCTCAAAAACCTTGATGAAATGCACCCCTTGGACGGCAACTCCACGTTTCTGAAGTCTTACCATTACTTGACGAATGTTAAGCGGCACATTCGTCAAGAACAAAGACGAACAGGATCCGGAAAGTCGCCGTCGGCGCGGTGAAAAAATCGATGGCCGCGGTCTGCGCCAGATGATTTGTCAGGAACGTTCGCCAAGTCTGGGAAGGCGGTTTGCGTGGCCGAGGCAAATATCTGGCCACTGTGGATTGCGCCACCGCAATCCTCAATTTGAGCAGTTCTCCGTGAATGCGCGGTGCACCCCACAAGGAGTTGGCTTGGCGAATGCACCGAATTAGATCACGAATGTTGGCCGCAACTTCTGGCCTTCCAAGAAGGCGGCGCGATTTCCTGGTCCAATGCCGGGCGAAGGCTCGGCGGCGCCAACGGAGGACTGTGTCGGGCGGAACCATCTGCAGACATCGCCGCCAACCGGACCAGAATCGGTACAACACAACCCAAGTGAGCCGATCGCAGTGGTGGAGGCGCAAGCGACGCGGCGCGTTCTTTTGGAAAACCGCGAGTTGGTGACGAAGCGCGAGGATCTCCGCCTGCAGGGCAGCGCGGGTTCGAAAACTGGAGGCTAGCAAAGTGAAAAGGGCGACGAAGAGAGAGCTCATCGTAGTAGCCACCATGATCTCACGAATGATCGGAACCCCTGTGTTTTCAGACCGGACGGACCTAATCACAGGTCCACGTTTGTCCCTCTAAGCGGAAGAGCAACTTCGCTGGAGATGAACCCCAAAACTGAGACAAGTTATGGTACTCCCACACATCGGATAAGTTTCGTGTACCCGACCTGCCGGGCACTGAACAAGCAGTTGAGAGTATTCTCTCATTTCGGGCATGATCTACGCGGCGGTGCGTATACTGGCACGGCGCCCTGGCCGCTTGCGGGAAAGAAATGGGGACAACGTATATGGTCACAGGAACGATTTCTACATCCGCGCTTGTCGTTGTCATGTTTGCTTTCGCCGATGGCCAGTCTCCTCCAAAGACCACGACTCCGTCGGATGCTGATATTCGACAAATACTCGTCGATCGAATCGACCTCCAGCACCAGAGCGTCGGCATTGTGGTGGGCGTCATCGGGCCCGCGGGACGGCGCGTGATGCCTATGGGCATCTGGAGAAGGACGATCCACGTCCGCTCAACGGCGACACGATATTCGAAATTGGCTCGGCAACGAAGGTGTTCACGGCACTGCTGCTGGCCAACATGGCGGAGCGCGGCGAAGTCGCGTTGCGCGATCCTGTAGTTAAGTATTTGCCGCCCGGCACAAAAATGCCTGAGCGGAACGGGCGTTCGATTACGCCCGTCGATCTCGCCACGCACACGTCCGGCTTGCCGCGATTGCTCCACGTACCAACTTTCCCGGGACATCGGTTCGCAATATGAGTATTCCAACCTTGGAGGCGGACTTCTGGGGCATGCTCTCGCCCTGCGCGCTGGAATGAGTTACGAGGATCTCGTCGAGTCTCGAATCTGCGCTCCGCTGGGTATGAACAGCACGCGTATCACGCTCACGCCCGAAATGAAAGGGCGGCTCGCAGGAGGACACAACGCCGCGCTCGAAACCGTTGAGAATTGGGACTTGCCGACGCTTGCGGGAGCAGGCGCGTTGCGATCCACTGCCAACGACCTGCTGACTTTCGTCGCGGCAAATCTGGGTTACACGAAATCGCCCCTTGCATCGGCAATGGCGGCCATGCTGAAAGAGCGGCGGCCCACCGGCCAGCCGGGCCTTGAAGTCGCTCTTGGGTGGCACATATTCACGACCGGTGGCAAAGAAATCATCTGGCATAACGGTGGTACCGGCGGGTACCGGTCATTCATGGGCTTGGACCCGAAGGCCCGAGTGGGCGTGGTTGTGCTCTCAAATGCTGAAACGGCGGCGGGCGTTGATGACATTGGCCGGCACCTACTTGACCCGAGTGTGCCGTTATTGACGCCGCCGAAGGAGCATAAGCAGGTTGCCGTGGATTCGAAGCTGTTTGACGGCTACATCGGAAGGTACCAACTCGCACCGGATTTCATTATCACTATTACGAGAGATGGCGAGCGTCTCTTCGAGCAGGCCAGCGACCAGCCGAAATTTGAGATCTTTCCGGAAGGCGAGCGCGATTATTTCCTGAAAGTCGTCGACGCGCAGATCACTTTTGTCACCGACAGCAAGGGGCGAGCGACAGAGTTGATCCTGCACCAAGGAGGTGTGGCTGGCGAATTGTTGTTTTGCCCATATTTCCTTGGGATTTCCCTTCCTGCTACGCATTATAAGAGTGCGCCCCTTATGAGGTAAGTTTTGAGCGTTGGCCTCAAGAAGAAAGGAGCACCTGATAATGGAAAGTACGAAATTTGTTGGCATGGACGTGCACAAAGACGCGATCACGATCGCGGTGATGA
>WNGR01005600.1_pt1 | contig 13454 bp, 14 predicted proteins | sample 5407581 | NCBI WGS metagenome assembly WNGR01 (sample SAMN13153383, study PRJNA577476) | soil metagenome | isolation source: 80 cm soil or saprolite under Garry oak tree replicate 2 | place: USA:California | collected 2016-06-15 | reverse complement strand
ACGCGATCATCGCGGGCATCGACCACGCGAAGCCGGCCAGCACCGAGCCGAGCAGAAAGATCGCGATGCCCACCAGGACGACCGGCTTGCGCCCGTACAGGTCGGCCAGTTTGCCGAAGACCACGGTCATCGCGGTCTGGGTGAGCAGGAACGACGAGAAGACCCAGCTATACAGATGCAGATCGCCGAGTTGCGCGACGATCTGCGGCATGGCGGTGGATACGATGGTGGCTTCAATGGCGACCATCGCCATCGAAGCCATGACGGCGGCAATGACGAGGCGGCGCGATGATTGCGGGCTGCGGGACATGGGGTGAGGGTTAGTATTAGGATGTTGGGCACGTCGTCGGGCAGCATGACAACCGGCATGCGCGCCGCGACGCATCAGCAGGCCGTACGAGGGCGGCCGACGTGAAGTATGCACCTTGCGAAGAATCCGCGCTGAGCCTGGGACCGCCGGCAGACAACGCCGGTTTGGCACAGCGCCTGCATCCGCGAAGCTTTCTTTCGATAAATGGAGGTTCATGATGAGGATCGAATTCACCGGACGCCGCGAAGTGGTGGCAGCGGCGCGCGTCGCCTTCGAAGCCAATGTGGATGGGGCCGACGTCTGGTGCAGCGTGTCGCTGGATGCGCTGAACGACCACTTCGGCAACGGCGGCACGTCGGCTCATGATCTCGTCGGCACCTTCGAGGCGAACCGTGCGCGAATTGAAAACGCCACACGCAAGGTCCTCCAAAAAAACGGCGGACAGTCGGTGGAGCTCGAGACGGGGGATTTCAACTGAGACTGTACTGGCGACAGGCCTTGATAGAGGCGGCGGCTCCGGTGCATCCGCGCCGGGCCCGCAGCCCGCGCCGTGCATGCCTCCGCCTCGCTGCACCGTACGTGGCTGGCGGTCGCCGCGTCCGCATTTCACGAGCACGCCACGCTAGTAAGAAGGCGGCGCTTGCGGCACGTCGAATAATCCATCATGTGCATCCAGTTCCACCGCGCAATCGCCTTGCAGCTCGGGCGGGCTCTGGCGCTCGCCGAATTGCGCGCGCACCCATGCGCTCAAGCGCTCCTGAAACGCCTTGCGTTGCACTGTATCCATCGCGGCATAGCGGCTGATCTGCGGCTTGCTGAAGGCGATCGTCACGACGCAGCGTGCGTCGAGCGACGTATCGCGGTGCGATTCCACCACCCATGAAAGCTGAATGAAAAGGCGTGTGCCTTCGTCGTAGCTGCTGACACCCGGCGCTTTCGGCGATTCGAAGATGCCCGCCAACGCCAGTTCGATTTCCTCGATGCGTTGTTCCAACTCTGCTTGAATCATCGGTCCCTCCTGATGGCTGGCCGTCGGTGAAAACTTCGCACGGGCCGCGGCATCGTTCAATGCGGGACCATGCGCGCGTCTTGTTGAATGTGAATGAAGCAACGCGCGTTCCCTGGGACGCCGAGCGCGCCGGTTTCGCAATCGAAGCAGGCATGGCGGATGCTACGCTTCATGCAGAAGTCCGGTGCGCAGCCCGAAGCTGCGCAAGATGAGTCAGAGGGGAGACAGTCGTCATGAACCCAATCCTGAGAAGTACGTTGATTGCGGTGTCGATCGCCGCGCTGACCGCGGGCGCGACCGGTTGCAAGCGCGTGGATAACACCAGCAAGGACACGATGAGTTCGGGCAGCAGCGGCGTGATGAGCAACCCGGCCGTGCCGAGCGGCACCGCGCCGGCAAGCGCGGCGAGCCAGTAAAGCGGGAGCGTCTGGTCCAGTGCTCTCGCGCGGTACGCATCAGCGCCGCCGCGCGGGGATAAGTCGTGCACGGCAGGGACGGCGGCAACGTTGCCGGTTCGTCGCAAAGCAGCCGGCCGGCTGTGTCCCTTGCGGACTGCAGCGCGATGTACAACCGCGATGTACAACCGTTAATGCAACGGCTTTTAAGCAGGCTCCCGCATTAGTGCAATACATCACGCTCACGGCCGCCATGGAACAGACTCTTCCAGCGCGGCGTATATATCCGCCTCCCCGGCGCGGATACAGTACTGATGCACGCACGGTTTCCGGTGTGCGAGCGAGAGAGTTGGCCCCGGCTGGAAACAGCCGGGGTTTTTTCTTTAACGCCGCCAATCGCCGCAGGTGTCGTGACGACGCTTTGCCGCGTTCCCGCGCGCAGCTGCAATTGCACGCTGGATCTTCGACATCGAAAGCGGTGCGATGCTCGCACTCGACGGACGCACGGGAAAGTTCTTGTCCTTGCTGGATCACCCGGATATTTACGCCGTTTAACGTGGAGGCTTTCGCGTGAGAGCCAAGTAGCTGTACGCGGGTTTTGCGCGCGCTTAATCGTTGAAGCAGCGAAATGCAAGGCTGATACGCGGTTCAGTCACACCTGCGATCTTGGGAATGCCGTGCTCATGCGTGAATTGCGACGCATAGCTCATCACGATGCAACTGCCAGGTTCCAGTTCCACATGCGCCATGCCGCCGCCGCGTGCCTTCGGCCGGATCGACATGCGACGGCTCGCGCCGAGCGAGACAATGGCAATCGGCTGCGCGGGCAAGAGCTTTTCTGTCTTGTCGCCGTGGGGCGCGACGCTGTCGCTGCCGTCGCGATAGAGATTGAGACCGACGCGGTTGAACGGCGCGCCGACCAGTGCGCGAACGGCTTCGAACGCTTCGCTCAACGGGGCGGGCAGGTCTTCGGTGTCGCGCGAGAAGGCGCGAACGTGGGCGAGGGGCGCTGCGCTCCGAGCCGCATGGCTGCCCGGAGCAACGGCTGGCGTAGTTGGGCGCGCTGGCGAAACGCCAGCGGCGGCATTTCATCGCGGGTGCGAAAGAATCGCGTGAAAGCGCTTTGCGGCGTCCGCCTCTCGTCAGCGCACTGCGTTTCACGCCGCCTTCATTCGCCCGGACTATACAAATCGAGCAGCTTGAGCGTCACGCCATTGGTCCAGCCGAAGCCGTCCTGCAGCGGATATTCGCCACCGCCTCCGCCGCCGGTTCCCGCGCCTTCAACCACGTACTTCTCGACCAGTTTCCTGTCCGACGCATAAACGCCCTTGACGTCAGTGAGAAAACGCGTGCCGATCTGCTGTGCAAGCGCGTCCTGGCCATAGTGTTTCAAGCCTTCGATAGCGACCCAATGCAACGGCGCCCAGCCGTTCGGTGCGTCCCACTGCTGCGTCGTGTTGTAGGTCGTCGTGACGAGGCCGCCCGGTTGCAACAACGTGGACTGCACCTGCCGCGCGGTTTTTTGCGCGCGCTCCGGCCACGCCGCGCCGACGAACAACGGAAACACCATCGCCGCGGTCCTGTTGTCGCGCGGCTTGGCGAGCTTCCAGTCGTAGTCGCCGTAGTAGCCGTTGGCATTCCACAAATACTTGTTGATGCCGAGCGCACGTTTCGCCGCGCGTTGAGCGAACTCGCCGACGCAGCGGAAATCGCGCGTTGCGCCGCAGCCTTTGGCGATGGTGATTTCAAGGTGGAACATCAGGCTGTTCAGATCGACAGGAATGATCGACGTGGTGCGCACCGTCGCGAGCGTCATGTTGTCGCCGAACCAGCGCGAGCTGAAATCCCAGCCGCTTTCGGCGGTCGCGCGCAACTCGCGGTACACCTCGTTCGGACTGCGGCCGGCGGCCTGTTTCGCGGTCTGAATGTCCTCCAGATACGACTCGTCACGCGGCGTATCCAGTTCGTCCCAGTAGCGGTTGAGCACCGTGCGGTCCGGCATCACGACGACATTGCGCGTCGCCTGACCGGGTTGCGTCGCGCTTTCGCCCTGCATCCAGTACGCGTATTCCTTGCGCAGCGCCGGCAAGTACTTCTGATACACGGTGTTGCCTTCCACCTTCGCCGCGAGCGCCACCATATGCGAGAAAAACGGCGGCTGCGAGCGGTCCAGATAGTAGGTGCGATTGCCGTTCGGGATGTGGCCGAAGGTATCGATCTCATACGCGAAGTTGTCGAGCATGTTGTCGACGAGATCCTCGTGGCCCGATTCCTGCAGCCCCAGCATCGTGAAGTACGTGTCCCAGTAGTAGCCTTCGCGGAACCGGCCGCCGGGCACCACATACGGCTTCGGCAACGGAATCAGCGAACTGTTCGGCGGCGCGCTCGTGGTGGTGCGCGTCAGCGCGGGCCACAACCAGTTGATGTGTTCACGCAGCGTCTGATTCGCGGGCGGCGTGATGACCGGCTCGCTCGGCGGCGTGAAGTACTGGTTGACGAAATTCGCCAGCGAAAAACCGGGATTGTTCTTCTGCTGCTCGTACAGTTGCACGATCGTGGCGGGATCGGCGTTCGGTGTCGCGTCGACGAAGGTTTTCTGGTCCGGATAGATCTGCGCGGTTTGCACGGCCACGAACAGGTCGCCGTAGAGCGTGCTGGGCGCGGGTGGAAGTGTGCTGCCGACCTGGGTGTCGGCGTAGCAGACGCCGGCGAGACCGATAAGAAAGACGAAGCTGGAAACGGCGGTTGCCCGCTGCAGGCTTCTCATTCCGGTACTAAGGCTCGAGGGCTGGAAAGAAGTGCGGGCGGCGCGGATGCCGCGCAATTGCGATGACACAATCATGTCTCCTCCTGAGGAATGGACAACAGGATTGGTCTGCCTCACACCCTCTCAGTTTTTCTCATGATTGCTGGGCCGCCGCTAGCATCGCACAAATTGAAGGGCGGTACAAACTATGCGCGGCGCGTCTTGATTGACGCGCCGCACAAGCCGGCTGGCAGTCTTCACCATGCTGCCGGCCGGCTAAGGAAGAACTCCTTCAGTTCGTGGCCACGAGCGGATCGGACGGCACGATCCGCAGCGCTCCAGGGCTCTGCGCCATCGGGCTCGACCACCGCAGGTGCATGCTGGCCGGGCCTGTGCCATGCACGTATTCGACCCTGATCGACGCGCGCTGCTTCCCGGCGAGCCAGGTCGTGCCGCTGACGGTCGATGGCGTCGAGGTCTTCTTGTCGATGATCTTCACGCCATTGATCCACAGGCGCGCAACGTTGTCGCTTTCGATGGAGAACGTGTAAAGCCCGGTTTTCGCGGCCTGAATCGCGCCGCTCCAACGCACGCCGTAGCCGCTTGCGTTGACGCCTGCCGAGGCGTCAGGCGAATCGGTGCCACGCTCGGTGTTCAGATCGAAGTCGATCATCGGCGTAATCGAGGTTTTCACGGGCGCACTGCTGAACGTTGGATCGTTGTAGTAGCCGACCTGCAGCACCGGCAGCTTCACGTTGAATCCACCCGTCAATGCCTGGGTCTCCGAAGTCTGCCACGGGTGACCGTCCGGATAGATCGTCCCCTGGAAGGGCGTCGCGGGCTCCATAGAGGCGGGCGCGCTCGGCACCTCGCCCCAATGGAAACGCGTGTTGGTGCGGCCGATCATCAACTCCCACACGATGAAGCCCGTCGTCCCGCCGTAGTTCGACACGATGCCCGGCATTGTCTGACCCGTCGTGCCAGGAAAGCCGCGTTGCAGCGTTTCGGAATTCAGCGCACTGACATGGCTGCCGTTCACCGGACCCGTGTACGGGTTGCCGTACGGATGGAACGCGTAAAAGTCCGAGAAGTATGTGCCTTCGTCCTCCTGAACTTGCGGCGAATTGATCGGCTGCGTCGCGCCCGCATTCAGAATCGCGATGCGCGCATCGTTCATCATCACCGCGCGCGTTTGCTGCAACGAGCCGTTGCCGCTGCAACCGGGTTCGTTCATCGGCTCCCAGAAAATGATGCGCGGGTCGTTCCGATGCGGCGCGACGAAGTCGGCGATGTAGTTCGCGAGACTCGCCTTGTACGTGACGGCGGCATTGGACGCGCTCGGCTGGAAATACGCCTGTTCGACCGGCGTGCCCGGCGACTGCACCCATCGGCTGTTATGCACGCCCCAGACCGGCGCACCTTGCGGGCCGTATTGCGGCGTCGGATTCCAGCAGTCATCGTAGAAGATCGGCGAGACCTTGATGCCATGACGCGCGGCGATCTTCAGCAGGTTCTCGAATTTGCTCAGGAATGCCACGCGATCGTTGACCCACGTGAGGTAATGCAGGTACACGGCGATGGTGTTCATGCCGTACGTTTGCGCGTACGTCAGTTCACGATTGACGATCTCCGGATCGTAGTTCTGCCAGAAGTCGATCGCGTTCACCGCGTTGGACGGCGTGTAGACCGCGCCGACGACCTTGGAAAAGTCGTAGGTCGGCGACTTGACGGTCGGGTAGGTGCGGATCGTGATGTTGCTGAAAGTCGCGCCGACGCCGAAGCGCCGCAACCCGAAGCTGCCCGACTGGAACACCGCGGGAAGCGCATTGGTGGCATCGTTCACGCTGATCACACGCTGCTGGTCGAGGTCGACGGTAATGGCCGTGCCGCTCGTCGTGACCTTCAGATGGTGCGTGCTGCCGCCGACGATCGTGCTCACCGGATAGGCGATGAAGTTCGTCCAGTTGTTGTTCTGGCGGCCGACCTGTAGCGAGTGCGTGCCGGTATCGAGGCCGATGTAGTAGCCGGTCAGGCTGTCGGGGCCGCCGGCCGTCGGATTGGTCGTGCGTACGATGAAGCCCGCGTTGGCGGCGCCGCTGCCGACGGGCGCGCTGACCGTCACGTCCGCTTCGTAGGACGCGGTCGCATAGGTGTTGGCGAGCGCAACCGTCTTGTCACCGGCGCCTGTGCCGTTGGTCGGCGGCGCGGGAATCGTGATGGTCGAGTTGTTCGCGCCGGGTTGCCAGCCTTGTGTCGATCCGGGCGCGAGGTAGCTCGTGAAGTCGCTGAAGGAGAGGGTGGTGGTGGTCAGCGGCGAGGGTGGAGGTGGCGGCGTGTATGGCGGAAGGTTGAGTGTGGGGTCGGCGATCACGACGGTCGGTGTCGTCGTTCTCATCCCGAGCGGAATGGTCTTCGTGGCCCGGAATTCGGTTTCGACGTTCGCCGCGTCCGCGAGGGCGGCGGCGGAGGCCGCCGAAGCGGCTGAAGCGGCGTCGGCCGCCGATGAATCGACTGCGGCGATCTGCTTGTTCGCCGACGCAGCCGCGCCGGGCGAACCGTCATTGCCGCCGCAAGCGCCCAGCATAGCGAGCGCCGCCAGCACAAGGTAATTGCGCACCTTTATCTCCTGATGTCCCCGCTTAGTTGATGGTCATAATTATTATTAAACTTGCATAAAGCTATGTTCTTTGCGACAAGATCGCGCAGATTCAGAAATCGATATGAATAATATTATTAGTTGGCCGGACCTGTATCGGTACTTACCCGCAAGGGTTGGAGGAGAGGAGCCGCGGCGCGCTGGCGGGAAAGCGGGCAAGGAGTCATGCGCAATGGGTTTCTGCCGTTCGGCGGCCGGTCGGCCACCGGGTCGCGGGCATAATCGGTTTTGCGACCACGCGAGGCTTGCTATTGGGACGGAAACCCTGGCGACGCATTGCCCCGCGCGCTAACAGGACCACTCATGCCGCCGATTACCGCTGTCCGCCATTCCGCCGTGCCGCTCTCCAGCGTCGCGCTGATTCTCGTTTCGATGTTCTGCTTCGCGCTTGTCGATGCGCTCGCCAAATCCGTGGCGCTCGCGTATCCCGGTACTTCACGATGATCGGCACGCTCGTCACCGGGGCTTCGCTTTTCTTCGCATGGCGCACGCCTTCGATTCAGGCACTCGCGGTGATGGCCGTGCTTGGCGGCTTCGCGACCGCGGGCCAGTTGCTGATGACGATGGCGTTTCGACAGGCCGACGCCGGCGCGCTCGCACCGTATAACTACACGAGCATCGTGTGGGCCGCGCTGTTCGGCTATGTGGCGTGGGGCGAGACGATTGGCGCCATGTCGCTGCTCGGCATTGCGTTGATCGTCGGCAGTTCGATCGCCGTTGCCATGCGCGGCAAGCAGGCGGAAGGGCCGCTCGTTTAGGCACGCGCAGCGGCGCCGCGAAGGCGATTGCAACCGGCTATGCGAGCTTTTTGGCGTCTTTTAAAATGAGCAAAGACTATTTTCAATTCAAGCAATAATGAGAAAATCGATTTATATTGCTGACAAAAAGTTGCCATTAATTACAATGGAAACCGGGTGCAATGGTTAATTGATTATATCGCGTTGTCCGTATCGGGCCGGCGTGCTATTCTGCGTCCGCCTGGCTCTCCGGGAGCGTTGTCAAATCAGGTACTTGGGGCGTGCTCGCGAGAGGAGCACGCCCCATTTCATTGCCGCCGCCCACGCGCGGCTGCCGATGAAATGAGAGGAAAGTTAAAAATCGGTGACGTCGTAAAAACACAACGCTGTAATTAACTGAAAAACAGTATTCCGCTTTGTCGGATATTCTCCGCCGCTCGATAGCATTCGCTATTCGAGTTAGGAGAGAAATCAATGAATAAATTCGTACTGTCGAGCCTTTCGCTCGCTCTTATCGGCGCCTCCGGTGCCGCTCACGCACAAAGCTCGGTCACGCTGTACGGCCTCATCGATACCGGCCTGACCTACACCAGCAACTCCGGCGGCAGCAGCAACTTCCAGCAAGCGAGCGGCATACTCAACGGCAATCGTTGGGGCCTGCGCGGTTCGGAAGACCTGGGCAACGGCCTGAAGGCGATCTTCGTGCTCGAAAACGGCTTCAACCTCTCGACCGGCAAGCTGGGTCAGAACAGCCGCGAGTTCGGCCGCCAGGCATTCGTCGGTCTGTCGAGCAACCAGTACGGCGCGGTCACGCTGGGCCGCCAGTACGACAGCCTCGTCGATAACCTCGCCCCGCTCGCGCTGAACGGCACGCAATACGGCGGCACGCTCGCCTCGCATCCGTTCGACAACGACAACCTGAACAACTCGGTGCGTATCAACAACGCGGTCAAGTTCCAGAGCGTCGACTACGGTGGCTTCAAGTTCGGCGCGTTGTACGGCTTTTCGAATGCGGCGGGCAGCTTTGCCGACAGCCGCGCGTACAGCGTCGGCGCATCGTACGTGTTCGGCGGCCTGAAGGTTGCGGCCGGCTACCTGCAACTGAACGGCGGCGGTTCGACCACCAACACGAGCGGCGCCGTGGCGAGCGGTGACTCCACGTTCAATGCGGGCCGTCAGCGCACCTATGGCGCGGGCGTCAACTACGCATTCGGCGCGGCGAACGTCGGCTTCGTGTTCACGCAAACGCAGTTGAACAACGCGACCTCGATCGGCTCGTCGGCTGCGGGCACGACGAGCGCGCTGGCCTTGTCGGGCGGCAGCGCACGTTTCACGAACTATGAAGTGAACGGCCGCTATGCATTCACGCCGGCGTGGACCGTGTCGGGCGCCTACACGTTCACCGACGCGCGTCTGGACGGCGAGAGCCCGAAGTACCACCAGATCACGCTGCAGACCGACTATGCGTTGTCCAAACGTACCGACGTGTATGCTGAAGCGGCCTATCAGCACGTCGGCAGCACGGGCGACTCGGGCATTACCGCGGATATCGTCGGCGTGAGCGCTTCGTCGACCAGTTCGCAAGTGGTCGGCACGGTGGGTATCCGTCACCGCTTCTAAGCGGCCGGTGGAAGCACGCACGTTGTAAAAAAGCCCGCATTTAGCGGGCTTTTCTCCATTTCGCGCCGGCGGACGAGTCAGCGCCACGACGCTAGCCGCCTTCGCATCAGGCGACGCTCAGACTGCCAGCCAATGTGCCGCGAGCGGCATCAGCACCGGCACGACGAACGCGGTGACCACGCCGTTGAGCCCCATGCCGAGGCCGGCGAATGCGCCCATTTCCTCGCTCACCTGAAAAGCCCGCGCGGTGCCGATGCCGTGCGATGCGATACCGAGCGCGAAGCCGCGCACCTCCGGTTCGGCAATGCGCAACCCGTTGAGAATAGCGCGCGCGAACACGGCGCCGAATACGCCCGTGGAGATGACGAGCACCGCCGTCAACGACGGAATGCCGCCGATTTCGGAGGCGACCGCCATCGCGATCGGCGTGGTCGCCGATTTCGGCGCGAGCGACGCGAGCGTTTGATGCGACGCACCGAACAACGCCGCCACGCCGACCGCCGAGGCGATGGCCGTCAACGATCCGGCGACGAGCCCGCCGATCAGCGGCAACGCCGCGCGGCGCAACTTGGGCCACTGCCGGTAGAGCGGCAACGCGAGCGCCACCGTCGCGGGGCCGAGCAGAAAGTGGACGAATTGCGCGCCTTCAAAGTAGGTCGCGTAGGGCGTGCCGGTCATTTCGAGCAGCGCCACCAGCAGCGCCACCGCGATCAGCACCGGATTCGCGAGGGGATTGAAGCGTGCCTTCGCGTAGATGGCCTGAGCGATCAGGTAGGCGATCAGCGTGATCGTCAAGCCGAGCAGCGGACTCGCGGCGAGGTAGACCCAGATGGCGCCAAGCTTCGGAAGGGCAGTCATTACGCGGCCTCCGAAGCGGCCGGATCGCGGCGCTGCCGGCGCATCAGTGCACGGGTGACGAGCGCGGCCACCGCAATGGCCAGCGTCGTGCTGACCGCAATCGAGACGATCACCGCCACCGCATCACCGCGAATCCGGCTGGCCGAGACCATGATGCCGACGCCGGCCGGAACGAACAGCAACGACAGATGCCGCAGCAGTTCGAGCGCGGTCGGCTCGATCGCATCGGCCGTTTGCGGACGCATCATGATGAAGCCGAATAGCAGCAGCATGCCGATCACGGGACCGGGCACCGGCAGATGGAACACGTATGACACGCCTTCTCCAAGGCATTGAAAGGTGAGCAGAGCAGCGAGCGCTCCAGGCATGGTGATCTCCGGGACGCGGAACAGGAAAGCGCTCATTGTGTACCATGCAAATTTGCTCCGTGCGCGAGGCTTGGCCGGGTTGCCGGCCGGCATCGTTAGTGCATGCCACGCGCACCTTATCCCTCACCCTGTGCGGATCGATTGCCATGCGGATAGCACCGTTTCAGATTGCCGTTCCCGACCATGACATGGAGGATCTGCGCCGGCGCATCCGCGCGACGCGCTGGTCGCCGGCCACGCCCGCGCCCGCGTGGCAGCAGGGCGCCGACTCCGCATGGCTGCGTGAGCTCGCCGGGTACTGGGCCGAGCGTTTCGATTGGCGCGAGGCCGAGCACGGATTGAACCGGCAACCGCAGTTTCTCGCCGACGTCGACGGTCAACGCGTGCACTTCGTTCATCGGCGCGGCGCGGGCTCCGCGCCTTATCCGCTTGTGGTGACGCATGGCTGGCCTGGTTCGTTCTTCGAGTTCCACGCGCTGCTCGACCAGTTGTGCGACCCGGCCGCGTTCGGCGGCGATCCGGGCGATGCCTTCGATGTGGTCGTTCCGTCGCTGCCAGGCTTCGCGTTCTCGCCGGCGCCGGCGCAGCCTGGCATGTCCGCGTTCCAGATCGCGGACCTGTGGGCGTCGCTGATGCGTGGCCTCGGCTATGAACGGTTCGGCGCGCAGGGCGGCGATCTTGGCGCGGGCGTCTCCGTCGCGCTCGCCGCGCGGCATGAGCAGGTGGTCGACGGCATTCACCTCAACTTCTTGCCAGGTTCCTATGAGCCCGCAATCGGCGCGGCTCAGAAGCCGCTCACGCCGGCGGAAGAAAACTTCTTGCGTGAGAGAAGCGAATGGGCCGCGCTCGAAGGCGGCTATTCCCACATGCACGGCACGAAGCCGCAGACGCTGGCCGCATCGCTCAACGATTCGCCGGTGGGACTCGCGGCATGGATCGGTGAGAAGTTTCGCGCGTGGAGCGATTGCGACGGCGACATCGAGCGGGTGTTTTCGAAGGACGAGCTGCTCACCAACATCTCGCTCTACTGGTACACGCAGAGCATTGGTCCGTCGATGCAGCTGTATTGGGAAAACCGCCTGCAGCCGATGCGCTTCGCCGACAGGCCCCGCGTCGTGCCGCCGGTCGGTTATGCGCATTTTCCGAAGGAACTCAGCCATCCGCCTCGTAGCTGGCTTGAACGAACGTTCGACGTCGTGCAATGGACCGACATGCCGAGCGGAGGACATTTCGCGGCGATGGAAAAGCCCGATTTGCTCGCCGCCGAGATTCGCCGGTTCTTCAGGCCGTTACGGCGAAAAGGCGCGTCGGTGTGACGGAAGCGGATCGCATGACTGAAGTTTTCGTCTGACGTTAAGTCTTGAAGACAGCTTGAAAACCGCTTGAGCGGCGGCGTAAATCCGCACGCGTTGACCTACGCGACCGATAAGGTAACTTATTCGCTCACGGTCTGCTGCGGGTCCGCAATTATTGCGCACAGCGATTCGGAAAGATACGCATTGGCGGCAGCCGCGTTGCGCCTCGCTGAGTTTTGGCGGAAAGGCACCGCAAGGACGTGAAAGGATAGTGCGGACCAGATACCGCGATCCGGCTCATCCGAGGCCATCGCCGCGGATCCGCTTGCCTTGCGAAAGAACATGTGGACCAACCTCCGGACAGTAACGGCAGCGTCAACAAAGCGAGCCGTCTCTCACGCGTGGTGAGGAGCAATGTGAATCTTTTTCCTTGCACTCTTGTTTATGTGGATGTCGATGCGAAGCCGGGTCCCAACTCGACGAATCGCGATCCACTCTCATATGTGAGCCAGGCGATCTGCCTGAACAACAGCTTGCGGCGCGTGGGTATGCCGATGTTGACGATCATGACGAACGCGCCGGCACTGGTCGAAAAGCGGCTCGAAACCATGCCGCCGGAGAAGCGCCCGGCGGTGACAAAGCTCACCGCGACGATCGAGTTGCCGAAGGACACGCCGTTCTACGCAGCGCATTTCAAACTGGACCTGATGGATCAGGTTGCCGACGGATTGCCCGCGGACACCATGATGCTGTTGCTCGACGCCGACATGGTCGCGTGGCTGCCGCTCGATCGCAATCTGATCGAACGATGCGCTGAGGCGGGCCTTGGCGTCTTCGATATTTCGGACCAGGTCTTTCCCGCGTACGGCAGCGAACGCGTGGTGGCGGACCTCGAGATCGTCGCGGGTGGGCGGCTCACGAACCCGCGCTGGTACGGCGGCGAATTCATGCTCGCGACGCCCGCATCGTTGCGCCGGCTGGTGCCGCGCGCGCGCGCCTGTTACGCGCGCTATCTCCGGGAAAGCGAACGCCTGAAGCATCACGGCGACGAAGCGTTCATTTCCGCCGCGCTCAATGCGCTCGTCGACGAAGGGCAAATGGTGGTCGAGGTCGGCGCGTATCAGGCGGTCGGGCGTCATTGGCCCGGCAACAACTATCGGGACTTCCGGTGGTTTCTTTGCTGTTCGTTCATCCATTTGCCGGGCGGCAAGGGGCTGCTGGAAAAGGAGGCGCGCTTTGTCGATTTCGCGCCGGACCGTTTCTGGCGGCGTATGCGCGTGGCGCATCTGCGCGGCCGCGTGCGTCACGCGGTGAAACGGATCGCCAGGATGCTGAGCGTCGAGCGCCTCGCGACGCTGTCGGCTTACGCGCTGCGCAGCGTGAAGAGCTAGATGCGCTGACGCGATACGGTTATTGAACGCGCAAGTCCATCCCGGCGCCCGAGCGGCGCCGCGGTGCGC
>WNGR01006749.1_pt1 | contig 13457 bp, 10 predicted proteins | sample 5407581 | NCBI WGS metagenome assembly WNGR01 (sample SAMN13153383, study PRJNA577476) | soil metagenome | isolation source: 80 cm soil or saprolite under Garry oak tree replicate 2 | place: USA:California | collected 2016-06-15 | reverse complement strand
CCATGACACGCGCCACGTCCTTGATAGAGGCTTTGGCCGCCATCGTGTTAAACGTTACCATCTGTGCCACACAGTCTTCGCCGTACTTGCGCGTCACGTACTCGATCACTTCTTCACGGCGATCATCCGGAAAGTCCATGTCAATATCAGGCATGTCCGCGCGCTCAGTATTGAAGAAGCGTTCAAAGGGTAGCTGGTAACGTATGGGATCGACGTTGGTGATCCCCAGACTGTAAGCCATCAGACTGCCGGCAGCCGAACCGCGCGCAGAACAACGAATGCCCTGCGAACGTGCATAGTTCACAAAATCCCACTCGATCAGGAAATAGGGCAAGAAGCCTTTATCTCCAATCATATTGATCTCATACTCGAGCTGCTTCGTAATGCTTTCGGTCATCTCACCAAAGCGTTCTTTGACGCCCTCTGCACACAGAGCCAGCAGATAGTCTTTCTGCGAAGCATATTCTGGGGGAATGGTATAGTTGGGAAGTTGCGCCTTGTAGGCCAGCGGGTTAACACTGCACTGCTCGGCGATACGCACGCTATTGGTCAGCGCGTCGGGCAAATCAGCGAATAATTCAGACATTTCCGACGGGCTTTTTAAATAATACAGAGTACTATCAAACTTCATGCGCTTTTTTTCGTCTCGCCTTTTACCAGTTTGTACACAGAGGAGTATGTCATGTGAATCCGCATCTGAAGACTCAATGTAGTGAAGGTCATTGGTCGCTACCAACGGGATGTGCATCTCTTTGTGCATCCGGTAAAGCATTTGATTGAGTTTACCCTGGGGCGAAGGTTGACCATCATCAAAGGTGCCGTGATGTTCCTGGATCTCTAGATAGAAGTTCTCGGGTCCGAACACATCCTGATACCAGCTCGCTGTTTTGTAGGCCTCTTCCGTTTTTTCTGCAAGCAGCAATTTGGGAATTTCGCCCGAGAGGCAGGAAGAGGTGACAATTAAACCATCTGCGTACTTTTCCAAAACCCCTTTATCGACGCGGGGTCTGAGGTGCCATCCTTCTGTATGTGCGATCGTCGTTAACTTTAGCAAGTTGTAATAACCGGTATTATTTTTTGCCAGGAGGAGCAGGTGATGATAATCATCACTAAATCGCTTGGAGTGATCGTGCATGTTCTCGGTCAAGTATGCTTCAAGACCGAGAATTGGATTGATACCTCCTGCCTTACATACCTTATAAAACTCGATGGCGCCATACATTGATAGCAAGATGATCCATCCCAAGAGCTTTTGTTTGTTGGACAAGTTTCTTAATATGGCTAAAACCATCTAACAAGGAATACTCAGTATGGACGTGCAGATGTGCAAAGTCAACACCCATGATTTTCCTCCGGCACAAATCTCTGTATTTAGGATAATAGAACAATGGTTCAGAGTCAAGAGAAATGGAAGAATATTGTTAATCGCTCTCATTTGATACAACGTACCAAACAAGTTATGCTCACGTGCGCCATGCTACTTATAGCACCAATGTGTGGGGCTCTTTCCCCTGGCACTTTTTGATCGAAGTCCATACAACGAGAGCATTTACGATTCCACTGCAATCGAGGCCGGTAGGGGAGTTACCGGGCCTGAAGAAATAACCGGAACAACAGGAACTCTATGCTCCGTGAGTTCACCTTCGTCATCACTATTGTCCCTGCTGTAGCCATCTGCTTCCACTTGCTGAGGTGGAGGCAGGACGGGCAGGTTGCTGCTGACGATGAGGCCGCCGTCGAGGCAGAGGTGGTAGGGGAACATGCCAGGGTCGAGGGCATTGCTGTGGGAAACGAGGAGAATTTGTTCAAAGTGCTGGCTGAGTGTGGGGCCAGTAATAACGTCAACGAGGGCCTGGGTGCGGGCGCGGTCAAAGTAGCTGAGTGGTTCGTCGAGAATGAGGAAGCCGGGGGCAGCAGCGAGGTCGCGAGGGAGGGTAGCGATGGCAAAAGCCAGGCGTAGGGCCAGGGAGAGCTGGTCAGCTGCACTGGCGGAAAGGGTGGAGGTGGAAATGTAGGCGGAGGCTGCCTGGTCCCAGACGCGCAGCTGGAATGGCCCGTTCAGGTAAAGGCGAACTTCGTGGTAGCGGCCCGAGGTAAGTATGGGGAGGATGTGCTGCAGGTAGTATTCGGTGCGTGGCAATATTTTGCGCGGCAAACGTTCGATGACGGCGCTGAGGAGGAGGCTACCATACTTTTTAGTCTGGTAGCTATGTTCTTGCTGTTCCTGGCAGAGGCGAGCTTGTTCGATGTCAAGCTTCTGGCTACCGGCCTGCAGTTGTGTACTCAGTGCTAACTCTTGCTGTTCAAGTTGCTGCAGTTCTTGTCCGAGGGAGGCGCGTTCCTGCGTGAGGCGGCTGCGGTCGTGGGGAGTATAATTGCCAACGAGGGGCCAGACGGCGATGATGTCGGCGGCGCTGTAGCCTTTGGCCGATGGGCGGTTGTGCTGTACGAGCATGCCGGCGATGCGTTCCTGCACATTTTCGATTTCTTGTTGGCAAAGGGCTATTTTGGCCTGGGAGGCATTTTCCTGCAGTTGCAACTGCTCAAGTTCGTGCAGGATGCGACTCTGATTGGCGTCGGTGACCTCTTGCTGGCAACGAGTGCGCAGTGCAGCCAGCGTTTCGGCAAAAGGATTGGGAGGGACGATCCAACTGCCGAGAGAGGCACTGAGTTTGGCGAGTTGGTTATACTGGTCGGAAAGCGAGTCCTGACGATCTTTGAGGACGGCAGCGAATCTGGCATGGCGACTCTCCAGTTCAACGCGGGCGCCCAGGGTAAAATGGAGGGTTTCGAGTTGTTTACGTACACCGGCTTCAGCGTTGCTGACAGCGGTCTGGCCAAAAGTTACACCGAGGGATTTCACGCGCTGGCGCAAAGAGTCTTGTAAACTTTGCAGGGCAGTGCGCAAGGCATGCTGCTGTTCGCGTGCACGGTCGAGCTGGTGATCCGGGTTCTCGAACCGGAAGCGTTCGCGGCGTTCTGCCATTTCACGCTTGCGCGCTAAGAGAACGTCAAGTACGTCCTGGTAGTTTTTGAGCTGGGAGGCAAGTTCGCCTGCGTCATCGAATTTGCCATCCAGGGAAGCAATTTCTTGTTCCGTAGCCCGGATGGTGTCTGCCAGGGCAATTTCCAGGCTGGCGTAACGGGATGGCGTGATGGGAGATAGGGGATTGGGTTCTACATCTTGTTCGCGGGCATTGTCGTCGGGCAAGGGGAGACGAGTGTCGCCGGGCAAGGGGAGACGAGTGTCGCCGGGCAAGGGGAGACGAAGGGAAACCCTATCTGGAGGATAGGTAACGAAAAAGGTGGGGATGGGTAGTCCCTCCTCGCCGGCACGGGTGGCAATTTCGTGCTGCCTGTCCTCGATAGCTATACGTTCTTTGCGGAATATGGCCTCAAAGTCGTCCCAGCCCTCCTTCCCTCCTGAACTGGAAGGGCGATCAGCGTCGTTGGAGGCGGGTATTTCAAGCCCTTCCTTCTTGCGCTGCTCCTCTAAACGTTGCTGTTCCTGGCGAAGTGCGGCTACTGTTTCCAAAGCCGGGTTCACCCGGGACCCGGCAGCTCGCGCGGCATCGCGTTGTTCGGCCAGGCGCTGCTGCATAGCGGCGAGGGTTTCACCTATATCCTGTTGCACGATAGGTGACCCGAGAGTTCCTACCTCTATGGAACGAAGGAGGTGCTCGGCTTCTTCGCGAGAGCGAGGTACGGTGCCGCCAAGAGCGAGAATTTCCTGCTCGACCTGGGCAAGGCCTTCACGGAATCCTACCTGGGAGACAGGTAAACCCTGCCTGGAGGATAGATAACTTCCCGGACGTATGACTGCTTCGCGTGCGGCAACTACTTTGCCAACCTGGCTGATAGCTTCTTGCATGTGCTGGTGAGCCTGCTGTGCGTCTTGATGGGCCCTGGTATACTTGAACCAGCCCCAGCCAGCGAGAGCGAGAGAGACCAGTGCGAGCAGGCTGAGGATTACCTGCCCACCAGGACCTGCAAGAGGGGCGGAAAAGAGGGCGGCAATACCTACGATCACTCCAAGTGCAGCGGCGCCAATAACGATGATCAACCACTTATTGGATGCCTGGCGGGCTTCTACGGCGGCGAAGGTTAAGCGTTCCTGTTTCTGGTAGGCAGCCATTACCTGTTGCTCTGCTTCCGCCTGGTCTTGAGATAGTTCTTTCAGGCGTTGCCATTCTTCAAGTTGGCGCGCAAGACTGAGTTTGCGCCAGTCCTTTTCCAGGCCGTCAGCCTCTTGCTCTGCCTGGTCCGCTTCAGTCTTGAGCTGCTCCAGTTGCTGTTCAGCTTCTTGCAGGTCGTGCTTTATTTTGTTGAACTGTGCGTTCTTCTCTACAATCACTTCCGGGTGATTTACCCGTTGAATATAAGCTTCTTCTGCCTGTTGAAGGTCGGCAAGACGCTCACGCAGTTTCTGCAAGCGCTCTAGACGGGCCTCTAATTGAGGACGACCAGTGCGCCGCCGTTCTTCTAGCTCGTGCAAGGCTTGCTGTGCCTGGTCTACTGGTAGGCGTGCACGAATAATCTGTTCGTCAAGTTCGTCATTATGACCTTGCAGTTCCTGGTATTGTTTGCGTTCTTGTTCGAGTTGTTTGATAGTGCTGACGATAGTAAGCAGATCGTTTGACATGCGCTCAAGCGTGCCAAACGTGCGGGTGAGATCGACCAGGTCATTGACACGTTTCTCTAGCGCTGGTAACTCTTCGCGCTCACTGCGGTCGAGTTCAGCAATCTGCCGGTCAAGTTCAGGAAGTTCACGCCGGGCTTCGGCGATAGCATCGTAGGCGACGATGATCTCGCCAAGGATGGTATCCGCCTTCTGCAAGTGCTGGATGCGACCCAGACGTGCCTTGAGTCCAGTACGTTTGGTGTGCAGTTGTTCAAGCGAGAGGTGTTGTTCTGCAATGTCTGCTTCTTGCTGGCTGCTCTCCGCCAGATCTTCAGAGACGGTGACGGCATCAAGGGCGGTTTCGACCTCCCCCAATTGCTGGCTGAGTTCAGGGATACGGGCCTGTATTTCGGCGAGCTTGAGACGCTGGATGCTTTCGAGGAGCTTGCCCTCATCGTCGGGCGTAAGCTTGAACTGCTCGGTCAGGCTGAGCAGTTTTTCCAACCCTAATAGTCTTCGTATGGTGACTTCGCGTTCGTGGCCTGGCAACTCTTCCAGGCGATTCAGGCCCTTTTGCTCGATGAAGCAGGAGTTGCGGAGGGTTTCGCCATCGATGTGCCCTAGTTCGGTGATGATGTATTCATTGGCCGCGGTAAGATGAGTGATCGGTTCCCCGGCAGGCATGCCCGCTCTGCTCACCTCTACGCTTACTTGCTGCTCCGCGCCACCAGCGCCACCAGCCTGCCGCTCGATGCTGCGAGTGATCGAGAGTTCGCTGGCTCCAATCGAGAGCGTAAGGCTTACCTTCGCTTGTGATGCACCGTAGAGCACCAGGTCATCCAGCGTGCGCTTATGATGATTTGAGACAAGCGGTGTCAGAGCCTCTCCATAGAGAGCAAAATAGATACTTTCAAGCAGGGCAGTCTTGCCAGCTTCATTTGGGCCCTCAATAAGGATGCTGCCACGTTGCGGGAAGTGCAAATTTATCTCACGCAAGAGCCTGAAACGTTCAACGGTTAAATGTTTAAGTGTAATCATAAGTTCACTCCATTCAACATGGCAATTGGTTTCCTGTTTCTCAGACAGCGTCCCTGCCCACTATCCCTGGATCACGAGACTCCCCAGGGGCCATTTCCAGCTGAGAAGGCAGAGTAAATCGAGCTCCCGTCTTGTCCAGGGCTGCAAGTAGCTCTTCTTTGGTAGCGCGCAAAGCTTTTTTCTCCTGCTCATCATTTGTAGCGGCTATCCATTCATCCGCCAGGGCTACCAGTTCTTCGCGAGGAGAAAAGCGCTCAAGCGTGACCTGTCCCTCAGACAGCGTTCCCTCCCGGGTTCCTGCCTCCAACGTCGTCCCCACTTCCGCTTCCACCCCTACAGGCGGTCCAGAGGTGCGTTGCGTTTCATCATCAAGGGATGTACTCAGGATGACTGCCGGTAAGATGTCAAGGCCGCTATCATCGATGACCAGCGCAAAACAGTGTTCTTCACCATAGCGACGTAACCGGTTGAGATCAAGTTGATGGTACTGGTTACGAGTCAGTTGCCCTTCGAGTCGCAGTTGCACCATGGTATCCTGGCTGCAAAAAGGGCCCAGCCTCTCAAGAATAATCTCCGTAGGGGCCAGATTTATCGCGCCCGTAGGGGTTGTCGCAGCTGCGTCTGCGTCACTTGACCAGAGTTCGGATGTGTGTATTACCAGGCGCTGGAGCTTGAGAGCATCAACGCTGATGTGCTCACACCACCGGATGCCGTCGCTGGCAAGTCCCAGGAAGACAAACCCTGGCTCTTTTGGCTCTTCTTGCCCCTCGGCGCGTTCCAGATGTTGAAAGTCGCTATGCTGTGTTGCTCCAGCAACAATGACATCGCACTGGCCAATGCGCAAATGACGGTGGTTATGATGATAGCCAGCCAGGATGTAGCGGAACGCTGACTGATTCTCGATACTGCTGCGGCTGACCTGGGCGTGGGTGTCAGGCTGGGATAGGCCTTCAATAGGTGCATGTAAAATAAGGAACGTTATGGATGCGCGCTCAATATCACTCTGTACGGAAAAACGCGTTAATGGATTGCCTTCCTGACCTGCCAGGACACCAAGACCACAGATACCAACGAGCACGTTGCGTACCTTGATCATGACAGGTTCAAGTTCAAGACCTGCGTCCGGAGCAAAGTAGTGGAGAGCTCCTAAGCGAGCATAGCTGATTTGAGGAGCGGGCATGCTGGCATCCTCAAGAGCCCCGGAGGTAGTTGTAGTCGAGTACCTTTGGGCAGGCGTATCATGAATGCCTCCCACGGCGAAGGTGCGAATGCCTGCCTGCCGGAGTTGCGCCAGGCGGGCGGCGACAAAGCTGCGGTCTCGTTCACTCGGATTGGTACTGTCAAAAAGATCACCCGCTTGCACAAAAAGGTCAACCCCTTGTCCTATAGCAAAATCTGTTGCCTGTTGAAAGGCGTGACGCAGCCGCTGCTGGTGTTTTTCACGTTTCCATGCTGGCAGCGTTGGCGATAGTTGTTGGCCAAAGGTTGTGGAGCCAAGATGATTGTCAGTGGTCAAGATGATGGTGATGATATCATCACGACCCTGCTGTTGGTTGCCGGACGAGTCCTGTTCCTCAAAGAGATCTTCCACTTTTTCCTCTGTCATGCGTATATATATCAGGCAGGTAGTAAGTAATCAAGGTACCCGCCACTGCTCCTTTCGTTGCTACTCCCAGTGGCCAATTTTTTATTATCAAGAGGAGTCTATCACAAACGGTGCAGATTACAAACGAACCGGCCTCGAAAAGGGACTATTTGGGGAATAGCTAGGATAACCAGGAATAACCGGGGAGGCAGAAAACGGGCGGATGATACAAAAGTACCGATTATGTGCGGTGCATAGACGGATTTTACGTATACATATTACTATAGCATCTGCTCGCATTGATGAGCCTGAAAAATAATAAGTATGGGATGTACGATTAATGAAGCATCGTGCAATGAGGCACACCTGAATGAAAGATCATTCGAAGACACTCACAGAAGGAGAGAAAGGGAGGAAGTGAAGTGGCGGTAGCAGCACACTTTGATAGATGGCGAGAAACGAGAGGGATACTCCTTTCGTTTGCCAGAAGTATTCAAGAGCGTGACATTGTAACTTATGAGCACTCACGCAGAGTGGCAACCTATGCCCAACGCCTGGCTCGTTACCTTGGTTGGAGCAGGCGCAAGGCACATGACCTGGCCCTGGCCGCATTGGTCCATGATCTGGGCAAAACATGGATTGCCAATGATATTCTGAACAAATCGGGAGCGCTATCCGAAGATGAACGGCGAACGATGCAGCGTCATCCGGTGATAGGAGCGCGTATCCTTATTGGCTGCGATGTGCACCCCTTTTACGTGGAGACCGTGCTCTATCATCATGAGGCGTGGAATGGTCGCGGCTACCCGACAGGTCTACATGGAGAAGAGATTCCACTGAGCGCACGCATTTTGTCCGTGGCAGATGTCTATGATGTTTTGACGTCGCAGCGAGCTTACAAAGCTGCACTCTCGGAGGCAGTGGCACGCGAGCGGCTGTTGCATGGGTCAGCAACCAGCTTTGACCCGACTGTTGTACGTGCCTTTTTGCACCTGCTCGATACCCGTCCAAATTTCACCTTGCCCCAGCGCGTCTGTCCTTTGCCCGAAAGAGTCGCACAGTTCTCCCCTGTGCTTGTAGACAGCATGACGTCTCTCTGAGACTCAACTCGTACCCGTCTTGGCTCTCTCCCCTGTTCCTAACTTCGCCAGCCCCTCAGCAATGGCCGGTGCCACACCGGTCTCGGTTGTTTGACGGGCTACGCGCAGCGCGTTCTTGATGGCTTTTGCATTCGAGCGACCATGCGAGATTATGGCCGTACCATTGATGCCCAAAAGCGGCAAACCGCCGTACTCAGCATAGTCCAGCCGTTTGCCCATTTTACGCAAATCTGAACGCAATACGGCCGCTGCGAGCTTATTAGGAAGAGATCTCGTCATCTCGGCGCGAATCATGCCCAGCAGCGTTTCGGATAAGCCCTCGCTCACCTTTAATACCACGTTGCCCACAAAGCCATCGCAGACCACCACATCAACCGTTCCGGCAAAAATATCGCGTCCCTCGACATTGCCAATGAAATTCACTCCCAACGTCGGAGCATTGGCTTTCAATAATTGATGTGCCTCCTGCACCTGTAGATTCCCCTTGCCCTCTTCTTCCCCATTAGCGAGCAGCGCAACTCTTGGGGAATTTAGATGTAATATACGCTGCATATAGATGGAACCCATCAGGGCAAACTGCTGCAGGTACTCGGGCTTGCAATCTGTGTTGGCCCCCAAATCGATGACCATGCACGCGCCGTCTTTTGTAGGAAGGAGACCTCCCAGGGCCGGCCGTTCTACCCCTTGAATGCGTTTGAGAATAAAGAGAGAGGCAGCCATCATGGCCCCACTATTGCCGGCAGAGACGGCTCCTACGGCAGAATCATCTTTGACCAACTCAAGAGCGCGTACCATCGAGGAGTTTTTCTTCTGGCGTACAGCTTTCGCCGGGTTATGCTCATCCATAGGGATGACTTCGTCAGTGTGGACAATCGGTAGATCAAGACCCTGCGTATTGTGCCTGGCAAGTTCCGCTTGAATGGCATCCTCGGGTCCGACCAGGTACACCCCCAGGCCATATTCACGAGCAGCCTCTACAGCGCCCAAAACAATCTCGCCTGGAGCACGATCGCCTCCCATAGCATCCAGGGCGACCCGCATGCTTGCGCTCATCTTTCCTCCGGCCCGCCAATGGTCGTTTTCACCAGATCTACAAGCTTGTCCAGGTCGAACGGTTTATACACGATATGGACAACGCCGGCCTTGCGAAACTCCGCCTCCTCGTTCCCCGCTCCCAAAAAAGCCGTCACCACGATCACCGGTATCTGTTGCTCTACACCCATAGCCATGAGCTGTAGTTCATCACGTCCATCCAGATAGGGCATCATCAGGTCAAGCAAGATGAGATCGGGTTGGTGTTCACGTACAGCATCATAAAAACGCAGGCTCTGCGTCGTCATATACGTTTCATAGCCCTCATCTGCCAGAGCCTCTGTCAGTAGATCAGCAATGGTCGGGTCGTCATCCATGATTAGAATCTTTTTCGCCATAATACCAGCAGTCCCCTCATCTTAAAAATATCTTGTACGCATATCCGTATTATAACATCATGTTGTATAAAATGTACGACTGCCATTGTTTTTTCGCCTCACTGATAGGACAATGAGATGCACCCACGCCTTCTCCCTTTCCCTTTAAAGACATAGAACCAGTAGCATAACAGCCTAGGCTCTTGACAGATTACGTACTTTTGCCCTCATCCTAAGAATTTTCACCGATCAAACCCCTTCTAGAGCGCTTACCCTCTCATTTTGCCCGCTACCAAATTGTGTTTGACAGCCGTTTTGACAGCAAAACAAGTTTTTCACCCTTGCACTGTTTTCGATAGGTGAATTGGACCCTTCCTCACATTTGAAACGTCATGCGCCATAGCGCACCACTCAGCTGAAAACGAGTTGACAGAAGATACCGTTAGCGAACCCTTTTTAAAGGAAGAAACACTGTCGGTTGCCGGTTTGTTCTTTGACATGGGATTAATAAGGGTGTAGACTTCTACACATCTCTTACAGTCCATAAATGTAGCAGGGGATGTTATGAACTCACCATTTGCTGGATCATCATTTAGTAATGAAGGACAAGTGTTAATGGGACAACCACCCATTGTAGGCGACGAAGGCGGAAGTGTTTTCCTGACCCGCGATGGATATATATATGGCCATACAATGGGTGATTTTGGAAGTCGGATAGAGGAAGGCTTATGCTTCCTCCTTGATATTCAATCGGATTCCTTTGATGAACAGATCCTATTGGGAAGTGGTGTAACTGATGGAACAGCCTTCAGGATTCGATTGCACGTCAATGGTATTCCTAATCGTGTTGAAATGATGCTAAGGGATGATGATGGTAAAGCGCTAGCTGGTTATGTTGATACATCTGTGTCTAGAGCTAAGCGACTGGTTTGTACTGCTGATCCCAGGAGCAATTTACTTGCATTCTTTGAGCTGCAACCATGGGTGGATAATGAGCTACAGATTCACTATACGAAGCAAGATAGGCCAATTCGCTTTTCCGATCTCGTGCAACCATTAATCATGGGGGGATGGAACTTAGATGGTCAACGTAAAGGCTACTATGTAGGTCGTCTTGCTAATGTGGCTATATTTAATCGGTGGTATACCAAGCAAGCTACAAAAGGCTTGAAGAAAGCTTCTACGAATCCTACTAATTTACCGCTGATTGGACAGGTTTCGTTGCCTAACTCCGAACAGTTAATCAAGCTGGACTCTGATATAAAAAAGCTGCAAAGATTCTCCCAAAAACCGCTTATGGAGTATGATGATTTTTTTGATGCGTCGATCATTTTATATCGTTGGTTTCTAGATACACATCCTATGATAAGGGATGTTTGTGAAGCTTATGGTATCCAGCTATGGTTCTATGGCAAAAGTGATGCTGAGCGTAAATACAGTAGTGTGGTGCTTGACAATGCTCCGATTTACTTTCAAAAATCCTCATTTGGATCTGATAGTCTCTTTGGATTCAAATGGACAACTCTCGAAGCATTCTGGCAAGAGGAATCTTTTTTTGTAGATAGGAAACCTATATCACACCGCCACTTTATCGATCTTGTACGAAACAAGCTTGGTGGAGGCCATTTTGATAAGGACAGGAGTCCAGATCAAAGAAAGCTACTAGAACTTACCACCCAGCTTCAGCTTGCAAATCAGAAAGCCTTATACTATCAGATGCATCAACTCACACGAGGTGTAATGGAGGCTATTAAAACGTGTGGAGTACTAGAAGCCATTCAGCTCGATCTTAGCGGGGGGATACATCATACCATATAGCAGATATACATTCTCTATCAACGTGTGGCCAACCTTTTGGCACAAAGCAGCCAATCATTCGGCTCACCCTCACTTTAAATGAGCCTGCTTGCTAGAAATGGAAGACGTTCTCCATCGCTTCGTAACAATTGGACAAAACCCGACTGGGAGTATTTCAGGTATTTCACTTGAAGCTCTTCTAGATAAAAGTAGGAACGTCTACTTTTATCTTGCTGAAACGTGTATTAATGAGTACGGCTATGGTTGTTTAAGGAGAAGATAGCATGATCCAAGTCACTGCATTGTATAATCATCCGCAGGATCCCACTGCGTTTGATGAGCACTATCAGACTGTTCATATTCCTCTGGTCAAAAAGTTACTGGGGATCAAAGGCTTTACTACCGCCAAACCGACATCGCTCAATCCGAAGGAATCATCCCCCTATTACTTGATCGCCAACCTCTATTTTGAGGACATGGGAACTCTACAGACGGCTTTGCAATCACCTGAGGGTCAGGCCGTGGTGAGCGATATACCTAATTTCGCTACTGGGGGAGTCTCTCTCTTGGGAGGAGAAGTACAGGTGTATGATCCGGTTCTCATTGGCTAGAGTCGGCTGGATTGAAATTGGGAACGTAGACACGGAAGGGTAACCTCTTATGTTGCCTCTTCCCATACCTGCTTCTCCACTACAAAAATGACAGTCAATTGAACTTGGAACCCGTCATTTTTCACCTACACTGAATTGGCGTATTGGAGCCTGCATTAAGCAAGCAGGCTCACTTAATGCGGGGGAGAGTCAATCATTCTGACAAATGGCACAACCTGCAAATCACGCCAAGTTCCAGTTCTTCCATGCTTTTCATAACCTCCAAATCGATGCAAGCACGGAAGAACTGCAAAATACTCAAAACGAGTTAGTTAGTCTGACCACCTCTAACATCCTCATCATCCAACCTGTCAAGATCAAACAGACCATTAAGCTTATCCATTGCCTCCTGCTGCATTGATGGAAGCATGTGCGAATACGTGTCCAAGGTCATGCTGATACTACTATGCCCTAGAAGCTCTTGCACCACTTTCGGATGCACCCCCATGCTCAGCATGATAGTCGCCGCACTATGCCTGAGATCATGAAACCGTATCTGGGGAAGACCTGCATCCTCAAGAAGACTCCGAAACATCATATGAAGCTGGCTGGGCTCTAGAAACCCTCCATGTCCATTGCAGAACACAAAGTTACTTTCTTCCCATGCTGGCCCTACCTTCAGCCGAGCCTCTAACTGACGTGTACGATGCTGCTTGAGCACATCAATAGCAAAAGGAGGCAAAATGATGTTTCGCCTCCCCCTGGATGTTTTCGGCTCAGACTCAACAATACCTCTCTTTCTCTGACGACTAATAGTACGCTGTACTTGAAGACCCCTTGTGTCAAAGTTAACATCCTGCCAACGAAGCCCGAGCAATTCACCTCGCCGCATTCCCGTCGCTAAAGCCACCGTAATAAGCCCTTCCAAGCTACGACCTTGCACATATCGCAACAACTTTTGTGCTTGCTCTACAGTTAGAGGATGTCTCTCATGCCTCACCAGGCGCGGTCGTTTCACCACATCACAAACATTACGACCAACAAGATTGATGCTTACAGCATGAGACAATGCATTGTGCAAGACAGCATGCATGGTTCTAATTGTTGCTGGCGCAAGACCTTCTTTTTCCTTACGCGCATAAACTGATTTTATAAAAGTAGTCCTTTTATAAAGATACTACTTTCAAAATGATAGCTCTGTCAACGGCAAAAGAACTGCTACAATTAGCCGGATATTAGCAAAGCGAGAGCAGTAGCGCGATGATACGTTTGAAAGTTGCAGAAGTTGCCAAAGCAAAAGGGGTTAGTATGCGGCAA
>WNGR01005997.1_pt1 | contig 13457 bp, 10 predicted proteins | sample 5407581 | NCBI WGS metagenome assembly WNGR01 (sample SAMN13153383, study PRJNA577476) | soil metagenome | isolation source: 80 cm soil or saprolite under Garry oak tree replicate 2 | place: USA:California | collected 2016-06-15 | reverse complement strand
GGCCTTTCCTACATCCGTGAGGAGAATGGAGCGGTAGCTATTGGCGCGATGACGACCTATACGACGCTGGGGCGTTCTGATCTGCTGCGTCAGCATTTTGCGATAATACTAGATGCACTCGCAGTTCTTGCTGATCGGCTGGTGCGCAATCGTGGTACATTGGGTGGCTCGATGGCGCATGCTGATCCTGCGGCTGATCTGACGGCTGTCGTACTGGCGCTTAAGGGCACTATCGTAGCCCAGGGACCGAGTGGCACACGCACCATTACGGCTGATGATTTCTTCGTAGATACGTTCGCGACTGCACTGCAGCCAGGCGAGATCATCACCGAGATTCGTTTGCCCCTGCTCCCTGCTCACACAGGAAGCGCCTATCTGAAACTGGAAAACAAGGCGTCACATTATGCGGTCGTGGGTTCGGCAGCAGTCATCATGGAAGCTCGATGAGACGACGCTGACCGAGGCTGCCAGCCATGCAGTCGATGGCCTGGAGTTGGTGGGGGATATTCATGGTTCTCAGGCCTACCGGGGTCAGATGTGTACGGTCATGACGCGGCGAGCGATCTTGAAGGCGGTAGAGCGAGCATAATCATACAGAGAGGGTCATTCACGGCAGCAAGCGAGCCAAAGTGGGAATACATCTATTACCTCACTGTGTACATGTAGCTTCCCACGAGGAACATCTGCTTGAAAAGCATTTTCGGGATCCAATACAAGATGAGAACAGCACCATTGATGGAAATGGAGTTCTTCTTAGACGAAGACAACCCATCTGATGTGTTCCTATATAAGCTGCAGGGAGAGGATGAGAGCGAGGCCGATGTACAGGAGGAGTTTCCTGCTCACACCCACTCTCGTTCATCTATCCTCCGCCCAGCAGCAGACATGAGAGATGCGTTTCATAGCTATCTGCAAGACATTCGCGGCCTGGACTTGCTGACGCGTGAGGAAGAAAGCGATCTCGCACGCCGAGCAGCCGCTGGCGATAAGCTAGCGCGACGTAAGCTGATCGAATCGAATCTGCGCCTTGTGATTGCTCTTGCACGTCGCTACGCGAGGGCAGGAGTCCTCCTGGAGGATCTTATTCAAGAAGGCAATCTTGGATTGATGCGTGCCGCTGAGAAGTTCGACTACGAGCATGGCAACCGCTTTAGTACCTATGCGATGAGGTGGATACAGCAAGCTATCTGCCGTGGCGTGGGAGAACAAGTGCATGTGATTCACCTCCCTGAGCATGTCGTTGTGCGTTTGCGCAGGATAAGACGTGTTACAGCGCAACTAGAGCAGGAGCATGGCATTGATCCCCTTCCGGAACAGATTGCCGCAGCATGTCGCATGAAGGTGAACGAGGTCGCAGATTTACTGAGCATCGTCGAGCAACCAGTTTCTTTCGAGGCTCTTCTAAAGGATAAGGCCGTTTATTCTCTCGCCGATATTCTGGAAGACAGCACCACGCCTATCCCAGTCGAAAGTATCTCTCAGGACTTACTTGATGAAGAGCTTCAGCACGCATTTGCTCAGCTTACCCCGCGGGAACAAACAGTGATCGCGCTGCGGTTCGGCATCGGCGATGGTGATAGACACACACTTTCCCAGATAGGCAAAAAGTTGGGGGTTACGCGTGAGCGCGTCCGTCAACTCGAAGGAGGGGCCTTGATGAAGTTGCGTGCTCTGCTCGACCAAGCCAACGTAGAGAAGCATCAGTACGGTGAACGCAACTAGTGGGCATTGTCAGCCGAGCTGATATCGTCAATGCAGTCGCGCAAGGACATTTGACCATCAGGCCATGGTAAAGGACTAACATGAGTAGTGATTTGGAAGGAGAATAGCGCGGTATGAGCACCAATCTCAACTTTGAGAACACCGATAGTATCCTGATCGAGGAGCGAGTGTTCCCACCGTCCAGTGATGCTGTAAGCAATGCCAATATTACCACCTACATGAAGTCCAAGGGCTTTGACAATTACGAGGCGTTTTATCAATGGTCATTGGCAAATCGCTTGGAGTATTGGGATGACCTTGCGAAAGAACTGCACTGGTTTGAACCATGGCAAAGCACTTTTGAGTGGACGGACAAACCTTTCTTTCAATGGTTTTCGGGGGGAAAATGCAATATCGTCTACAACTGTCTGGATCGGTACATGCAAACCCCTATCCGCTCCAAGGTCGCGTATTACTGGGAAGGAGACGACGGCTCCGCACGCACGCTTACCTATGAAGATCTCTATGTTCTGACCAACCGCATCACCAGGGCTCTGCAAAACCTGGGCATCAAGAAAGGGGACCGCGTTGCCATTTATATGCCCCTCATCCCGGAACTAGTGGCGACCGTGTTAGCTGCCGCCCGGCTAGGAGCCGTGCATATGGTAGTGTTTGGCGGCTTCGCGGCCAGTGCACTGCGTGAACGTATCAATGACTGCAATGCCAGGGTGGTTATTACTGCCGATAGCAGCTATCGCGGAGGCAAGGTGATCGAACTCAAGAACATTGCGGATGAGGCTATTGCTGAGACCCCCGGCGTTGAAAAGGTGATCGTTGTCCGGCGAAGCGGAAAAGAAGTGCCTATGCAGGCAGGACGCGATGTTTACCTGGATGACCTGCTCGCGACCATTCCCAACGAGACTGTGGTGCCCTGTGAACCGATGGAGAGTGAAGATATGCTCTACATCCTCTACACTAGCGGCAGTACCGGCAAGCCCAAGGGAGTCGTCCATGTTCAGGGTGGCTACGCTGTAGGCACTTATGCCACGACGAAGTTTGTCTTTGACATCAAACCGAGCGATGTATTCTGGTGTACCGCTGACATAGGGTGGGTGACCGGGCATACGTACGGCATTTATGGCCCGCTCATGAACGGGGCGACCAGTGTGCTCTTCGAAGGCATTCCAACTTATCCGGCTGCTGACCGCTGGTGGAGTATTGTCGAAAAGTATAAAGTGACGATCCTTTACACAGCCCCGACGGCTATCCGCAGCCTGATGCGCTTTGGCGAGGAGGTGCCAGCTAGGCATGATCTTTCGAGCTTGCGCCTGCTTGGAACGGTGGGTGAGCCAATCAACCCTGAAGCCTGGATGTGGTATCGCAAGAACATTGGACGCAATGAGCTCCCCATCATGGACACGTGGTGGCAAACAGAGACAGGGACCATCATGATCAGTCCCACGCCCATTCTCCCGCTCAAGCCGGGCAGTGCCAGCCGCCCGCTGCCCACGATTGAGGCCGACGTGGTGGACAAGAATGGCACCTCCATTGGAGCTGGTAAAGGAGGATTCCTGATCGTGCGCCATCCCTGGCCTAGCCTGATGCGTACCATTTTTGGCGAGCCGACTCGTTACCAAACCTATTGGGATACCATCCCGGATGTGTACTTTGCTGGTGATGCCGCGACAATTGACAACGATGGCTACCTGCGCATTCAGGGGCGTGTGGATGATGTGATCAAGGTAAGTGGTCATCGGCTCGGTTCAATGGAGATCGAGTCGAGCCTGGTCAGCCATCCCTCTGTGGCAGAGGCGGCTGCTATCGGCAAGCCTGACGAGGTGAAGGGCGAACGGGTCAAAGTGTTTGTCATTCTTAAACACGGTATTGAGCCGTCGGAGGCCCTGGCAAAAGAACTCAAAATGCACGTGCGTAGCGTCGTTGGTTCATTGGCTACACCAGATGAGTTGGAGTTCGTGCCCGGCTTACCCAAAACCCGCTCCGGCAAAATTATGCGGCGTGTTGTGCGGGCACAAGAGCTAGGTGAGTCGGTTGGCGACATCAGTACCCTGGACGCCTAGCCGTCGTTCGCTGAGCGTTTACGAGTGAAGCTCTCGTTTTGAGAGACGGCTATCCAAGCAGGAAGTAGGTATGGTATGGACACATCAACGCTCTTATTCACCTACCGCCTCTTCTGGGGCAAGGTGCGCCCAACAGAGGTGGAGAACTACTAACGAGGCACCAGAGCGATAGAAGCTCCGGGCTAGTATTCAATCGGGCCATCAAGCGCTTCCCGGAGCACCGCAGTAGTCCGCTCCAGGCTTGTTGTTAGGTGTTGCAGGTACTGCTGCATACCGTAGATGCGCTCGAGCAAACGAAAAGCCCCATGTTTCCTGCATAGCTCTGTACACTCGACCGCGAGATCCACCCCCTGTTGGATCTCTCCCCCGCGAATGAGGGCCATCACCGTAGTCGTCTTCAACACCAGGTCCCAATAGGTGTCAAAAGGGGGCAGGTGCTGGGCTCGCTCAATGTATTCCAGCGCTCGATGCATGTTGCCCAGCAGAGCGTAACTCTTCCCATACTCTTGGTACACCGCCTTGAGGCCAAACGGTTCCCTGGTGACACTATCATCTGTCACTTGCTCGGCTTGTGCTTCTGCCTCAGCCATGTACTGCTCAAATGCCTCTCGCTGGCCAGCCTTGAAGTACCCCCTTGCTAGTAAGAGGAAGATCGATCCCTTTGCTGCACTGTCCTTAGTAGGTGCTATGGACAGTGCCGTCTCTAGATACTCGTTGCCCTTGTTCACTTCTCCACGACGGTTATACATATCACCTTCAAAGGCCAAGGCAAGGGCCAATAATGTCGTATTCCCGAGCAGACGGGCTGTCTTCGCCATGGCGCAGTAGCTGGCCAGGGGATAGCCTACCTCGCTCGTGCGTGTGTTCTCGGCCTGGACGAATGCGGTTACCCGGTGCGCTTGCGTGAGCTGAAAGAGGTGTGCTTGACTGCCTGAGTGGAGGGCGTTGGTCTGCAGATCAGCCACTAAGCGTTCGGCAACGGCTCTGGCTTCAAAGAGCCTGGCAGCAACGATGAGTTGCCAGACGTGGTGGAGGGTCTCGTCTGCCTGCTCAGAGGTGAGACCTTCTGCTTGGTCCGTAACGCCCAGCCGCTCTGCGGCAACACCGAGCGCACTAGCTAGTCTTCGCAACTCCCTGACATCGGTCAGTCTGGTTTCCTGGTGCTCCCATCTTCGGAGGGTGCGCTCGTCGATATGAAGGGTTTCAGCCAGTTGGAGCTGGGTGAGGCCGTACTTCTCTCGATACTTCTTTAGAATCGGTGCCAGGCTCATCGTGTCCTACCTCCTTGCACCTGACCCTGCCTCAGCATGTTCATCACTTCATAGCCTGCTACGTCGTCTCCAAGGAAAAGAAGCCCATGTCAGGCTTGACAAGCCGTTTGCAAAGGAGCAGGGGAAACGGTACTAGCAGAAGAGTGCAGCGCTTTCATGAAGAAGCGTTTGGCTGCCTCAGCAATCTGCGTTGGGCTCATAGAGAAACTCCAGAACGACGTTTCATCTCCTCAGAGTGTAGCACGAGGCAGGTGAAAGGAAGGTGAAAATAGCGGTGATCGAGGGTAAAAAATGGTGAAAATATTTCATCGTCTGACCTATATTGCTCAGTCAACACAATGCTTAGAAGGCTACCCCAGTTCTTGCGACGAGTCGAAGTGATACTGTGACTATTTTGTGAGATGAAACGTTACGACTGTGACAAGATTGTGAGGTCGGTGTTGCATACTTCTGGATGGTGATGGGAAACTTGCACATCGATGTTCTTCCTATCAAGCTATTTGTCCACGTAAAAGAAAGTTGGCGGGCATTGCAGCACCGCATCTACATCCAGGGAGGGGTATGATCAACCAGCGCTATCCAGTTCATCTATCCATCGCTTCATCATCAGAGATTGAGCATACAGCTCGACAGTTGAAGACGACTCATGAGCAGTTTCTGACTACAGGAGTCCTGCCTCAACATTCTCTACGTCCGATCATCCGGGAGTCCTGGCAACGCTGCCATACGATGCAAGTGAACCCTTCGTTGCGCTATGCCCCACTCGCTATTACCCATGAAGCCCAGCTCACCCATCTGCGTGAAGCCAGCCAGTTGCTCATGCGTGCAGCTGGCCCTGCCATGAGCTATCTCTCCGACTTCCTCTGCGATTCGGGATATGTGATTGTGCTCAGCGATGCTGACGGCTGCCTCCTGGAGGTCATTGGTGATACAGGGACGCGCCGTCGCCTTGCACGCATCGATTTTGCCCCTGGGGGAGATTGGAGTGAAGCAGCGGCTGGCACGAATGCCCTTGGCACAGCTATCGCCGATGGTCACGCCGTGCAACTCTTAGGTGCAGAACACTACTGCGTCGGATGGCAGGATCTCACCTGTACTGCGGCACCTATCCGCCATCCATTGTCGGGCGAGATCATGGGGGTCCTGGATGTCACAGGCGACTATCGGTTGATCCGTCCATTTCTCTCCAGCTTCATTGCCGCTATGGCCCTGCAAGTCCAGCAGGAGATGCGCTCGCTCCTCACCCCTACACGGAAAGGAAAATGCCAGGCGAAATTCCCCACCGTCCCTCTCAGTGTTCCCAGTGAAACGAGTTCTGCTCAGCTCAGTATGAACGCAGGTCTACAACAAACCGGTGAGGATGCACACAGAACTGCTACAGGAGATGGCGTGCACTCGCTGCCCCGCATACAGGAACGGAGAGTGCATACTGCGACGTTGCTAGCAGCCGCACTCAGTGCTATCAGTGCGAGCTTAGATGTCGATATTACGCTTGAAAAGGTAGCCGAGCAAACAGCTCACCTCCTACGACTCGAAAGTGCCTCTGTCTGTCTGCTCGGTGAGAGCAACGAGATAGTATTACTCCAGACCTGGTCCAGACAGTATGTATGGGGATCGAAGTCCCGTCATGCTCTAGACGCGTTGCTTGGGCAGTCCAAAGTGCTCTCTCTCATACGAGAACGCGGAGAGCCGATCGTTCTCGATGATGTTCTCACCTCTGTTCTCCTGCCTGCCGCTCTCGTGGAGCAGTTGGGTATTCGTTCGCTGCTGCTGCTCCCTCTGACAACAGCTCGTGGAGCGATTGGTTTCATCCTGGCCCCTAAACGCACCTGCTACCATTGGATAGTAGATGATGTGCTGCTCGGTCTCACCCTTGCCGCTCACGCAGCAACGGCCATCGAGAATGCCAGGCTTTTTACGGCCCTTCAACGGCATACTCATCGCATTGAAGTGATCAACGCCCTAACACAGTTCCTGAGTACCTTGCCTGATCCCAGCCAGCATCTTGAGGTTGTTCTGAGGTATGCTGTGGAGATCGTGGACATGGACGCGGGGATGATCCTGCTGCACGATCAGCACGCGGACGGCTTAACGCTTGCCGCGCATTACGGACTGCCTGAAGGTATGCCTCCCGACCTGCGCGATTTTCCCACACGCTCCCTTCACGGGGTTGCTTGCCTGGCCATGACCACAGGAAAACCCCTCTTGATCTGCACCATTGACAGAGAGAAGCACATCATGGATGAGCCTCTTGAGACGGGGGGCTTTTGTGATGTGATGGCCGTCCTCTTGGCTACTGACAAGACGATCCTTGGCGTTCTGCTCGTCGGGAGTCGCTCACACCGGAACCTGACGACAGAAGACCTTGCCTTGTTCACAACCATAGGGCAACAGCTTGGCCAGACATTCATGAACGCTCAGCTGCGGCGTACCGCGAGCGAAATGGAAGCCTTGCGTGAAGCTGATCGACTCAAGAGTCAATTCATCGCGGCTGTTTCACACGACCTGCAATCACCGTTGACCGCTATTCGTGCATCCGTTGAGAGCCTGCTCGACCAGGTAGGGGTGCAATCCGCCCAGATGCAGGAGTGTCTGCTGTATAACATCGCAGGTCAAGCAAGCAGACTAGATCGGCTGATCGACCAACTGCTTGATCTCTCACGCATCGAGGCCGGTGTCCTTTCACTCGACCGTGACTGGATTGAACTGCCTGTCCTGATTGCTGATACGTTAACGAAGTTCGAGGAGCTGTATAGTGGCTGGCGTGTGGAGCGGGATCTGGCAGCGGATTTGCCTTTGCAGTATGTTGATGCCGACCGCTTTGCCCAGGTAGTATGGAACCTGCTGGAAAATGCCCAGAAGTATGCTTCATCGTGTACTGCCATCAAGGTGGAGGCCAGGTGGACAAGGAACGGGGTCCTCATCGGGGTGGCCGATCGTGGGCCAGGCATCCCTGCCGAAGAGCGCGAGAAGATTTTTCACCACTTCTATCGTTTGAAGAGAGACCAGGGGACGCACACGCAGGGCAGTGGCTTGGGTCTAGCCATCTGCCAGGGCATTGTGCAAGCTCATGGCGGACGAATCTGGGTAGAGGATCAACCTGAAGGCGGCAGCGTCTTTCGCTTCATGCTGCCTCCGCCCATGGTAAGTCTCACCGGACCTGAGCCGCGGGAGAAGACAGAACGATGTGGTGTAAGCATGGAAGGATGGTGATGCTATGAGGTATGCTCAACAGCGCATACTCCTGGTGGATGACGACCCTGGCATCGTGGTAGCGGTGAAACAAGCCCTGGGCGCTCACGGATATGAGGTGACGACGGCCACCAGTGGCATAGAGGCTCTCGCTGCATTCGAGCACAAGCCACCTGCACTGGTTCTGCTGGACCTGCTCCTACCCAGATGCGATGGGCGGGAAGTCTGCCGGTCCATTCGTGAACACTCTCCTACTCCGATCATTGTGTTGAGCATCAAAGGAAGCGAGGCCGATATCGTGTCTTTACTTGATCTGGGCGCTGATGATTACCTGGTCAAGCCTTTTCGTCTGGCCGAACTGCTCGCCCGCGTGCGTGCTGTGCTGCGCCGTACGTCCAACCCCCCAGCAACCAGGGTCGTCTGCGGCGCTCTCGAGGTTGATATTGAGAAGCACAAAGTTACTGTAGCGGGTCGTGCCGTCTCGCTTACCCCGATCGAGTACGCCGTGCTGGCTGAACTGGCGGCCAATGTCGGGAGGGTGTTGACTACCCAGTTACTCCTCCAGCGGGTCTGGGGTCCTCAATATAGCGATGCAACCGACTATGTGAAGGGTGTTATACGCCGTCTGCGTGTCAAACTAGAGCCTGATCCTGCTCATTCGCAATACATCATCACCGAACCTCATCTCGGATATCGACTGAACGATTCTCTATGAACGCGCGGTCCGGTACTGTTTTCAGGCTGTGTTGCAAGAAAGCGCAAGACCTGTCGCTTACGTTTACAGCTTCTGGCATAGACTCTCAATATAGCGCTTTACCGCCTCTACCTGTTCGTTATCCTCATGTCGGTCAATAAGATTCACCAGCGCACTGCCTACTACCGCACCCTCGACGTAGCGGGTAACTTCGGCAATATGTGCAGGCGTGGAGAGTCCGAAACCGACAGCCAGGGGCAAGCCACTTTCTTTCGTATAGCCCCGAACTCTCGCAATAAAGCTGTGCAGATGGGGTGGCAGCGAGGTACGCGAGCCAGTGGTGCCACTAAGGGAGACGCAATAGAGAAAACTTCCGGGACTACGCATGGCTACCTGCACAATCTGAGCAATACGTGCATCGGGTGTTGTGGGTGGCACAAGGAAGATAAGGGCCAGACCATAGCGTTGGGCCGCCTCTTGCAACGGTGTGGCCTCTTCGTATGGTAAGTCGGGAATGATGAAGCCACATACTCCGCTGGCGGCGGCATGCTGGCAGAAACGTTCGATGCCGTAGGCCATGACAGGGTTGTAATAGCCCATAAAGAGAAGCGGGACCTCACTCTGAGCAGCTACCTGTCGTGCTACTTCCATGCAGCCCGCAATAGTCATACCCCGTTCGAGGGCAACATGACCGGCGTGCTGGATGGTGGCACCGTCGGCGAGCGGATCGCTGAAAGGCATGCCCAGTTCAATAATATCGGCTCCTCCTGCGGCAGCTGCCAGTACGAGTTCGACGCTACGGGTGGCGGTTGGGTAGCCACACATGAAGTAGGGGATGAGTACTCCCCGCTTTTCCCGTTTAGCGCGTGCAAAGGCATCGCTAATTTTTGTAGCCGGTATAGTCGGCGTAGAGATAGGTTGCATAGTAAGTTAACCTTAATCTGAGAGTGCTGGATGCTCAGCATCCAGAATAGCAGGCGCGAAGGTGCCACCTGCATACTTCGTCAACAGTTCCAGTAAATCATTCATTGCCGCCTGTACATCCCGGTGGCCTGTGGTGTGGTGGGCCTCCACGGTGATCAGAGCATTAGTGGTGTCGAACTGGGCGGCACTCGGCTCACTTTGTCGCCAGCACCAACGCCGGGCAATAACTAAGCCGGTTTCATCAGTGAAGACCACTTCTCCTGGCTCTGGATGGTCCACCTCACTTTGACCGAGCGTGGTATAGCGTTCTGTGCCATCGGCGAAATGGACGGTCACGGTTCCCTGAAGCGTGCGCGTGTCAAACACAGCAACGGGCAAAGCGTAGCGAATGCTCACGAGATTGCCGAGATCGACCAGCAGATTGATGCTAGGAATATCGCCTTTTTTGGTCAGGCGACGCAGGAGAGCCTCAGCAGCACTGCGGTACTGTGTTGGTTCTACTCCAAAGCCACGCAAGGCACTGCGCCATGCAGCTAGCGAGGCAATCTGGCTCAACGGTGTATTCCCGATACGTTGCAAGGTGGCCTGCTGCTCAGCCTGATAGGCTGCGAGCAAGCTAGCGGGTGTGGGGCCGTTCGTCACATCCCGCACGAGCATGGCTCCGCCAACTACCGCTGGATAACGGACCAGGATGTCGGGATGATATTGGAAGATATTCATGAAGTATGCCTTATCTCTACAATGTGACGTTCAAAGCTTGTGCTACTGTGAGCATATCTTTATCTCCACGCCCTGAGAGGTTGACCACGATGAGAGAACCTGCGGGAATTTGGCCTTGTTCGCCCATGGTTAGCAGATAGCCAAGTGCATGGGCTGGTTCAAGGGCGGGAATGATGCCTTCGCTCTTACTCAGAGCTTGCAAGCCGCGTAAGGCTGTATCGTCATCGGCAGAAACGTAGGTGGCGCGGCCTGTCTCTTTGAGATAGCTGTGTTCAGGGCCAACACCAGGATAGTCAAGGCCAGCTGAGATGCTGTGGGTATCGAGTACCTGTCCATCCTCATTCTGAAGCAAGTAACTTAGTGCGCCGTGCAGCACACCAGGCTTACCGGCAACAAGTGTAGCAGCGTGTTTGCCATTTGTGAGACCCGTCCCACCTGCTTCAACACCGAGAAGTTGCACTTCGGGGGCGTCAGCGAAGGGGTAGAATATGCCGATGGCGTTGCTGCCACCGCCAACGCAGGCAATCACCATATCGGGCAGACGCCCCTCTTGCGCGAGGATCTGCTGGCGTGCCTCAGTGCCGATGACTGATTGGAAGTCACGGACGATGCGTGGATAGGGATGGGGCCCCACAGCTGAACCGATCAGGTAGAAGGTCGTCTCAACATTGGTGACCCAGTCCCGAATAGCTTCATTGATGGCATCTTTCAGTGTGCGGCTGCCACTGGTCACCGAACGTACCTCGGCTCCCAGCAGTTTCATGCGGAAGACGTTGAGCGATTGGCGTTGAATGTCCGTTTCGCCCATGTAAACGATACAATCAAGACCTAGCATAGCGCAGACCGTGGCTGTAGCAACGCCGTGTTGCCCTGCACCCGTTTCAGCGATGATGCGTTTTTTGCCCATACGCTTGGCTAACAGCCCCTGCCCCAGCGCATTGTTGATTTTATGCGCTCCAGTATGGGCCAAATCCTCTCGCTTGAGGTAGACTTTGACATCAGGAGCAACCATTTGCGAGAAGCGTGGCACGTAGTGCAGGGTAGTGGGTCTCCCGACGAAGCTGGCAAGCTGGGCCTGCAGTTCGCTTTGAAATGCCGTATCGTGACAAGCCAGCTCGTAGGCGCCTTCTAGCTCCGTAAGAGCTGCCATCAGGCTTTCGGGAACGAATTTTCCCCCGAAGGGTCCAAAGCGACCTCGTTCATCAGGATAAAGATTGTGTTGGTAGGCTGTTTGTTGCTGCTGTATTTGCATGAGCATGGCTTCTTTCTAAAATATGCGTTGGCGTTCGAGCAAGGGCGACACCGTATCCGCATTTCGTACATGTTCGATAAAGGCAAGAATCTTTGCGCTATCTTTAACTTTATTGGTTTCAACTCCACTACTGACATCGACTCCCCACGGACGAACCTGAGTAATGGCCTCCTCAACATTTTCGGGGGTCAGTCCACCGGCGAGGAGTATGGGCATTTCCTGCGCCACGCTACGTGCTAGCTGCCAGTTATGTGTTTCCCCTGTTCCGCCCCACGAGGGGGTAGGTGTGTCAAGAAGAATGCGCCATACTGCTTCTTGATATGCCTCAATCTTGTCCCTGTCTTCATCGTTGCGTAGATGCACTGCTTTAAGCACTGGTTGCTGCATAGATGCACAGAACTCAGGCGATTCAGTGCCATGGAGTTGTATAAAATGCAGCCCAACCTGCTGCGCAACATCATGGATAAAGCTGGCCTCTTCATTCACAAAGACGCCAACCAGATCAGGAAGGCTGAAGCCATCGTTTGGGGCAAAATAACCACATGCTTCCAGTGTCTGGCGTATCTGCTGGGGTTGGACATAGCGATGGCTGGGTTTGTAGAAAACGAGGCCAAGCATGTCGGCACCCGCATCTATGGCAACACGTATATGTTCAGGAGTGCGTAAGCCACATATTTTCACCTGCCTACTTTCGTTCGCTCCCTGGAGCAGCTTCTGCATCTGTCCTGCTACATTATCAGACTTTACCAGTGATTCGCCAACGAGCATGGCCTGTACATCATAGCGAGTCAGCCTGCGGGTATCGGCTGCGCTATGAATGCCACTTTCAGCTACCACAACGCGATCGGCTGGAATAAATTGACGTAGATCGCGAATAAGATAGGGATGCATCTGAAAGGTTACCAGATCGCGACTGTTGACGCCAATAATTCTCGCCCCGGCTGCTACAGCCTGTTGAGCTTCTTCAACGTTGTGTACTTCAACGAGGCAGCGCATATGTTGCTGATGAGCGATGCTGAGCAGGTGGCGCAATTGCATATCATCAAGGATGGCACAGATGAGCAGGATGGCATCGGCTCCCCAGGCGCGTGCCTCGTAGACCTGGTACTCGTCTATGATGAAATCTTTACGCAAGACGGGTACACTGACGGCCTGTTTGATGGCAGTTAGGTACGCTGGGGAGCCGAGAAAGAAATGTGGCTCGGTCAACACGGAGATGGCTGCTGCGCCGTGCGCTTCATAGGTGCGTGCCAGTGCTACCGGATCGAGGTGCGGAGCGAGCATGCCTTTCGATGGCGATGCTCGTTTCACCTCGGCGATCAGGCGCACTTGCGCTTTTGAGTCTTGAGGGGACCCTGTCTGGGGGACAGGTAACAAGGCTGTAAGCAGGTCGCGTGGTGCTGGCTGAGAGGCGGCTAAACGTTGCATCCCCTCTAAGGGATATTCTTGTTTGCGCTGCTCCAAGTCTATACGTGTTTGAGCCACAATACGGTCGAGAAACATAATCTATCCTTAATGGCTGAGAGCGCGAGAGCAGGCGATGACATCGGCTAATTTATGTTTGGCCTTGACCTCTTGCAGCGTTGTCCGAGCCAGTTTAACACCATCTTGCAACGAGTCGGCCT
>WNGR01014124.1_pt1 | contig 13460 bp, 9 predicted proteins | sample 5407581 | NCBI WGS metagenome assembly WNGR01 (sample SAMN13153383, study PRJNA577476) | soil metagenome | isolation source: 80 cm soil or saprolite under Garry oak tree replicate 2 | place: USA:California | collected 2016-06-15 | reverse complement strand
ACGACTTGGTGCGCGATAAGGCTTCTGGGGCGTAGCGGGTGATTGCGGCGTGTCGGTCCCGCGAACGTGAGCGGCCGCGCGGAACGATCTTGATGTGTCGTCAGGATGGGCCCGCGCGGCCTTGAGCAAGCGTATCTTCACCGGCCTGCGACCGCGCCGCCTCGGCAGGCTCATCGCCGAGCTCGCGGGCGACTGGACGGCCAGCGAGGAGTCCCGGCTGCGTGAACGCCGTGGTCACGAGCGCCTGCGCGCCCCCGGCGCCGGCCCGGACCACGGCCTGCCGTTCACCGACCGCGTCATCGTCACCCTCGTCTACCTGCGCCACCAGCTCCCGCACGCGGCCCTGGCCGAGCTTTACGAGGTGGACCGCTCCACCGTCACCCGCGCCGTCCATGAGGTCCGCCCGCTGCTCGCGGCCCGCGGGTTCGCCGTCCCGCACCGCCCTGGCCTGCGGCTCCGCACCCTCGCTGACGTCTTCGCCTACGCCGCCTCCTGCGGCGTCGAGCTCCGCATCGACGGCACCGAGGTGCAGGTCCGCCGGCCGAAGGCGGGCAGGCCCGGCCGGAAGGCGTTCGTCTCGGGAAAGAAGAAGATGAACACCAAGAAGGCCACCGTCGTCACCGACGGCCAGGGGCGCACCCTGTGGGCCGGGGCGTTCCGCCCCGGCCGCATGCACGACCAGACCGCGGTCCGCACCGAGGGCATCGCCGACCTTTTCACCCGGTTCCCCCAGGTCAGGGCCAAGGTCGACGCCGGCTACCGGGGACTGGCGAAGGAGTTCCCGGACCAGGTCCAGGCCCCGCCGCTCAAGCCGAAGAAGGACGCGCCCCCCGAAGAAGTCGCGGCCTGGGACGAAGCCCGTCACAGGCAGTCATCGGAACGGATCTGCGTCGAGCACGCCAACGCCGAGCACAAGCAGATACCTCGGACGCCGCGAGAACTTCGACGAAACCTACATGGCCGTCACCGGCCTGGTCTCCGACCGCGCCGCTGAGCGGTAATCACCCACCAGCCAGCCAGGCCAGCACGCCCGGGCGCTAATCGCGCACCACGCCGTAACGCGTCGGCGGATATGGCGCGCAAAGTTAGTACAAAAAAGTGCGTTCGGTCGTCCATGAGCGGGCGGGGTCCGTCGGCACACAGCAGGTACCGGCCGCCGATTCGCAAGCCCACATCGGCCGAACGGTCCGGGCCAGCCGTCCGCATGCCGTGCGAGCATCGGCAAGCGAGCCGACGGCGACGAGGTTGCTATCCAGCGCAGTTGACCATCGCGGAGGCGGAAACGCGAGACCCGCCGGTGAGCCAACGCGGCGCGGCCGCCGGAGAACAGCACCGTGGTCCCACGTCCGCCGGATTCTCGGCGTGCTCCCTCGTAGGGCATGCAAGCCGCCCCTGCCAGTCGACCGCCGGGCAAATCCGCAAAACGTGCGGAGTCCCCGCTTACCTTCGCGTCGTTATCGAAAAGCATCGGACACAGGCATCACGAACGATGAACGCGGAACCGGTGCAGGCAGCGACGGATCGTGACGACTAACGTCACCCTGCACGCAGGCCACGACGTCGCCTACTTCACCCGCGGGCAAGGCCGTGGCGGCTGCGCCGGGGCCATGTCCTACTACACCGCGGCGGGAGAACCGCCCGGTGAGTGGGCCGGGAAGGGCGCCGCGACGCTCGGGCTCAGCGGGCAGGTCGACGCAGACGTCATTGAACAGCTGTACCAGGAGAACACCGGGCCCGGCGGCGAGCTCCTAGTCAAGCGCCGCCAGGCCAAGAAGGCCCAGGAACGCGAGGCCGCCGCTGGCGCAGCGTACCTGGCCGCACACCCCTACGCCAGCGCAACCGAGCTAGCCGAGATCCGCGCCGCCGCGCGGGGCAAGGACCCGCACAGCGTCCCCTACTTTGACCTAACCGTCAGCGCGGTCAAGAGCGTGTCCGTGCTGCACGCCTCCTACCGGGTCGCCGCCCGCCACGCCCGCAGCCGCGGTGACCAGGACCAGGCCGCCGCACTCGACGCCCGCGCCGACGAGATCGAGGCCGCGCTGATAGTCTCCGCCCGCGAAGCCGTCTCCTGGCTGGAGCAGCACGCCACCTTTACCCGCACCGGGCACCACTCGGCCCGCACGGGGGAGTGGCGCGACGGCGTCGGCTTGGCCGCCAGCTTGTTCCTGCACCACCTGTCCCGTGATGGCGATCCGCAGCTGCACGTGCACGTGGCGATCTGGAACCGGGTCCAGCGCGCCGACGGCAAATGGCGCAGCCTGGACTCCCGCTCGCTGCACAACCAGCGGCTCGCCGTCGCACCCGTCGCCGACCGGATCCTGGAAACCAAACTGACCGCCCTCGGCTATGTCATGGTTCCCCGGGCCGACGGGAACGGCGCTGAGGTCGGCGGGGTCAGCCAGGACGTCATGGACCTGTTCTCCTCCCGCGCGGTCGCGGTCACCGACGAGCTGGACCGGCTCGCCCGCGACTACGAGGCGGCGCACGGCAGGCCGCCGTCCCGGCGCACGCTGTGGCTGCTGCACCAGCAGGCCGGGCAGAACACCCGCCGCACCAAAGCCGAAGCCCGCCGTACCATCGCCGGGCAGACCGGTGCGGCCGAGCCCACCGCGGCGCAGCGGCTCGCCGCCTGGGAAGCGCAGACCGCGCGCCGCGAAGTGCACGGCCTGTCGGCGGTGCACGAGCAGGTCGCGGCGTTCGCCGCCGCCCGTGCTGGCCGTGCACCGGCCGTGCTGGATGATACGGCCAAGCGCACGGCGGCCCGGATCGCAGTGGCCGAGGTGCAAAAGCAGCACGCGATCTGGTCGATGGCCCAGCTCCGGTTCGAGGTGCACCGAACGCTCCCCGTCCTGCCGCCAGGCACCGACGGCCAGGCGGTCGTCGACGAAGTCGCCAGGCTGGCCGTCAGCGGCCGGGCCGGCACCGACGTCGTCCAGGTCACCGCCCCGGACCCTGCCGACGTGACCAGCCTGGGCGTCCGCGCGTCTGACGGCGGCAGCATCTACCGGCCGCCGAACCAGGAGCGCTACTGCACCCTGGCCCACCTCAACACCGAGGAACAGATCCTCACGGCCGCCAAACGAACCGTCCCCCAGCTCGTCAGCGGCGAGCAGGCCCGCGCCGCCGTCGACCGCACCGGGCTGACCGCCGAGCAGCGCGACGCCGTCGCCATGATGCTTACAGCGGCCACGGCGACGACGGTGCTGGTCGCCCCGGCTGGGGCGGGCAAGAGTCACACCATGGCCGGGTTCGCCAGGCTGTGGACCACGCTCACCGGCCGCCGTGTCATCGGGCTGACCACGTCTACTAACGCGGCCCGGGTGCTGACGCACGAGGGCCTGGCCGAGAGCTACAACATCGCCGAGTTCCTCGGCAAGACCGAAGGCTCCGACGAGCTGCGCCGCCCGGTGCCGCTGCACCAAGACGACGTGCTGGTTCTGGACGAGGCCAGCCAGCTGTCCACCGCCGACCTGACCATGGTGCAGGAGGCGGCCCGGCAGGCCGGAGCGCGCATGGTCGCCACCGGCGACACCGCCCAGCTCGGCGCGGTCGAAGCCGGCGGCATGTTCCGGCTGCTCGCCCAGGAGATCCCCGCCGCACAGTTGCACGAGGTCCGCCGATTCGACGCCGCATGGGAGCGGGAAGCTAGCGTGCGGCTCCGCGACGGCGACCTCGCCGCGGTCGCCGCCTACGACCGGCACGGTCGGATCTGCGGCGCCGACCACGAAACCGCCTACGACCGCGCCGCAGCCATGTGGCTCGCCGACCACCTGCACGGTAGGAACGTGCTCCTGCTCGCCGGGTCCAACACCGAAGCCGCCGACCTAGCCCGCCGCGTCCAGGCCAAGCTCACCCAACTGGGCAGCGTCGGGGCGCCGCAGGCTCCCTTGTCGGACGGCAACCAAGCCGGTGTCGGCGACCTAGTCCGCGCCCGCCTGAACACCGAGATCGACGCCGGAGACCGGACCCTCACCAACCGCGACACCCTCCTGGTCACCGCATTCCGCGGTCCCGACGCCGAGGTCCGGCGGCAGCGCCTCGACGGAACTTGGACCGCCACATTCAGAGTCCCCAGGTCCTACCTCGCCCGCCACGCCGAGCTCGCCTACGCCGGCAACGTCCATGTCGCCCAGGGCCGCACCGTCGACACCGCCCACATCCTCGTCAGCGACACCTTGTCCCGGCAGGCCCTCTACGTCGGCATGACACGCGGTCGCCAATCCAACACCGCCCACACCGTCACCGGCACCACCGCACCGCCCGGACACCAGCCCTACCAGCAGGCCACCCCCGAAGCCGTCCTTGCCGCCATCCTGCAGCGCGACGACGGCGACCTGTCCGCCACCGAGCAGATCCGCCAGGCCAAAGACTGGTCCGCCGGGACTGGCCACCTGCTAACCCTGTGGTCCGCCGCCATTCGGCAGACCCTGCACCCGGACATTGATAAGCAGATCAAAGCCAGGCTCACCGAGCATGAAGGCTGGCGATACGACCGCGAGCACACCCGCAAGGCCCTGCACCAGCGGCTCCGCGCCGCCCAGCTCGCCGGCCACGACATCAGCGCCCTCATCGGCCAGATCACCGCCGCGCCGATGGACCGCGCCCGGTCCATCTCCAGCGTCCTGCACGGTCGCCTGCAGCGCCTCGCCCTGCTCGACCTGTGCCACGACGTCACCTGGGCCCAGCGCACCCCTGCCGCCACCCCGCCGCTCGCCCACGAGCTCGCCGCCGCCCTCGATGACCGGGCCCGCGTCCTCGCCCCTGCTGCGTCCCCCGCGCTCCGCGCCGAATACACCCGCCGCGCTGGGATCGCCGCCGCCTACCGCGAAGCCGCCGGGATCTCGGACCCCGGCCAAGCCGTCGCGCCCGAGCCGCACCGCGGCAACCCCGAACTTGAGGCCATGCGTAAATCCGTCTTCGCCGCCCTGGAGATCCGCGACGAATCCGATACCCTGCGCGGCCTGGATCGTGGCGAGCTCGAGAGGCGAGTCCTGCAAGGTGAGCGTGCGCGCGCCGCCGCCCCAGCGGACGTCAGCAGCCAATTGCGGCTCGCTGCGCAAGCCGAAGCTGACGCCCTCAGGCAATCTGCCGAGGCCGAAGCTCGGCATGATCACGCAGGGGCGGCCAGCGCTGCGGCCCTCGCGGCGCGGATGGCCGCTGAACGCCAGCTTCTTGAAGCCGAAGACGCCCGGAACGACCAATGGTCCGCTGACACTCGTGCCACCAGGGATGCAGCCGGGAAGGCGGCAGCCGAACTGCAACGACGAGGGCACGCTCAAACAGATCACGAATCACATCCCCGACCGGAGGCTGCGAATCGCGTCCACGCCAGCGAGCATCAGGGCGCCGGTATCACCACGGACCCCCGGCCGCCGCAGCGTGTTCCCGACATAAACCTGCCGTCCGTTTCCAGGTCCGAGCTACGGACGAGCCCGGAGAATGACCCCGGGCAGAATGACCGGGCAGCGCGGCTCGACCAGTTGCTGGCAAGGGCTGACCAGGCCGCGCAGCGTATCGCGGCACAGCAAGCCGAACGGCAAGGCAGCAGCCAATACGCCGCGCGGATGGAGCAAGAGGTTCAGACCCAAGCCGAGGCCGGGCAGCAGGCAGAATTCCAGGGCGAAGTCGAGCTTGAGCCGTTACGCCGTAGTACGAGCGCGCTCTCGGACAAGCCCGCTGACCAAAGCGCCCAGCAGAGCAACCGTCTGTGCTTCGCCCCCATAAGCCCGAGCCAGGACCCGGCCCGCCATCGTCGAGGCGGAGAACAAGCCGTCAAGGCAGGTGGCAGGTGGCAGGTGGCTTGATGTCTGCAACACTAGACGAGCGGGAGCTGTTTGGGTCGGCGCGATACGAAACCTCGCATTCTGTATCCTACGCACTGCAGCGTATGATGCTTGCGAATGGCGAGGGGAGCCGCAGTTCGATTGCGCACTCGCCCTAGAGCAACTCAATCTCGCCCATCTCGGGCCGTTGTTGGATAAAACGCCGCGAGGCGTACTCAGAAGAGCGTCTTGACAGGTTGCTAGCCGCGATGCCTTTGGTCTTGCCCGGTTGTGACCAACTCGGCGGGACTGGCCTAGCGGCAACGGCAGTGGCTATCGCTAATGATTGGGCACTGGCGTGCGACCTTCTCAGCGGGGTAACTTGCTGGCCAATCAGTCGACTATACCGCCCCGCCTGGTTACTTGAAAAGGTCGAGGGCGTCACGCTGGTGAGTGACAGGAGGTATCTAGCTATCGAGAGCGGATTGGAAGGGCACTAGCCATAACGGTACCTTTCAGCTTTGCGTATTGGATCAATCGCCCCATCCTGAGGTACACTACTCTTATGTCTTCGAACCACCTTGAAGAAATCCTCAATTCAGCATCACGAGTGATGCTTGAGGAATTTAAGGAAACCGCAGCGATAGAGCATCGAGGCGGAAAAGGCTCTGCCCGAGAGATTATTCTGCAGAGATTCTTGGAGAAGTACGCGCCTCGTAGTGTTGAGGTCGTGTCAAACGGAGAGATCGTCAACTCCTCCGGCGAGGTGTCCGCTCAGTGCGATGTCCTTATTCTGGATGGCGAGACGCGTCCTCTTCTGACTGAGTACGGCTATCATGTCGTGACGGCCGAGAGCACACGGGGAATAATAGAGGTAAAATCAAGGCTAACTCGGGACGAGCTTAGGACATCGTTTCCGAAACTCCTGAAGGCCAGGCTTATGGAGCGGTTCGTTTCAATCCGTGAACTGTCTACCATCCTTCCTGATGGTGGACGGGTTGAAGTCTGGCCAATTCCGTTTGCATATATTTTCGCGTACGACTCAATATCACTTGAAGATGTACTCTCTGAACTAGCAGCCCTGCAAGAGGACGCCCCCAATCTAGCTTATTGCATTGATGGCGTTTGGATACTATCTCAGGGCTTTATTACGTGGACTGACCTCAATATGCTGGATTCCGGCGTTGGGGATATGTTTCCTTCAAATCCTCGAATCAAGCCTGATTTCCAAGCTAGTTCTGCCGACCTTGTCTCGGTGAGATCAGTTGAATCAAATCTACTCCTACCGTTCGTTGAGGATCTGAATTACCGGCTCCGCAAGCCCGAAGATATGATTGGCATAGGCGCATACTTCAATGGAAATTGGGGGGAAATATCACAATCCGTTCACTTTACTTTCGCTGAGCCAGCACGCACGTTTCCGGCCGACTCCTAATGTCCCGGGTCTTAGATACCAGGGTCTCACCGACTCCCGGGTCAGAAGGTAAATTAGGGAGGTCCGTCTAAGTTTCGTGGACCGGCACGAGACCCAGACCTTAAATGTGGGATAAGGAGTCCGTCGAAGGGGATGACGCGCTCAGGTTACGCTAATTCGACGAGCCACAGGTTTCCGGTGCCTCGGCTCGATTTGGTTGCGCTGCCTTTGATAGCCATCGGGACGAGTCCCACTAGCAGTGATCGGATGTCGGCCGCACGTACTCCAATAAGGCTCGCGAGATACGGATAACCTAGGCTTTGATCGCGCAGGTCGGCAATGATCTGGGTCCACAGGCTCGAAGACTCCGGGATAAGAGTTGACCCTGGTTCGGCTCGCCGGAAGCCACGCTTGGAAAGTTCCTGGCACATAAGCCGATAAGTCCAATCCGTTATCACCCCTAGCTGGTGCAGGCGCACTACGATGGCCATGGCGCTGACTTTCCAGAAATCCCGCAGCCTTGGGAGATGATCCAGCGAGATATTTCCACGCAGCGATCCGAGCAGGCCAGCTCTGGGCATAAGGAACCCAGAAGCGAAGTCATTCGCTTGCCGTTCCCGAAGCTTATTACGGCTCTCATAGAGGCTTCCGCCGTGTAGCAGCAAATGTCCCAATTCGTGCGCCAAGTCGAAACGGAGCCGTTCGGCAGACTTGGACGGGTTCAGGAAGATGATCGCGCTACCGTTATGCCGGAAAGAGAAAGCATCTATGGACTGGAAAGCGCCATTGACGGAAAAGATCCTGGCACCTTTTGCTTCCAGGAGGGCAACCATGTTACTAATCGGCGCGGTTCCAAGCCCCCAGAAGCTGCGGAGTGCTTCAGCAGCTACGTCAGGGCTGGGCTCAATCTCTGCCCCAGCGAGTTCCTGGATCTCGGGGACGCCTGGGATGGGAAGCTCATAGGTCCGATCCATCCATTCTGACAATTCGCATGCAAGAGACGCAAGGGCACGCGCTGCAGTCTCGTCCTTCAGCGCAAGCTTAGATGAGGCCCTGAAGTGGAATGCCTCGGTTGGCGGGAGTGGAACCGAATCGCGGTGGAAGAACTCGACCGGAAAGTCAAGTTCCTTTGCCAGGCGGTTTACGAGCTCCTTGCTTGGCGTTGTGTGACCGCGTTCAACCTTTGATAGCCACTCCGGAGTGACGTCGGCCTGCTTGGCAAGTGCATTTGCAGTAAACCCTCGTAGGCTCCGAGCCATTGTCAAGCGCGATGCAACAAAAACTTCAGCCATGGCCAACTCCGCGTTAACGACGTTGGATTGTAAAGCCGAAGTCCTGGCCGGGCTCATCGTCGCCTGCGCTCTCGAACGTGCTGGTTCCGTCATCGAATCGCGGGAAGAGGATACGCTCGTGCCAGCGCTCGATGTAAGAGCCGGAAATGACGATCGGCAAGGAGAGTTCGGAGTATACGAAACCCTCGCGGGCGTAATATAGGAACACCCAGGTCTCGTTGATATTCACCATCTCGCCGGACCTGGATAGTGCGTCGAAGAACCTCATTTGCTCGTTCGCCGCGACCAGTGCGCCGAACGAGTTCCCCTTCGGATTGCGGTTGCTTGGCTCGTTTGAGGTCACCAGGCCACAGTTCTCATCTCCGCTGCTGACGACGATGGCGGTTTGCAACGGAGGGTTGAGCCATGTGGGCTGGCCCATCGGATCTGAGCGCTCCCAATCGTTCTGGAGATCGATGAGCCCATTGTGCAGTTCCTCGACAGTCCGCAGCCAGCGACCAAGCTCGGGCGCTGTTTTCGGTGCGCCAGCGGAGTAGGAGGCTGCTTCTGCCGCGCCACGTATTACAGTTGCTGTTTTTCGGTCTGTGACGTATTACAGTTGCTGTTTTTCGGTCTGTGACCGTGCTGCAGCTCAGCGTGGCTCGTGCTTGAGGTGTGGTGGTTACATGCTGTCACCTCCTTCCGGTCGTCGCGGGTCAGGTGGCGAGGGCTGCCAGGCGGGCGGCGTAGTGGTGCCAGCGGGCGCGGGCCTGGTGCCGTCTGCGCCATGCTGACCAGCGGAGATGGCAGGCGAGGCGGGCGAGGCTGAGGAGGCCGGCTTTCCAGTCGCGGGCGAGGCGCTCGATGCGGGCGGTCTCGGCGGCGGACAGCCCGATCGGGGGGATGCCGGGCGGGCAGGGCTGGCCGCCGACGGCGGGCAGCGGCGCGGTTCCGGTGTAGATCTGCAGGTCATCGGGGCTGGCGGGCTCGCTGACGGCGGCCGGGGCGTTGCGGGCGGCGGGCGGTGCCGCGGGCAGGACGTCAGCGCCGGCGAGCGCGGCCTGGATGGCAGCGGTCCGCAGCTGGGCAAGCGCGGTCAGCGCGGTGTGCCGGCTGATCGCGTGGTACGTCCTGGCCTGGCACTGGTCCCAGCCGAGGGCGTCCTTTCCCGTCTTGAAAGTTATTTCTACTGGCCATCTGCGGCCTGCGATGGTGATGAAATAGGTCATGGTCGCGGGCCGGCCTTCCGGTGCCCAGCACAGGTAGAAGGCGTACTGGTTCTTGTCCCGGTCCGGGAAGCGGCGGATCAGCAGGGACTCCCGCGGGTCCGCGGTGGCGATCAGGGCCCAGTCGCCGTAGCGGGGCCCTTTGGTCCCGTTCCCGCAGGACCGCCGCTCGAAGATGGCACCGGGTATGGCCTGGTCAGCGCGGATGACCTTGTCCTTGGCGAGGGTGACCCGGTAGTCGCAGGGGATGATGACGACGTAGGCCAGCGACAGCGCCCGGAGCGCAGCCCGGAACTCCCCGCACCGGCCGTACACCTCATCGGCGGCCGCCCACGTGACCCGGAGCCCGGCCGCCATCAGGCGTCTGGCCTGCGCGATGGCCAGTTCCGGTTTCGTGGCGAACGTCAGCTTCTCCGGGATCCCGGCCTTCGCCCGCCGCCGCGGGTCCGTCGCCCGGCAGTCCGGCATGTACACATCGAAATCGGCCCACGCCTGCCCGAGCGCGGTGACCAGGGCGGCGAACACCCAGGGTAGGGTGGGCTGCCCAGCGAGGTCTCGTGTTCATCCTGGATGAACCCGGGCCTTTTCCGGGCAGCCTCCCTCCGAACCCGGCGTGCCCGCTTTCCGGGCACCGGGCTCTCCGGCGATTTATGCCGCGTGCGCGACGGGGTTCGCGTGGATCCAGTCATGGCAGACGGCGCAGACGATGAGCGTCTTGCGCCGCTTTTTCGCCATGAGGGCGGCCCACGCGGGCTGGCCCGGTCCCGGCTTCCCGAGCTGCCTGAGGCCGGTGACCTGGTGGACTGCCACCGTGGTGCCGGTCTCGCACAGCTCGCATTCCCGCCTGCGGAGCCGTCTGATCAGCTCCTTGCGCGGGTAGGGTGCCGGGGCCGGGGCGGGGTCACGGATGACCGCCCGCCGGTCCCGCTTCAGGATGATCCCGCCGAATCGTGCCGTCAGGTCCGGCTTGCCCTCGCGATGCTTCCTGGCCTCGAAGCAGGTCCGCAGCCCGTCCCTGGTCTTGATCTTGGCCTTGTGACGGGCCGCCATCTTGGCGACGGAGCTGCGGTGCTTGGCACCCAGGGTCTTCAGCATGGACGTCATGGCGTTCCATTCCAGGGTGCGGAGCCGCCAGACGTCCCGGGCGAGCAGGTAATAGTTCACCACGCCCCTGTACTCGGCTCCGTAGATCCTCACGATGTCGTAGTCGTCGAGGTTCTGGAGCCCGGACCGGTGCCACGGCTTGCCGTGTTCCCGGTAGCGGGCGCACTGGGCCCTGATCACGTCTGGCGGTACCCGCAGCGCGATCTTCCCGTTGATTCCCCGCTGGCCCTTGATGATCTTCGCGTCGCAGTGCTGGACCTTGATGTGGTAGCCGAGAAACCGCGCTGGCTGGCTGCGGGCGTGGGTGATCAGGGTTTTCTGCTGGCTGAGTTCCAGCCCGAGGGTCTCCCGGAGGAACGCGGCCAGCCTGGCCTTGATCTGCTCGGCTTCGGCTTTCGGCCCGGTAAATCCCAGTATGTGGTCATCTGCGTACCTTATGTAGCGCAGCCGCCGGTAACCGGGGTCCATCGGGTCGGCCGTGGGGAGCGTGCGCAGTCGCTTTCGCAGGTCACGGGCTGCCGCCCGGTCCCCGCGCCGCCGCGCGTTTTCCAGCTGCCGGTATATCCTCTTGTATTCAGGATTGGTTTTCCGGCCTGCTCCCCGCGTATACTGCGGGATCAGTTCCCGCTCGACGAATTCGTCGAGCTTGTGCAGGTAGATGTTACTGAGGATCGGGGAAACCACGCCGCCTTGCGGACATCCGCTGAGCGTCTCGTGATATTCCCAGTCTTCCAGGTACCCGGCTTTCAGCATGTTACGGATGAGCCGCAGGAAACGCTGGTCGTGGATTTTCTCCGCCAGTATCCCGAGAAGGATCTCGTGATCCAGGCTGCCAAAGCAGTCGGAGATATCACCCTCAATAAACCAAGTAGTCCCGGTCCAGGTGTCATCTATCTTCCGCAGCGCGGTATGGCACCCTCGTTCTCGCCGGAACCCGTGTGAGTTATCAGAGAACTGCGGCTCGTAATACGCCTCAAGGAGCAGGCGGACCACTTCGCCGACTAGCTTATCGGACCATGAGGGCATGCCGAGAGGGCGGAGTTTCCCGTTCTTTTTCGGAATGTAGACGCGTCGTGCCGGCGAGAACCGGTACTTCTCGCGCCGCATCAGCCCTGTAATCTGTTCGATCTTTTCCTCGGACATGCCGTCGGCAGTTTCCTCGCTGGCCCCCGGCGTCATCGCCCCGGCGTTGGAGTAGATGTTCCCGTAGGCCAGCAGGTACAGATCCCCGTTGAACATCTGCCGGTACAGCTGCGTGCACGGCAGGCCCTTCCTGCCGCGCTCGCGGAGAACGCTCAATACCACTTCGGCTGGTTGCATTGCGCATCCCTCATGGTTCTCAATCGTTCATCGCCTGTGCCTCTTCGCCCTGTGGTCCGCTATTAGCGGTCTCCAGATTGGGCGGACGTTACCCCGCCGACTACTACAGGCACTCCGTCGCCATAGGACTCGCGTCCCTTAGGCGATCCCATGTTCACACTGCTGTACGTATCTAGCGCGATTTAGGCGTCCCGTCCGTCTCCTTGAATGCCCTGACAGGGCATCGCTCCTGCGTCCCGGAGGATTACCGCGGGTGCGAGACTACCCCGCAGCAGGGACCGGCGCCGGTTTCAGGTGTCTTTCCGGCGGATGAGAACTTGCATCTTCTGGAGGCTAGGATTCAGGTAATCCGACTTTCACCGTGTCGCACGGATCTCCCAGCGCACCGTCCCGTACACCTGGGCACGGTCGCCGGTTTTCTGGCATGCTGTTTTCCCTTATTGTCCTTTCGGACTCCGGTAAGCCATCAGATCCAGAGATAACTCCTCTCATCCCTGCCCGCTCCGCGGGCGATACAGCAGCGCGCCTCATGGCGCACTCACGCAGTTCTCCACCTTGCCCGTCACCCCGGCGTGCTGCGGGGAGACGCACGCCGTGGATCTTCCCTTCCGCAGGTCAGCGGTCTCATCGAACGCCAGGCCCGGCCCGGTCAGGTCATCGGGGTCATCGCGCAGGACCTCCTGCGCCAGCCCCGGCAGCAGCCCGCGGAGTTCCTCCCACGACCATTTATGCCTGCTGAGCAGGGCCTGCATCCGGTGCGGCCCCTCATGCCCGGCCCTCAGGGCCAGTTCCCAGCAGTTCGCCCGCGTCTCCCGCGACAGCGCCCCGATGTAATCCATCGCAGCCGCGACGCTCCGCCGCTGCCGCATTATCCGGCCCAGCAGGTCCCTGACCAGCGTGTCTGCTCTCTCGCCGCACTCCGCGGCATCTTCTATGCTGGCCACTGCGGTCGTGGCCGTGTCTTGTGTTTTCACAAAATCCAGGAACGAGCCACGGCCGCCCCGCGTTGCACGCCCGCCCCGCCCGCAGCAGCCGCCCGCTCCCGCTACTGACCGTCACACCAGCCGCATACCAGGCAGTCACGGAACAAGCGACACCTGAACACTCAACGTGAAACAGCGACTGTAATACCTGTTGCCGTTCTCTGCCGAAGACGCGTGAGTCGAAGCACCAGATTTCCCGCGGCGTGATCTTGAAACTCTGCCATCCGCTAGCGGAGGACTCCCGGTCAGGTGCTCGGCTGTGCCGCTTATCTGCAAGCCGAGATTTCCGCCGGGCGGACCGGGGTGGCTGTAAATGGCAACAGAGACGCGGGGATCGAACAAGATGTGCCGGACGTGTTTGGTGCCGGGCATAGAAATAG
>WNGR01006008.1_pt1 | contig 13460 bp, 14 predicted proteins | sample 5407581 | NCBI WGS metagenome assembly WNGR01 (sample SAMN13153383, study PRJNA577476) | soil metagenome | isolation source: 80 cm soil or saprolite under Garry oak tree replicate 2 | place: USA:California | collected 2016-06-15 | reverse complement strand
CCGCGGTTACCCGGACGGGCATGATAGGGGCATTGCGGGCGAATTCGGCTGAATCAATCAAGTAAGGTGACTCCAGCGCTAATGAGCCGCACACGTCAAATTCGGTTACCGTCTCATCGCATGCGTCCTGCGCCACTAAGACATCACCCGCATCAGCGCGCGAGCCGGGAAGGGAGCGGGGACGCGCAGGGCCCCGCTCCCGGGACGGGGCGATGCGCTCAGCAGTTCGTGTGGCCGGGCAGTTCGTATGGCCGGCGCTGGAGCCCCGGTACGGGCACTGGTCGAGCACATGGCCGTCGGCGTCCTCCAGGGTCGCGCGGTCCCCGGTGTTGTTCCACACATACCAGCTGTGACCCCAGTAACGGTCGGTCTGGGTGTTGGTGCCCTTGCCGGCGTGGATCGTCACGTACCCGTGCGGGCACGCTCTGATGGCTACTGGACGGGCCGCTCCAGGCGGCGGCGCCCCCTGGAAGGCAGCCGTCTGCTGCCTTGCCTGGAACTCAGAGCGATCGCGGAAGAACCGGACGATCATGATGACCGGCAGTATGAACACGTAGTAGAAGAGCACATAGTGCCCGCCCTGGAAGAAGAGCAGAAGATAGAGGCCGTAGCCCAGGAAGGCAGCTCCGAGGACACCGTTCCACACTCTCCGCGTCGTGACCTGGCCGCTCTTGACGCTCGCCATGATCAGCATCGCGGCGCCACTGAGGATGAGGAACAGCTCATAGATGTGGAACACGTCGGTACCCGCCGTCTGTACAGGCCTCCCGCGCCTCGGAAGGTAAGACATTCAATCATTACGGACAGGAAAAAACAGATCGATTTGCTCAAATGTTGCTAATAAGTTAGCAATCATGTCGTGGTACCACTCCAGGCACAATTAGCGCATGTGCCCCTGCGGAGGGAAGCTGGGGCACCGGCCCTCGGTCCCGCGGCGCGTTCAGTCCAGAGGTCGCATTTCCACGGCGACCGGGTCACCAATGCGGATGAGGCCTGGCCGCACGGTCGTCCCGTAGACGCCGGCGCAGGCCCCCCGGGCAGTGCCGATCACCTTGAGCAGGTGCGAATCGGGCAGGCCGCTGGCCGGATCCACGTTGACGATGACGCATCGCGAGTCCCTGCGGTCCATCCGCACGACGGCAGCCCCGATCCGGACGGCGGATCCGACCCACTCATCCTCCTCGAACGGAGCGCCCGAATCCAGCGTCACGACGACGTTCGGCCGGAACCTGAGCTCGTTGCCGGGCACCTGGGCGAGCGCGCACAGGGCGGACACCGTCGAGTCGCTGATGACCGAGACCGGCATCGCGTCGAACGCGCCGCGGTCGAGCCGCATCACCCGCAGCCCCGGGCCCAGCTCTGCGCCCAGCCGGGGATCGGTCACGTCGTACCGGCCGCCATCCGGTGTCCGGACCAGGACCCGCGACCTGTCCGGACGGCCGGGCTCGTCCAGCAGCGCCACGTAGTTAGACATCTCAGGGAACTCGCGGATGGTGTGCCACGGGAACCCGCTGTCCTGGGAATCCGGGCGCACGAACGCCCACCGGCGATCCCCGGCCAGGCCCGCCCAGGAAATGTCCGTGCTGGCCAGAGCCTCCCCCGCCATCGACTTCACCGGGTAACGCCAGAGCCGCTCACGATGCCCGCCCGCTCCAGACGGCGGCCGGCCGGATGTGCTGGCACAGTTCGCCTCCTCGGAGGCGCCCTTTGCTTCAGACCACGCCCGAGCGTGGCGGACCAGGTCCATCGCAGCGCCTCTCGAGCGGTCCGTCCAGGGTAACCCGCCGCGCGGCCGCCAGATAAGGCCGGCCGCTCGCCGGCCAGGCGGCAGGTCTCCCGTCACGCCAGCACGCCGGCGCAAGAAGATCACCATTACCGGATCGACCGCCGTCATCGGAGGCGAGCGGGTCAACGGGACGACCGAGAGCGGCCGGATTCACGTCGTCTCCATCGACGACCAGACCGAAGCCGTCCTGCGCCAACGCGGGCCGACCAAGTCGCCGAGCAACTGAAGACATGTGACTCCTGGCTCGGGACCAAGGACGGGTGTATGCCGCTGTCGAGGGCAGTTGTTACTCGGTTGGTTACTCACATCGGGCTTCGGCCCAGCCGCCATATCGATGTCAAGCCGCGATTGACGGCGTGACCCACGACTCCGAACGCTGGGGCAAAGAGCGGGTTAGCGAGTCGAGCAGGAGACGGCCGGCCCGGAAATAATCCGCTGTGGGCCGGACGAGCCTGCAGGGGATGAGCTCCAATGCAGTGGACGATGAGGACCAGCGGTCGATGTCCAGTCGCATACGCAGCGGCGGGCGCAGCGGTCCCCGGGCCAGGCGGACCTGGATCCGGCGCGTACCCAAGTCGCGATCGTGCTCCATCGGCCCGAGCAACTGGCTTCCGCCGAACCGGAGTTCGCCACCGTGCCTCGTGCGCAGCCCGCTGTCAAGTGTGGCCACGAACGTCTCGAAGGGGACATCCACGATCCGCCAGAACGACAGCGATCCGAGCACCGGGACCATGCTCGTACTCATGCCATCTGCTGCTCGCGCCGCTCGGGGGTGCATAGTTCCTCCTTGGCCTCTGGGAAACTTGTCTGGTTCCCCACACCTCAAGGTTCGCCGTAAGGCCCCTGCCACCGCATCGGACGAACGCCTTACCTTTGGTTTCCTCAGATGGCTTAGGCGCTGTCAACCCCAAGCAGCCGACCTAAGCCGTCTTAGCCCAGGTCAGGACGGCAGGAGCCACCACGGACGTTCCGCGGGCACACAGCCTTGATGGGGGAACTCGCGCTGTTCATCCGGTGCACCGTGTTCTCCGGCCAGCAGCTTCGGCGGATGCGGTGGCGGACCAGGCTGTGGCCGCGCCCGGGCGCGAGGTTCGCCTCGCACTGGGAGATCGCCCTGCCGGTTCTCCCGGCTGGCCGCGCTGGTCCATGGACGCCGGTGCCGCCCGGACATGAGGATTACCGACCGGCTGATCTCCCCGGCCCGGCTGTACGCGGTCCGGCTCGGCCGGGTGCGGCTCGGCCGCAAGATCTACGTTCGAGGTGAGGACCAGGTGGGCATCATCGCACCCAGCGGACGAACAAGACCGGGATCCTGGCCGACCGCATCTACGGGCATCCCGGCGCGTGCGTCGCGGTGACGACTCGCGCCGACCTGTACGCCCTCACCTCGGGGAAGCGCGCGGAACTCGGACCGGTCGAGCTGTTCAACCCGGAGGGCATCGGCGGCCTCGAGTTGACGTTCCGGGCCGACACCCTGCTGGGTGATGACATGAGCGCGGTGTGGCGCTGGTCCCAGCGTCTGGGTGATCCCATCCACGACGTGCTGGTCTGCCCCGGCGCTTCCGCCGGGCGGCCAGGCACGCATACAGCCCCGTCCTGAACTCCCGCGACACCCAGCATGAGGGAAACGGCCGTACTGCGCGGGGAAGTAGCGCATATGCGCGAACAGCACCGCTATGCGCCGATATGACCCGAATCTAGGTTAAAACCTAAGCATAGAGGGTGGCAGCCTCGGCTGCCTTACGGGCCAGGGCCTGACGGAGCTCGGCCGGGGCGAGAACTTCGGCGTCGGAGCCGAAGGCCAGGAGTGCCTCGGCTGCGCCCACGGAGCGGAAGCGCAGGTTGACGATTACCCGTCCCGAATCGCTGCCGGCTTCGGGGAGTGAGCCGGCTCCAGAGGGCTCGGCCAGGTCGGCTTCATGGATGCGCAGGAACTTGCCCACGATCTCCCGCCGGACGCTGACCGTGACCGGAAGCGGGGCGGGGATGTCGTCGATGCCGCGGCGCAAGGTGTCCCACACGCCGGCCAGTTCCACGCCGCCGCGCCGGCGGGCGGGCTCGTCCAGCACGGTGGCAGACAGGGCGCGGTCGGCCCGGAACAGCCGGGGCTCGCCGCGATGGTCAGCGGCCAGGTACCACACGCCGGCCTTGTGCACCAGGCCGTAGGGGTCCAGGGTGTAGGTGCGGACCTGGCTGTTACGGCCGCAGCCGCCGGTCGGTGAAGACGGCCTGCTGGAGCACGGCCAGGTCGGCGGCCGGACCCGGCGGCCCTTCGCGCCAGCGGGCGGGGTCGATCAGGATGCGGCGGCTGGCCAGGTCGGCGGCCGGCCGGTGCGGGGCGGGCAGCGCGGCCATCAGCTTGCGCAGCGCCGAGGCGATGGCCTGGCCCAGGCCCAGGTCGGCGTGGGCGGAGCCGGACAGCAGCACGAACAGGGCGCGGGCCTCCTCGGCGGTCATGCCGGTGACGTCGGTGCGGAAGCCAGGCAGCAGGGCGATGCCGCCATGGGGGCCGCGTACGGTGTAGACCGGCACGCCGGCCGCGGACAGCGCCTCGATGTCGCGCATGACGGTGCGGACCGACACCTCCAGCCGCGCGGCCAGCTCGGTGGCGGGCAGCTGCCCGCGGGTCTGCAGCAGCAGCATGATCGACAGCAGCCGGTCCGATCTCATCATGGCTCCCGAAGATTCCTGGCTTATATGACACAGGATGTCATATAAGCCGTCGAGGATGCAGGTAGTCGGGGCTGCCAGAAGGGGCAGCCCCGGGCATCCCCGGCCTTGCAGGGGATAAAGCACTACGAAAGGAACTGTGCTGTGACCCCGGGTTCCGCAGATGACTCTGACGCTAGGTACACGAAAACCTGGCTTGAGCTGGGAAGACAAGAGCGCGCATGGTAGAGCGGCGTGTAACTAGGGAGCGCCATCCTCGCAGGTCAGGAGGTTGCGTCGGCAAAGTCGTCCGCCACGTGCAGGCCCTCTCAGTAAGCCTACTGCGCTCGGCACACATATGGCTGACACTCAACGTGACGACAGCTCTCCGATCATCCAGGGGCGATATGTACTGGTACGTCACTGTTTGAAGGCAGCAAACAACAGGGCAGCGCACTGACCGCGAGCGCCGCTGACCTGCGGGAACGCGAGCGCCTAGATACACGCGACGTGTACCTGAGTTAGTACGGTTTTCGCAGTTCACAGGCCAGATCCGCATAACTATGCGCGCGTGGAGCTGCGGAAGCCAGGGTGACCGGAACGAACGGGCTCGCCCAGAAGATCGCCGAGGACTTCGTCCGCACGTGGACCAGCAAGGACGTCGAGAAGGCGTTGAGCTTCCTCGCCGACGACGTCGTGTGCGAGGCCCCGAACGGCACGTTCAAGGGAGTGGAGGGCTACCGCGGGTTCCTCGAGCCGTTCGCGAGCTCGATCACCAGCGCGACCGTCATCGACGTTCTGGGCAACGACACGAACGCGGCGACCGTGTACACCACCGACACCCCCTTCTTGAGGGACTTCCGCGGCATCGACTACATCACCGTCGAGAATGGCAAGATCACGCGCGTGATCAGCGTCTTCGACCTACTCCCGATGGCTCAGGCCGGAGGCAACATCCAGCACTGACCCGGCCCTACACCGGCGGGCCCGTATACGCGAGCAGCAACAGCCTCCGTAAGGGATGCGGGCCTGCTTGGCCTCATCGCAGGCGGCTATCCGTCATCGCGCCCCGCATACCCATGCGCCCGACGTCGCCGCCTGCGTTTTCGCCGCTATCATCCCTGCTACATCCCAGAAGGAAAGCCGCTTCAGAATGATCACCATCACCGCGGCCAGCGGCCGCCTCGGCCGTCTTGTCATTGCAGAACTGCTCCCGCACGGCGTGCCGGCCGACGAGATCGTGGCTGCCGTGCGCAGCCCCGAGAAGGCGGCCGACCTGGCCGAGCACAGTGTGCAGGTCCGCCACGCCGACTACGACCAGCCGGAGACACTCGAGGCGGCCTTCACCGGCACCGACAAACTCCTGCTGATCCCCTCCGCCATCTACGGCCAGCGATTCCCCCAGATCAACAACGCGGTGCAGGCCGCTGTCGCCGCGCACGTCCCGCTGGTCGCCTACGCCAGCTTCGTCAACGCCGCCACCAGCACCCTGCGGCTGGCCGACGAGCACAAGCAGGCCGAGGCGCGCATCCGCGAGTCCGGCCTGCCCTTCATCTTCCTGCGCAACGGCGCGTACATCGAGCTGTACTGCGGGGAACTCGGGGACCTCGCCCCGGCACTGGAGTCCGGCGTGCTGATCGGCTCGGGCGGGAACGGCAAGATCTCCGGCGCCACCCGGCCCGACCTCGCGGCGGCCGCGGCGGTCGTCCTGACCGGCGAAGGCCCCGCGAACAAGGCCTACGAACTGGGAGGCGAGGCGTTCACCCTGACGGATCTGGCCGCCGAGATATCCGCGCAGTCCGGCAAGCCACTCGTCTACCAGGACCTGCCGGTCGAGGAGTACGCCAAGGAACTCGCCGCGCGGGGTGTGCCCAAGCCGTTCGCCGACCTGCTGGCCGACACCAGCTTCGCCATCACCCGCGGTGACTGGTACACCGACAGCACCGACCTGCAGCAGCTCATCGGCCGGCCAGCCACCCCGCTCGCGAACGTCGTCACCGCCGCGCTCAAGACCCTCTGAGGCGCGGCCGCACCAGGGGAATCCTCTGGTGCGCCTCCACACTGAGTGGCCCATCGCACATCCAGATACACGACTGTTCGGTCATCGTCTCCAGGGGCTGCCTCGCAGCCCCTGGACGCGACCCGATGATCAGGCGGTGACCCTCGCCGTTCGTCATGAGAAAATCCGCTTCGTCAGACCGCCCGCGGCCAGGACCGTCGCCGGTCGCACCCGGGTCGCGGGCCTGCCGCCACCGCACGTGAAAGACCAAGACAGAATGACAGACCACGCCCTGCACGTCCGGGACGAGAAGATCTACTTTCCCGAACCGTTGTCACCAGGGATCATCGTCCGGCGGCCCAACCGCTTCATCATCGACGTCGACATCGGCGGGACCGTCGCCGGATGCCACTGCCCGACCACCGGCCGCATCAGCAACCTGGTCCTCGACGGCCTGCCCTGCCTGCTGTCGGCCAGCCGCAACACCGCGCGTAAGACGCCCTACACCGTCGAGGCCATCTCCGTCGACCCGCCCGGTCCCGGCACACCATCGTGGATCGGGATCAACCAGAACGCGGCCAACCGCTACGTCGAACAGGCACTGCGAAGCCGGCTCCTGCCCGGCATCATCACCGCCGGCACTGTCCGCCGCGAGCAGGTCCTCGGGCAGTCACGGCTGGACTTCCTCGTCAACGACGACACCTACATCGAAGTCAAGACCCCGCTGGAGAACCTCCAGGTCAGTGTCGGCGATCACGTCCGGACCCGGCCGCACGCCCCGCTCGATTCAACCGGCCGCATGGTCAGGCACATCGGCGAGCTAGGCCGCAGCCTCGCAGCACACCAGCGCGCCATCATGCTGGTCTGCTTCCTATATGACAATCCCGGCTTCCAGATCCTCAAAAGCAGCCGGCACAGCTGGGTCAAAGCCCAGGTCGCCCAGGCCCTGCACCAGGGAGTCGAAATCTGGCAGGTCAACTTCCAGCTGGACACGACCAGCGTGCGCGTACTTCGTCACTACGAACTCACCACGCAATTCCTCCAATAGCGCCGGCGGGCCCCACCGCCCGGCCCGGCATCCTCACCTCGGCCTCCCGGCGGACCCTCGCGTACAGGCCCGCCTCCGGAACCGGCGGCATAAGAACCTCCGGTCCCAAGCACAATCGGCCCCGCGCAGCTATCGTGACCACGCACAGTTACCGCACGCCCTTGACGCTCGCCGAACACGCCTCGGATGAATACGTCACCCCGCCAGTCGGTCAAAAGGGGTCAAAGTCGCGCAGGGCCGAGGGAGCTGTCAGTGGAGCAGGATGCGGTCTCCACCGAAGTCCGCGACGATCTCCAGCCGACCGCCGAGCGCCTCGACGTATCCGGCCAGGGTGCGGACCTCGGTCGCGCCGGGCTCGTCGCGCTCGATGGCCGACACTCGTTCCTGCCGCACGCCCATCCGCTGAGCGACCTGCGCCTGAGTCAGCCCGAGCTGGATGCGCTGCTCCGCCAGCGTCCGGGCACGGTTGGCGGCGACGAGGGCGGCCGCGCCGGCGCGGAGTTCGTCCGCGCGGCCGGGGAAGAACTCCTCCAGGAATGACCGCGCATCGCCGAACGCGCGCGCTGACGCCTCGGCGGCCTGGCCGGCCCGCGCCCTCCGCAGGACTCCTGACGCGAGGAGGACGGCTTCGCGGTAGTGGTCCCGCACGGCGTCGGGTCCCTCCAGCACGGCGATCAGCAGCGCGGCGCCGGGCGGCTCGACGGCGAACAGGATGCGGATGCCGTTGTCGGCGGGCGCGCCCGGCCGGAGTTCCATCAGGCCTTCTGCCAATCCCTCCTGGCCGAGCTCCCGCTCGATCTCGCCGGTGATCTCATCAAGCCTGGCTGCCGCCCCAGCGGCCGGTGAGACGGGATCTTCCTGCCTGACGCCGTCATCGCCGGTGTCCTGGCCCTGAGCCTGCTAGATCAGCTGCTCGGCCCGGGCCGCCGTATAGGCCGCCTTCAGGACTTCCTTCCTGGTCCGGAAGGCGTCGGCCCGCATCTGCTCCCGCTGGCTTGCTGCGGTCAGCCGCTCCTCCGCCTTGATCGCTGCGGCGAGCCGCTCCCGCAGTTCGGCTGCCCGGTCACGTGCTGCCGCCATCTCGTCCGCCGCCTCGGCCCGGCCCGCACCGAGCGCCTGCCGGCGCTGCTCATCCCGCGCGGCCTGCAGCGACTCCAGCTCGGCGAGCTGACGCCCGATGTCCTTCCTCAGCGTCGCCACCTCAGCCACCCGACGGCGCATGACCGTCATCGATTCCAGCCAGGCCTGATAGCGCCGGTCCAATGCCGACAGCAGCTCGTCTGGCCGCAGCCGATCCGCCACGGCGATCACCAGCGGGGGCCCGAGACGGTCGCCCTCCTCGGCCAGGGCAGCCAGCGCCTGTCCCGCCAGCACGGCGGCCGGCGGGTCGCTGTCGCGAAGCTCAGCCAGCCAGTCATAGATCTCCGCTGACATCTGCAGCCGGTAGCCCATAACTGCCTCCTCGCCGATCCCAGTACCTATAGGTACTGTCGCACGCGGCGGCTGGCCGATACGGCATCACACCCCGAGCGGCACCGCCCCGGAGAGCCTGCCGGAGCTCAGCAGGCGCCCCGCCGGCAAATAGCCGACATAACAACACGCAGTAACCTGCAGCCGCCATCATTGATGGAATACACGTCAGCCGGATACGCCACCCTGCCAGTCTGCTGCTGCACCGGTAAGGCCGGATCGTCGTGCGGGTGGCTGGCAGTGAGGTCGCTCAAGGGAGTCGGCCGTCTAAACCAGGAACCGGTCGATGACACGGTCGTAGCCGAACCTCGGGGAGCAGGACCCGGTTCCCCCTCCAGCTGTTTGCGCTGACTGCGCTTTGGGGGCCTCCCGCGCCGACTCTACCGTCCGAGGAATTCGAGAGCTTTCTCGACGAACTGTGCGTGGAACTGGAAGATGCCGCCGTGGCCGGCGTCGGGGTAGGTCACCAGCTCACTGTCCGGCAGGCGACGGGCCAGGTCGGCTGAGTTCTTCGTCGGCACCATCTTGTCGCTCTCGCCGTTTGCGACGAGCACGGGCTGGTGTATGACGGAGAGGTCGGAGGGCTGCTCCAGGCCCCAGCGGTGAATGGCCTTGAGCTGGGCAGCATAAGACCTGAGCGAGATCGCCTTGTCCCGGTTCTGGGTGCGTTCCTTCAGGCGGGCCAGGAATTCCTTGCCGGCCTGGCGTCCGTTTGGTGTCCTGGTGAAGAAGAGGAACTGCTTCGGGTCCTGGAAGGTGAGCAGTCCCCGGATGGTGTCCAGATGCGAGATCCTGGTCACGTCCTTGATGCCCTCGCCTCCGGCGGGCCCCGTGCCCGCGAGGATCAGCTTGCGGACGAGCTGTGGTTCATCCTGCGCGATCACCTGGGCGATCATGCCGCCCATGGAGAAACCGAGGAGGTCGATCTTGCCGGGGCCCAGCGCCCGGATGAAGGTGACAGCGTCCTTCGCCATCGCCCGGATGGTGTCCGGCGTCGAACCGGTGGAAGCGCCGACGCCCCGGTTATCGAAGGTGATGACCGGGTGTTTCGCGGCGATGCCGTCGACGACCCGGGGGTCCCAGTTGTCCAGGACCGCGGCCAGGTGGGTCAGGAAGATCACCGGGACCCCGGTCTTCGGGCCGAGCTCGCGGTAGGCGAAATTCACTCCGCCGGCGGCGATGGTGCGGGTCGGTGCGTCCGTGTACGACGTCACCACGTGGTGGTGCGTTCCTTGTTCGTTAATCATGGCCGTGCCCTTCTGTGCATGGGATTTGTGTGAGTGTTGCTGGCGTATGGGCGATAGGCGGCATGACCGGGTGAGTCAGCGGCAGGTCAGCCATCGTGACGACGACCTTGCCCTTGGCCCGCCCGCTCTCGGCGTAGGCCATGGCGTCCTTCGTCGACTCGAAGGGGAAGACCCGGTCGACGACCGGCCTGATTGTGCCGGCGTCGACGAGGGCGGCGATCGCGCGAAGCTGCTCGCCGCTGGCCTTCATGAACAGGAATGAGTACCGCACGTGGCGTCGCCGCGCCCGCAGCCTCGTCCGGCCGCTGAGCAGCACCGTCGCGAGGCGGACAACGCGATTCGCGCCGATCTCCCGTGCGAAGCCGGGGTCGGGCGGGCCAGCGATGCCGATGGCGATGCTGCCTGGTCTGAGCACGCGGAGGGACTTTTCGAGCGTCTGCCCGCCGAGGCTATCGAGGACCACGTCGTAGTCGCGCAGGACCTTTTCGAAGTCGTCGCGCTTGTAGTCGATGACCACGTCAGCGCCGAGGTCCTTGACCCATTCGATGTTGGTCGTGCCCGCCGTCGTCGCGACGTGTGCGCCGAGGTGCCTGGCGAGCTGGATCGCGATCGTCCCCACACCACCCGACCCCGCGTGGACAAGGACCTTCTGACCGGGCTGCAGGTTCGCCCGCTCGACGAGCGCCTGCCACGCGGTCAGCGCCACCAGGGGCAGCGCAGCGGGATTCCTCCATGGTCAGGGTGGCCGGCTTGAGGGCGAGATCGTCCTCATGGACAGCGGCCAGCTCAGCGAAGGTGCCGATGGTGTCCTTGCCGGGCCGGGCGTAGACCTCGTCGCCGGGCGCGAACGACCGCACCGCCGAGCCCGCCCGCACGACCAGGCCTGCCATGTCGTTACCGAGCACGAAGGGCACGCGGTAGGGCAGGATCAGCTTGAACTCGCCGTCCCTGATCTTGGCGTCGAGCAGGTTGACGCTCGCCGCCCGCACCTCCACCAAGACGTCATGCTCACCGATACCGGGCTCGGGCATCTCCCGCATCTGCAAGCCGTCTTTGCTGCCGTACCGGCCGACTACGAACGCTTTCATTACTTCTGATCTCTGTCCTCGCACGAGCGCGCTGCCTTCCCGATACCTGAGGAGGCGCCCGTCACGAGCGCCACCGGCCGAGTTGCTGTCATCCTGGACTCCCTAGATCGATTGAATTACGATCGTACTACCATAGGATGAGATCGCGGCCGGGGGCAAGTCTTCCGGTTATTTAAATTATGATCGTACTATCATGGATGCGGGTCGGCGGAGGGCATGCGGTCCTCCCGGCGGTGAAGGAGCGTGTGGTGCGGTACGGCAAGGAGCACAAGCAGGCGACAAGGCGGCGAATCATCGAGACGGCCGGCCGCCGGTTCAAGCGCTACGGCATCGACGGCTCCGGGATCGCCACGCTCATGGCCGACGCGGGGCTGACCAACGGCGCCTTCTACGCCCACTTCGCCTCCAAGGAAGACCTGGTCGCCACCGCGGTCGCCGACCAGCTCCGCGAACAGCGCGCGAGCTTCAGCGAGCGGGGGCCCGGCCGCGCCGGAGTTGAGCAGTACGTGCGTGAATACCTTTCGGTTCAGCACCGCGACAATCCCGACGACGGCTGCCCCTCCGCCGCCCTGCTCGACGAGATCGGGCGCTGCACGGACGCAACCAAGCGGGCATACACCGACGGCGTGCTGGCCGTCATCGACGACATCGCCGCCCGCCTGGCGCCCGACGATCCGCCCTCGGCACGTGCGAAGACGCTCAGCGTCTTCGCCCTGATGATAGGGACACTGCAACTCTCCCGCGCCCTGGCCGACAGGCAGCTTGCCGATGAGGTCCTCGAGCAGGGCCTTCAGAATGCCCTCGCGCTGCTGGGCGCGAGCTACAGCGCTGACGCGCCGATCACCGGACTATGACACGCCCCGCGTCAATCGCCCGCGCCGCTGTGTTCTGCCGGGTACCGTCGTGGTCTACGTGGGCGTCCGGGCTCAGGGGGGTACGCGCTTAGATGACTGCATCGCCCGGCCCGGGCTGTGACGGTCAGTAATCTCGCGGGGACGCCCTGGTCGAATACGCCTTGCCGGAATACACCACCCGGCCAGTCCTCCATCGGCTCTAGTTCCTCTATGAGGGCCGCACCGGCATCGCCGGCAAACGGACGCGGTCAGGCCTGGCAGACTTTCCCGGTGACTGCCATCGACGAAGCCGCCCGCCGCGCCCTGGTCCGGCGCGGGTTCGCGCTGGAGTGGGCCACGCTGGGATGGAACGTGGTCGGGATCATCATCCTGGCCATCGCGGCGGTAGCGGCCCGGTCCGTGGCCCTGGCCGGGTTCGGTCTGGATTCCCTGATCGAGATCGGCGCCTCTGACACCGCCCTGGCTGCCGCGCCGCCCCCCGATCCGGGGGCTTGAACTTGGAGTACGGTCCAGGGTTAGCGTTCGGAGCATGAGCGTCGACCAGGCCGCCGGTTAGCTGACGGTCGGGCAGCTGGCGTCCCGGACCGGAGTGCGAGCCGACACCGTCCGGTACTACGAACGGGAAGGCCTGCTGCCGCTCCCGCAGCGGACCGGAGGCGAGCACCGCCGCTACGGGCCAGCCGACGTGGACCGGCTGCTGTTCATCCGCGGCGCAGCGGCTCGGGCTGCCGCTGGCCGAGATCCGCGACCTGCTCGCTGTCCGCGACACCGGAGCGTGCCCGTGCGAGGCCGCCGAAGGCCTGCTGCGGCGCCACGTCGCCGAAATTGACCAGGAGATCGCCCGGCTGGCGGCGCTGCGGGACGAGCTGGCCTGCATGCTCGCGGCCATGCCGGGCCCGGACTGCCCTGACCCGCTGCCGGGGACCTGGTGCCCGCCCGGCCTTTCACAACCGGGAAGGAAGTGATGGCGATGTGCGAGTGCTGCGGCACCAGCATCTGCGACGGCGAATGCCGCTGAGCTGACCCAGCGCCCCCGCCCGAGGGTCAGGGCGGGGGACCGCAGGCGGCGCCCCGCACTCACGCGCAGTAACCGCAAGCTGCTGCAGCTCATCGCCGACATTCGTTCCACAACCTCCACGGATCCGAATGGAGCCGTTCGAATTACGCTGTCTAGCTGGGAGAGGTCTTCACGTTTTGGGCTGACCTGGGCAGACGGGGTCTGGCTGGCGGGTCGCCCACAGGTTAAGCGGGCGCTGGCCACGCTATGCGGAGGCTTCGGTTCCGGTTCTGCTGGCCGGCTGGCTTGCCTGGCGTTCCCA
>WNGR01025963.1_pt1 | contig 13462 bp, 8 predicted proteins | sample 5407581 | NCBI WGS metagenome assembly WNGR01 (sample SAMN13153383, study PRJNA577476) | soil metagenome | isolation source: 80 cm soil or saprolite under Garry oak tree replicate 2 | place: USA:California | collected 2016-06-15 | reverse complement strand
TTCTGTTCGTAGTCGACCTTCTTGGCGTCATGGTTGTAGTCGGCGTAGTAGAAGCTGACGCCGTCGGGGCGGATGGGACGTGCGCCGAGGATGGTGTTGTAGAGGATGGTCTCCATGGAGTCGCCGTAGCGGCTGTCGCCGGTGACGCGCATGAGGTAGCGGGTGATCTTGAATTGGCCGTAGGCGCCGCAGGGAGTCTCGAAGCTGTTGTGGGTCTTGGTGAGGCTGTCGGCCAGGCCATCGGTCTCGGGCTTGACGAAGCCTTCGTTGGGCCCCCAGCCGCCGGTGGCGTAGCTTTGCTGCTGGACGAAGGCGAAGCCGTTGCGAGCGGCTGCGAGGTGCTTCTGGCTGCCGTCGGTGAGGTAAGCCTGCATGGCGGAGCAGAGCCCGTTGACGTGGCTGTAGGCGTGCTGACCCGGAAGCATGTTGATGTCCTCGGAGAGCGGGCCGAAGTAGGTGTCGTCCTGAAGGAATCGCTGGGCGAGCTGGCGGTAGCGAGGGCCGGCTCCGCGCTGGTAGGCGAGGTAGAAGTTTTCGGGAAGCGTATAGGTCTCGTCCCAAGTGAACGAGACGTTTTTGTGGGGGCGCGCCATCATCTCTTCGCGGTTGAGGGCCTTGGGCGGGAGGAAAGGCAGGACGGCATCAGTGGCGCGGTTGAGGACAGCCAGGGCTTGCGGATCGCGCGCGAACTGATGCGCGTCGATAAGGCCGCAGTTGGTCTTGTCGAAGGTGTAGGCGGGGATGCAGTAATCCTTGTAGAACTTCTCGCTGATAGTGGGGGAGAAGCCGGTGACGAGACGATGGACCTTGGCCTGAGTGGCCTTGTCGCCGGTGACAGCGTAGGCGCGAGAGAGACCGGAGACCCACTGGCCGAAGGTGTGGCCGGGAATGTAGCCGGTCATGTTCCTGGGTGGATCGAAGAGGCTGGAGGGGGAGTACCAGCCGCCGAGGTCTTCGCCGGGAGCAGGCAGGCCGGAGAGCTGACGGAAAGGCTTAAGAATGCTGTCCTCATTAAGGTTGAGGAAGAGCTCATGATTCTGATGGAACTGCACCAGCATGGGGCCGTCGAGGAGTTGCACGTCCTGATAGTCGAACTGCGTAAGCGGTGTGGCGGCGGTGCTTGCGTTAGCCGGCGTGGCAAACGCGTGAACGTTGCGGCGAACCGCAGTACCCGCGGCGAGGGCTGCACTGCTCCTGAGGAAAGTTCGACGGCTTGGTTTAGACATGATGAAATCCTTTGAATCCTGTTTCTCGTCCGGAACCTTCGCCTGCAATTGTCTTCTGAGAGAACCTGCATACGGGTTAGGCCACTACATGGTAAACCTGTTGTTGCACCTTCGGCAGCCGGAAGATCGATGCGGAAGTTTTCGTCTCGACAGAACAGAGCACAAGAACTTTTATAAGGACCACGTTATGCGTAGTCGCCGTAGTACACCCCGCAGTTTCTACTCGCAGTATCTGGCTGGAGCTATTTTTTTAAGTACTGTTTTTTCGATGGGCCAAGGGAGTTTGGTCGCTCAAACCACCAAGCCGAACGCTCCTGTTCAGGACTCGCAACAGGCCGCGCCGCAAGTGAAGAGCCAGGAACCGCAGATGGGCGGAGTCAATACCGGCGGGGCCCATGCGGCGGTGCTCGACAGCGAACACAGGCCCATCACCGCCGGCGGCTTCGTCAAAAGCGGCCCTGCCATCTTTCAGGATGTCGCCCAAAAGGCGGGCTTGACTGCATGGAAGCACACCATGGGAACGCCGGAGAAGCATTACATCGTTGAGACAAACGGCTCCGGTGTCGGCCTGATCGACTACGACAACGATGGCTGGCTCGATATCTATTTCGCCAATGGATCGACTGTCGATGCTCTGAGCGGAAAAACGGCTGCGCCTAAAGCTGCGCTCTTTCACAACAATCACGACGGCACGTTTACCGACGTTGCCACAAAAGCAGGCGTCACCAATGACCGGTGGGGAGTTGGTGTTGCCATCGCCGATTATGACAATGACGGCTGGGCCGATATCTATGTCACCAACTTTGGCAAGAACCGTCTCTATCACAACAATCATGACGGCACATTCACCGACGTTGCCGAAAAAGCTGGTGTGACGCTGGGTAACTGGTCAACCGGAGCGACCTGGGGAGATTACGATGGCGACGGCCGGCTCGATCTCTTTGTCCCCGGCTACGTTCACTACGATATGGCAAACCAACCGGTCTCCAGCAACCAGGGCGCTACGTTGTGTCAGTTTCGCGGCGAAGAGGTCATGTGCGGCCCGCGTGGTCTGAAGGGTGAACCCGACCATCTGTTTCACAACAATGGCGACGGAACCTTCACGGACGTCAGCGAAAAGGCTGGCGTTGGGGATAAGAGCGCCTACTATGGGCTTGCTTCCCTCTTCATCGATGTCAACGACGACGGTAAACCTGATCTTCTCGTCGCGGACGATTCGACGCCGAACTATCTCTATCTCAACAAGGGCGACGGCACCTTCGAGGACGCGAGCTACGCCTCTGGTTATGCGCTGAATGAGAATGGCCGTGAGACGGCATCGATGGGTATTGCCTTCGGCGATTACCGGAATAACGGTCTGGTGGACTTCTACAACACCACCTTTTCAGACGACTACAATCCGCTTTACCGAAATGATGGCAATGCAAACTTCACCGACGTCAGCTACCCGATGGGATTTGCCGAACCAACCATCCCTTTTCTTGGCTGGGGTACGGCGTTCCTGGACTTCGACAACGACGGCTGGAAGGATATCGTGATTGCGAACGGCCATGTGTATCCAAGCGTCGACCGTACCAGTTGGGGAACTACATGGGCGCAGCGTCCCCTGCTCTTCCGCAATATTGAAGGGAAAAAGTTTGACCTGATGCCGGCGGTTGAAGGCAGTGGGCTTGCAAACGTCTACGTTGGAAGAGGCGTGGCTGTTGGAGACTTATTCAATAACGGAAAGCTTGATGTTGTCATCAACGTTTTAGACGGCCACCCTGCTTTGCTGCGCAACGTGTCACCCGACACACATCATTGGGTGGAACTCAAATTGGTGGGCGGTCCGAAGAGCTCACGGGACGCGGTTGGCGCTACGGTGTACCTCACCGCGGGCGGGCTGCGGCAGCGCGGAGATGTTGTCTCGGGGGGGAGCTACGCGTCCACGCATGATCCTCGCCTTCACTTTGGGCTTGGAGACGCGACTTCTGTGGATATGGTCGAGGTGCATTGGCCAAGTGGGGCGAAAGAGAAATTTGCCATCGCCAAGCCGGACCAGATTGTGACGCTGGTCGAAGGCAAAGGGACAAAGTTGTAAGTGCTTAGCTACCGCGATTGTGTTGCGATGGCGGTGTTCTTGGGAGCTTTGCGTTTTGCGTGAAGGAAGTCCACCAGATCTTTGATCTCGTCCGGCTGGAGAACATCTCCAAAGGCGGGCATAGCAGCGCCACCGTGGTGAATCTGATGTTCGATTTGCTGTTTTTTTAGGCGTTTGCCGACGGTGCTCAGATCCGGCCCAAGGTCCCCGCCGTGGCCATTTACACCATGGCAATGCTCACACCCCTTTTCATGAAAGAGGGTGGCTCCAGAGTCCTTACTCTTGCTCGAGTAAGCATGAACGATCGGTGTGGATGATCGTGGCAGGCCGCACGCCAAGGCTACTACAATGGCCGCGAAACAGAGGGCAGTATAGATTCGCGCCGGGACTTTGCATTGTCTTTGCAGAGAAATAAATATCTTTCTGCGACGGTCCGTCGCGGATGGCGCAGCCGTTCCTTAGTAAAACTACAGGGTAAGACTACAGGCTAAGGTGGCCGCTTGACTAGAACTCGCCGCCGCTCATGGAAGAAGAAGTTGGAGCTATGATCTGGGGTGAATGCTTTCCGGGCTTCGACGGAATATCAAGTTCATGTGTGTGCCAGACGATGCCTTCGTTTGCGATCTCAGTATGTTTCTGGAGAAATTCGAAGGCGTAGGTGCTTGCGGTCGGATCGTCCTTCTGGTCCGTGAACATTGCGGCTTGCTCTTTGGAAAGGTCTTTCAGACCAAGTCTGCGATAAACGATCGAGAGGATGTAGTGGGCAGAGAGATCATCTGGATCGATGGACTGGACCTTTTCATATTCAACTCGGGCTAGATCGTATTTGTGGAGTTGGTAGTAGGAAAATCCCAGTTCGCGATGGGCATCTCGGGATCGCGGAAAGCTGGCCGCGACCTTCTCCAGATCGGCGATCGCCATATCCATATTGCCGGAATTGCGTTCGACAAGAGCGCGGTAGTAGAGGGCACGCGCGTTTCCCGGAGCAAGCGCCAGGGCCTTTTCGAGATTCGGACGGGCGTCGTCGTACCTCTGCCATTGGATCTGGACGATGGCGAGGTTAGTGTAGGCGTCGGCATAGTCTGGACGAAGCTCGGCGACGCGTGCGAAGGCGCGGGCGGAGGCAGCACTGTTGTCGCCGGTTTGAATCGTGCGTGTCTGCGAAGTCATGTCGACGATGGGCTGCTCGTAGTGTTTGCCCATGCCGAAGTCCATGAAATGTTGATCGAAGCGGCGATATCTGACCGTCGCGGTAATCGTGATCGGGCCAACAGCGGCGAGCGGCATGATGAAGGAGTAGCGCACCAGTTGAGACCGCCCAGACTGGATTGTGTTGTTGTAGGCAACGACGCGGTTCGTCCAGACCTGATGAAGGTCGTTGAGGCCTCCATTCACATTGACGAGCCGATTGGTGAAGCTATGGGCGCGTTCATCGAGATCACCGCTTGGCTTGATGAATCCGCTCTGATGCAAGACCTTTCCAGCTGAGTCTTTGACGGTGAACGCAACCCACGACTCGTACATATCACGCTGCTCAGGCACATGACTGTGTGCGATGCCTTTGTTCTGGATGACGACATCAGCGGTAATTGTCTCGCCTGGAGTGATGGAAAATTTGGTCAGTCCCAAGGGCGCATCGAGCCCCTTCAGCGAGGCGCTGTCGACCATTTCGCCGTGCTCGATGGCGAAGATATCGACATTGAAGACGCTGTTCTGGAGGAACTGAACTATCCTCGCGGCCTGCTCGTCAAAGCCGTAGATCTTTGGGATGACCGTATTCGCACCCAGCCACCGATGCGAAGCGAGCTGGCCTTTCTTCGCACCGGAGTCTGTCAGCTTCAGCCCCTCGCGCTGCATATGGCAGGTCTGGCAGGTGGAAACCGAATCCTTCACGTAGAACGGCAGAGGCGATTGTTTGGCGAAGGAGGAGTTTTGCCACTCGTCGTAGAGGAAGATAGCGCGTTGCCATTTGTAATCGTTCAGAGTGTGTGGCAAAGCCGCCTTGTGGCAGGACGAGCAAAACTCCGAGGTGCGATAGAAGTCCCTCATGACCGCTTTGCTGTGGCGGTCAAGGTGAGCGAGGATCTCGCCGTCGGAGACCTTGCGGGTGACTGGCTTGCCGTCTTCGTCGACCAGTACAGCGGGCACGCCCATAACGTAGCTGCCGGTGCCGCGGGTGTCGACCTTCTGGATGGCGTGGCAGACCGTGCAGGTGACGCCATCCTGATCATACGGACGCTTCTTCGGCGCGCCCTGTGTCAAGGCTCCGGCCACGACAGAGATTGGGTCGTGACAACCCTCGCAGTGGCGGGAAAATTCAACTCCTTTGGAGTCATTCAACAGCGCCACATTTTTGAGGTAATACGGGACGCGATTGGCGTTGGAGTGAGCGGACTCGCGCCATTGCTTGTGACTCTCCTGATGACAATGACCGCAGTACTCTGCCGTCGGAAAAGTCTTGGGATCGATAAACTCGCCCGTATCTGTCATCGCGTTTGAGGGGACGAAGGGGAGTTCCTTGCCGAAGCGATAGTTATACTTGGCAGCGATCTTTTCGGTGTATTCATGACGCGCGGCGGCTGCGTCATCCGCCTGGCTGCCAGCCTTTACGGCTCCTGGTTCGAGCAAGACCCGGCTTGCCAGGCCAATCCCGACAAGCAGAACGAATGCTCCGGCGCGCTTTCGATTTTTCATCGCCATCTTCTTCAGCCAACTTCACTACAAATCCACCAGCGGGAACAGATAATTGGAACATGGGAATACTAAAGACGGAACGGGCGTCTGTCTTCCATCTTTAGGTGGAGTTCTTCCTCAACCCCTGGGTTCGGGATGGCAAGCCCCAGTCTAATCCTGCTATATTTCGGTGGAAACTTTTTCCTGCCTCAAGGTGCACAGAAATATCCCGTTCTTCAGATGCGATAGTAGTGTCGAGTAAGCGTTTTCCCGGCCGCCCTGGCTGCAACAAGCCGGAAACAAACGATGAAAGGTTGATTATGGGCACGGCTTCGAGATATTTCACAGGTGAATCCCTGAAGATACGGCAAGTTCTTACGAAGATAGCGTTGCTGGCGATAGCTGGCACTTACTCTGGGGTTTGCATTGCCCAGCCGACGACGGTCACGCTCAACATTCAGTTGGACAAACCGGCGCATGCCGTAAGCCCAAGACTCTATGGATTGATGACCGAAGAGATCAATTACTCCTACGACGGCGGCCTCTATGCAGAGATGGTGCGCAACCGGACCTTTCAGGATCACGGCTTCGGCGGTGTTGCTCATTGGAATATTGAGCATTTGGGAAATTCCACTGCTTCCATGGCCTACGGAAGGTCCCAGTTCCGCACTCCAGCATAGCCTGGAAATCGATGTGAAGCAGGCCGACGCGACCAATCGGGCGGGGGTACGGAACGAAGGCTATTGGGGAATGGCCCTGCGGCCCAATACTACCTACAAAGGATCGCTCTACGCTAAAGCCGACTCCGCTGACGTAGGACCATTGACCGCGGACCTGATCAACGACAACACTGGCAAATCGGTGGCGACAGCAACCATGCCGGGGCTTTCTACGGAGTGGAAGCAATATGAGTTCACCCTGACGACGGGAAAGATTGAGACCTCGGCACAAAATCATCTTTTACTGACAGTAGGACACCCGGGCAAAGTGTGGATCGATCTGGTGTCTCTGTTTCCGCCTACCTACAAGAACCGTGAAAATGGAAACCGTCCTGATCTGATGGAGATGATGGCGGCTATGCATCCGAAGTTTTTGCGGCTGCCGGGAGGCAATTATCTTGAAGGCGATCAGATCGACGAGAGATTTGACTGGAAGAATACGATTGGGCCGCTTGTCGACCGACCCACGCACCGCAGCCCCTGGAACTATCAATCGTCGGATGGAATGGGCCTGCTGGAGTTCCTGGAGTGGAGCGAGGATCTGAAGATCGAGACGGTCTTGGCGGTCTATGCTGGATACTCGTTGAAGGGTGACCACATCAACCCCGGACCGGCCTTGGTTCCCTTTCTGCAGGATGCGCTTGATGAGATTGAGTTCGCGACGGGAGATGCGTCTACCAAATGGGGGGCAGTGCGGGCCAAGCTTGGTCATCCGGCGCCATTTGCAGTGAGGTATATCGAGATCGGCAATGAAGACTGGTTCGATCGATCGGGAAGCTATGAAGGTCGCTATGCGCAGTTCTACAAGGCGATCAAGGCCAAATATCCGCAACTCGAACTGATTGCAACCGCGCCGCTGAAGAGAATGAAGCCGGATGTTCTCGATGATCATTACTACAAGCGCGCAGACGAGTTCTTTGCCGACGTGAAGCACTATGACAACGCGGAGGGCGAGTGGGCGACGCGCGAAGGGTCGCCAACCACGAATATGGGCGCAGCGCTTGGCGATGCGGCGTGGATGACGGGCATGGAAAGAAACAGCGACCTGATCGTGATGGCCTCGTATGCACCGCTGTTCGTCAACGTAAACCCAGGAGGGATGCAGTGGGAGTCGAACCTGATCGGGTACGATGCACTTACCAGCTATGGATCGCCCTCCTATTACGCGCAGGTACTGTTTGCCAAATATCTTGGGACTGAGGTGCCTGCATCTTCTGCCAACGGTAATGTAGAGCGGTTCTTTTACTCGGTGACACGTGATCCTGGGAAGGGCGCGGTGTATCTCAAACTCGTCAATGCATCCTCTGTCGCTCAGCCCGTAGAAATTGAAATGACAGGTAGGGGCAACGTCGCGAATACGGCTACGCTGGAGAGTTTGACGGGCGTTACTTTGGCGCAGACGAACACCATCTCGTCTCCAACGCGCATTGTGCCAGTGCAAACAACCATCAAGGGGGTTGGGACTAAGTTTAGCCACACGATGCCGCCTTATTCGATACAGGTGCTTGAGTTGCAGGCGAAGTAAGCCATTGAAGATGTGCGCAGACGTGCCACACTTCGAGACCGTCACCTAGACCACACTTTTGTTATGACTTGTTGTGGGAGTCGGGGATGGACGAGATACCGGCAGCCCCACGATCCTGCAATCTATGCCAACATGGGAGAACACCTGGCTGAACACGGCTAATATGACCCGTCACTAAAATCCTAGAGAATCGCCGCGAGAAGTCATCTTGATCATTTTTTAATACAGCGGTAGATAAAATTACCCTACGCTAAACAATGGTCTCCCAAAGATGAATGTTCTAGTCATCGAAGATGACAACAGAATTGCCAATCTGGTCGAACGCGCGTTGACCGAAGATGGGCATAGCGTCACCGTCTCGCATAACGGTCGAGAGGGAGCGCACTTGCTTCTCTCCGGGCAGTTTGACGCCGCGTTGCTCGACATTCTTCTTCCGGAGATGGATGGGTTCGAAGTTCTTGAGCAAGTACGTGCAAGGCGCTGCAAAACGCCCATACTCGTTTTGACAGCGGTCGATGCGGTTCCGAAGATTTTGCAGGCCTTCGATATGGGTGCGGACGATTACCTCGTCAAACCGTTCATTCTGGAGATTCTATTGGCACGTGTCGGCGCCATTGCGAGACGCGTTGCGACGATCGAGCTGCCACCAGCGAGTGCGGGAGGTGTCACCCTCGATCGAAATCGCCGTGTAGCTATCCGTCTTGGTAAAGAGATTGCACTCACACGGAAGCAGTTTGAACTGCTCGAAACTCTGGTTAGGCGTCCGGGTTTGATCACTACTCGCGAACAATTGATCGAAGCGGGCTGGGGGATCACAGCAGATGTAAAGGAAAATACCCTGGATGTCTACATTCACGGACTGCGTTCGAAGCTCGAAGACCAGTCCGATAAGGGGCGGCCGTTGATCAAAACGGTTCACGGATCCGGTTACATGTTTGTGGTGGCATAGGTGAATGCTCTATCTGTTCGGGCAAAGCTCATGCTGCTCTACCTGCTGGTGACCTTAGCGGGCCTTCTCATCTTTGGGCTCATGTCCTTTGGAGCGCTTCAGTATGCGCTGCTTCAAGGAAAGAAAACGCATCTTCAGGGACGCGAAGACCGGCTGATCAGTTTGCTCAATGAGAATGGAGCAAAGGGCGTTACCGAGCCGCTAAGTGCCCAACTTAGAAACTATGCTCTGGTAACCCATGAGGGAAATCTATTCCATATCCACAATCTCGACGGCAGCCTCTTCTTTCCGTCTGAAGGAATCGGCCGGGACTGGGCTTTGCCTTCTAAAGACGACTGCACGCAGCCGGTGTTCAGCTCAATAATCCTCGAGAAGAAGTCTCTGCTCGTCATGTGTCACTTGATTCTTCTAGACCGCCGCATGGTTCGACTCCACATTGGGGGCTCGTTGGAGGAGGAGGCCTCCATCTTGCGGACGTATCGCAACGCTCTTCTTCTTCTCATGCCTGGCCTATTGATTCTTTCCTCCGTCAGCGGATATTTTCTGAGCCGGCACGCATTGAAGCCTGTTGATCGAGTAACGCGCGCTGCATTGGGCATAGGGATCGGTAATCTCTCCCAGCGCCTGCCGGTTCCGTTGCCAAAAGATGAGATTCAGGATCTCGCTGTGGCATGGAATCAACTGCTCGCAAGGCTAGAGGCTGCAGTCTCCCGTCTAAGCCAGTTTTCAGCAGATGCCTCGCATGATCTCAGAACATCCATCACGGTCATGCTTGCTACAGCACAGTTGTCTCTCCACCGTCACCGCTCTGAAGACGAATATCGCGATGCCCTCGACAAGATTGTAAAGGAGTGTCGAACAGCTTCTACCTTGCTGGACGCGCTTCTTTCGCTCGCCCAAAGCGATAACTTTGTTCATGAAGTTGCGTTTAAAAAGATCGATCTTTGCGAGTTAGTCGTCAACGGATGTAGACGTGTAGAGGATCTGGCGGAGTCCAGCGGCATTCTCCTGGACTGGCATCTTCCAGCGGAGACTATTCATGTCGAAGGCGATGAAGTATTGCTGCAACGTCTGCTTGGAATACTGCTGGACAACGCAATTCGTTACACGCCGGAGTCTGGTGAAATTCGAGCTGAGGTCTCGCTCGTCGCGGACAATGCATTCGTGACCGTGCGCGATACCGGCGTAGGGATGTCGGAGGACGTACGCCTGCAGGTCTTCAACCGCTTCTATCAAGCTGATCTGAGAGAGAGAAAATCGACGGCGGGCAGCGGCCTGGGTCTTTCTATTGGGCGGTGGATCGCCGATGCACATGGCGCGGAGCTGACAGTGGAAAGTACTCCTCTAGAGGGCTCCGTCTTTCAGATCAAATTCCCTGTGAAGGTAGGAGTTCTTCACTCGAGCTGAAGTCCTACTAAGGTGAAGTCGGCTTAAGGTTGCTGAAATAAAACTTAAATCAATCTTAAGATCAAGTGGAATTTCAAAAAATCCACCGCTTGATCGCGAAATTTATGGTGTTGTAACGCATCTGAATTCCGGCATTCACAATGCGACCTTACGCTCACTCTCACCATGAGACAAAAAAACCTGGTTGCAAACCTGATTGTTCTGTTTGCATCGGCGAGTTTATTCGGGCAGAACTCTGTTGCAACGGAAACACCTTCTAAGACATCTTCGAGCCACACCGCCTATTACATTGACCCGCTGCCACTTCGCCTTAGTCTGATTCTGTCTCCACCTCCTGCCCGGGACTCAGCTACTGCTGCGGCCGAGCTTACGGAGCTGCATCGTATCGAGGCTGCGCGCACACCCGCGCAAATCGCTCAGGCCCAGGCTGACGATCGTGAAGAAGATATTTTCGTCTTCGAGACCGTCCTGGGACCAGGCTTTACCGCTGAGGCTTTGCCTATCACGGCCTCACTGTCAGCCCGTGTGCGGAAAGAAGAAAGTGCCGCAGGCAATCCGCTCAAGAAGGTCTATCACCGTCCGCGCCCCTATCAGGTTGACAGCACGCTTCACCCAGTCTGCCCACTCAACCCGGAGCCCACTTCGTACCCGAGCGGGCATTCGCTTTCCGGCTACCTACTTGCTTTTACTCTTGTGCAACTAGTCCCCGAGAAACGCCAACAGATCTTAGATCGCGCCGATGAGTATGTCCACAATCGGCTAATCTGTGGTGTTCACTACGCCAGTGATATTGAAGCCAGTCGCAGAGTCGCCTACGCCATCTTTGGCTCAATGGTGGCTTCACCCGATTTTCAACGAGACCTTGCAGCCGCGCGTGAAGAGACGCGTCGCAAGCTAGGTCTTCCTTTGGCAGTCTCTCAGCAATAAAGAGTGCTCTAGGCATCCCCTCGTGCATTCCGCTGACGACCGATCTTCACCGTATCTGCTTGATTGCAACTTTACCGGAGGAATTTGTGACTAAAACTACACTTTATCGCTGGAGCGTCGCACTGCTGTGCAGTCTATGCTCGTTCTTACTCTCTGCCGCGCCGCAATCGGCACATGCTCAGTCGTCCGGCGCGACCGTCACTGGTACCGTCACCGACGTTCGGGGTGACGCTCTTCAAAGCGCGACCGTTAGCGTAAAAAATGAGTCGACCAGCAATGTCCAGAACGCCAAGGTCGATGGGCAAGGCCACTTTTCCCTCAGCGGCTTGTCTGCTGGTCGTTACAGCATTGAAGTCTCGGCGCCTGGTTTCGATCTCAACCGCCGCACCGTGCAACTTACGGCCGGGCAGGACCAGGACATCTCTGTCGCGCTGAACGTCGGCGGCTTCTTGCAGCAGGTTACCGTTGAGGCTAACTCGCTCGGGTCCATCGCCGCCGCGCTCGCTCCCATGGACGCCTCGCTCGAAGCTACCTCGGCGCGTACCTACATCAGTCCTACCTTTGTGCAGAACTTCACCTCACCCGTCGCCGACTACGGTGAAGCGGTCGCGATGGCACCCGGGACCTTTACCCTCAACGGTAACGGCGTTGGCCTGGGCCAGAGCAAGACCTACTTCCGCGGCTTTCCCGATGGCAACTACGACATCGACTTCGACGGCATTCCGTTCTACGACACTAACTCGCCGACGCACCACTCCTGGGCCTTCTTCCCCTCTCAGTTCTTCGGCGGCATCGACCTCGACCGCAGTCCAGGCACCGCCTCCACCGTTGGACCCACGCCCTTTGGCGGCTCCATCCATCTGCTCTCCAAAGATATGTCGCCGGTACAGAATGTCCGTGGTCAATTTGCCTACGGTTCGTTCAATACCTATCTTTACGACGGCCAATTTGACTCGGCCAACGTCCTTCCCCAATAAGAAGCTGAATTTCCAGATCGACGTTCACCACCTGCAGTCCGACGGCTACCAGACCTTCAATTATCAAACCCGCAACGGCGGCGAGCTAAAGGCCCAGTACAAATTCTCTGACAAGACCATTCTCACCGGCTTCTCCGGCGTCATCTGGCTCGATGCCAACACTCCCAACTTCAGCGCAACGCGGTGCCAGATGTATGGCGCCGCCAGCGGTTACACCTGCACCGGCACCCTGGCGCCGTTTGCCGGCTCGGGCCTCAACTTTCTTCTTACCAACAACTCAGACCCGGTTAACTACCTCAACAATCAGTACAACACCTACCACGTGCCCACTGACTTCGAGTACGTTGGAGTGCACAGTGAATTGGGCCACAACATCGCCCTTGATGTGAAGGCATACACCTACAACTACGACAACAGTGAAAAGTATTCCAACGTCACGCCGATCACCGAAGCCACAACCATCAACGGATCGAAGACCTACAACGGCCTCACCATTGCTCCTTGCAACGTGTCCGTCACCAAGAAGGGCGTCACCGCTATCCCTTGCGGCGTGGACAAGTACAACAGCTATCGCAAATACGGTGAGACTTCAACGATCAGCCAGATCTCGAAGTTTGGTATTCTGCGCGCCGGTCTCTGGTATGAGTGGGCGGCCACAAGTCGCCACCAGTTCCCCACCGACCCGCTCAATAACTGGGCCGATCAGGCCCTCTCCAACTTCAACGAGCAGTTCTGGACTAACTCCTACCAGCCCTATGCCGAGTACCAGCTCCACGTCACGAGGAGTCTCAATGTAACCGCCGGCACCAAATTCGCCTACTACAACATCGCCACCAAACAGTACGCCGACAACGGCAAGACCATCGGCGGCCTCGGCACCAACAATCCCAATACCTTCATCACCAACGGCGGCAGCTACTCCGCGTGGCTACCTTCAATCGACGCGAACTACCGTCTGAAGAGCAACTGGTCCATCTAT
>WNGR01020808.1_pt1 | contig 13462 bp, 11 predicted proteins | sample 5407581 | NCBI WGS metagenome assembly WNGR01 (sample SAMN13153383, study PRJNA577476) | soil metagenome | isolation source: 80 cm soil or saprolite under Garry oak tree replicate 2 | place: USA:California | collected 2016-06-15 | reverse complement strand
CCGGCGAAGGTTGCGCGCGTGAATGTTGCGATGTCAAAGGCGACCAAGCCGGCGATGGAGTTGATTACGCGGCACGAGATCAACTGGACGATTGTGGCGGCCGCGACACCGGAGTGGGCGAAGCTTGTGTTTCCGGGCGAGCCGGAAGAGCAAGCGGTCGCGAAGTTGTGGGAGGCGATCTTCCAGGCATCGCGGATCACTGGAGATGATCCGGTTGCGGACTGGCTGGCGCATGGGGCGCGGCTGAAGCAGCGCGTGGATTTCCTGAACGCCAAGCGATATACGGCACTGCACTTTAAGTCCTCGGATGGGTCGACAGATTTGAAGGTGGGTCTGGCGGACCAGCATCTGTGGGCGGGTGGAGGCACAACGGCGGGAAACGGTGTGTATTGCCAGCCGAACATACCGACGGAGGAATGCTTTACGACACCGCACAAAGACCGTGTCGATGGCGTGGTGCTTGCGTCGAAGCCCCTTTCGCACCAGGGCACGCTGATTGAGAACATTCGGTGCAGGTTCGAGGCGGGCAGGATCGTCGAGGCGACCGCGACTGCGGGCGAGGATGTGCTGAACCGGCTGATTTCGACGGATGATGGGGCTCGGCGGCTGGGCGAAGTGGCGCTGGTGCCGGCGTCTTCCCCGATTTCGGCGACGGGGATTCTGTTCTGGAGCACGCTGTTCGATGAAAATGCGGCGAGTCATATTGCGTTGGGGCAGGCCTATTCCACGTGCCTGATTGGCGGCGAAAAGATGGACGATGAGGCTCTGACCGCACTGGGGGCGAATTCGAGCCTGATCCACGTCGACTGGATGATCGGCTCTGCGGCGATGGATGTGGACGGGATCGCGGCGGATGGTTCGGTTGAGCTGCTGATGCGCGCTGGGGAGTGGGTCTAGGGCAGATCGCGGCTCGCAGGGAACGCCAAGGATGTCAGCCGGCAAAGAACTGGCGGTTCCTCGAACGCCAAATCTTGTTCAATTTCAGTTACATAATCCAGCGGCGGCGTTCAGAGCCGGACGTTTGCGAGTTTATTTTGCGAATGATGAGCACAAGCGCGCGTTTGGCTGTAAATTAGTACTCATTCGGTTGCAAATTAAACCACTACCCTGAACCTCCCACAACTAGATTCTGCACGTGCAATTCGCCTATTGCAGTGAAAGTGTATTCGTCCCAGCTGGTTAATCCTCCTGTCGCACCGGCGTCTCGATTTCACGATCTTGAGGAGTTTCTGCATGAGCAACGAATTCAGGTCTGGTCTTTCCCGCAGGTCGTTCATGCGTGGCCTTGGAGTCTCTTCCGTGGCTGCTGCTTCCTTTCCGGCATTTGCTGCGGTGCAGGGAGTGGCGTCGCCCCGGCCGAGGAGTAGTGCGGGCAGCGGGTCCAATCTGGACGTACCGATGACCGACGAATTTGTCTTCATCAGTATGAACGAGAACCCGCTGGGGCCCGCTCCGTCGGCTCTTGAAGCGGCCTGTCAGACGGCAGGGATAGCCAATCGCTATCACGGAGACATCATTCAACAGACGGTGAGCACGGCCCTGGACCTGTTCGATCTAAAGCGCGGATATGTGGGGCTGTTTCCGGGATCGGCAGGCCCGCTCAACCTGGCGCTGGCATCGAGTCTGGGGCCGGACAAACCGCTGGTGTACGCGGATCCGAGCTACGAGCAGGCGGCGAGCATCGCCGACATGATGGGCGCAACGAAATTCCCGGTCAAGCTTACCTCCACCTATGCGCACGATGTACGAGCGATGGTCGCGGCGACACCGAAGGCCGGAGCCTACATCATCGTGAACCCGAACAATCCGACGGGAACAATAACTCCCAAGGAAGATATCGTTTGGCTGTTGAAACACAAGCCTGTCGGCTCCGTGATCATCGTCGACGAGGCGTATCACGAGTTCTCGAATGTTGAATCGTGCATCGACCTGGTAGCTGCGGATCAGGACATCATCGTTACGCGGACATTCTCGAAGATCTATGGAATGGCTGGCCTGCGCGCTGGCCTGGTGTTTGCGCGCCCCGAATATTTCCAGAGATTCAGGGCAGCGGCCCCGCTGGCGCCGAGCCTGGCGAGCATTTCGGTTGCAAGTGCAGCCGGCGCCAAGGCGGCGCTCCTGGATAAGGAACTGGTGCCGCTGCGCCGCAAGATCAACGCGGACATCCGCTTGCAGACGCTGGAGTTCCTGACCAAGCGCGGCTACAAGGTTGTGCCCGGCTCGCAGACGAATTTCTTTATGGTGGACGTGAAGCGGCCGGGTGGAGAGTTCCAAAGTGCGATGCTGGACGAGAACGTGGCCATCGGCCGCACCTGGGCCTCGATGCCGACCTATGTGCGGGTCAGCGTGGGCACCAGAGACGAGATGGCAAAGTTCCAGGCTGCCTTCGTAAAGTGCATGGACCAGCCGTCCGCCTCGGCGAATGGCGCGTCATTGCATGTGCCCGCGCTGAATCCGAGTGAGCTTGACCGCGGACAGATGTTGTTCGCTTAGATAGCCGAGCCCGAAGCTACGCCCCCGTGCTAGCGTATGGGGATGAGCAGGCAGAGCCTCAGTCCGGCGCGTCTCGAGGCCTTTTCCGACGGCGTCATCGCGGTCATCATCACCATCATGGTGCTGGAGTTGAAAGTGCCGGAGCACGATGGTCTGGCAGGCGTGCGCGCAGTGCTGCCGACGATTTTCCTGTACCTGCTGACCTTCGTGCAGGTTGGGATCTACTGGGTAAACCACCATTATTTAATGGATGAAGTCGAAGCGATTGGCCACGCCGTGCTGTGGGCCAATCTGGTGTTCCTCTTCTGCCTGTCCCTGTTTCCGTTTGCGACGGACTGGATTGGTGCGAAGGGGATGTCGCATTTTTCGACTGCTCTGTATTCCGCGGTGAGCATTCTGCCGGGGCTGTCGTACGCGGTGCTGTGGATACAGGTACGGTCGCAGAGCCTGGCGCCGCCGCATGCGACCTGGCCCAAGCTGATCGCATCGCTTGCGCTCTATCTTCTGGCAATTCCGGTCGCGTTCTACCGGCCGATTGGATCGCTAGGGATTATCGGCATCGTTGCGCTGATGTGGCTGCTGCCGCCGAAGGCGGATCTGCCGGAGGACGGCGACTATTGCCATTCGCCGAGGCGAACTGGCGCCGCGCCACCGAATTCCACGACTTCCACGCCCGATAAAAGGTAAACTCACAGTCGCGATGGAACTCTCAGGTTGTGGAACGGCACTGGTAACACCCTTCCGTAGGGATGGGACGGTGGACGAAGCTGCACTCGTCCGGATGGTGAACTGGCAGATCGAATCAGGCATCAACCTTCTGATCCCCTGCGGCACGACGGGCGAAGCCTCGACGATGAGCGAGGCGGAGAACCTGCGCGTCGTCGAAGTCGTCGCGAAGACCGCGGCGGGGCGCGTTCCCGTGTTTGCGGGATGCACGCACAATGCGACCAGCGAAGCGGTGGCGCGAGCAAAGAAGCTGGCGAAGCTGCCGGGACTGACTGGTCTGTTGACGGCGAATCCCTACTACAATCGCCCAGGGCAAGAGGGCCAGTTCCAGCACTTTCGCGCGATTGCGGAGGCGGTGGAGCTGCCGGTGCTTCTGTACAACATCCCCTCGCGGACGGGTGTGAATCTTGAGCCCGCGACGGTGCTGCGGTTGGCGGAGATATCGAACATTATTGGCATCAAGGAATCGAGCGGCAATCTCGGGCAGATCACGGACCTGATCACACAGGCGCCGAGCGGGTTCAAAGTCTTCTCGGGCGACGATGGGCTGGCACTGCCGGTGCTTGCGCTTGGAGGCGCGGGGCTGGTGTCCGTTGCGTCGAACGCGATTCCGGCGGAGATGTCGCGAATGGTGGGTGCGGCGATCGGTGGCGACTGGGCGACGGCGCGTGCGATCAACAAGAAATTCTTCCGGTTGATGCAGGCGCATTTCTCTGAACCAAGCCCGGCGCCGGTGAAGGCGGTGCTTGCGCTGATGGGGCGATGCGAAGAGGTGCTGCGGCTGCCGATGGTGCCAGTGAGCGTCGCGACGCGGCGAAAGCTGGACGCGCTGCTCGGCGAACTCAGGCTTCTGGATCCCGCTACAATCAAAGCATCATGACATCTGAAAGTCTCGAAGCAAAGATTGAACGGTATTTCGCCGCGGGCGCTGCAGCGATCGGGGATAAAGATGCGCTGGCTGCATTTCTGGAACTGCGCGACGCGTTGGAGGCGGGAACATTCCGCTCGGCTGAGCCGGATGCGGCTGCGCCCACAGGCTGGCGAGTGAATACATGGGTGAAGCGCGGCATCCTGCTCGGGTTTCGGCTGGGCGTGCATGAGGATATGAGCGGACTTGCTCCGGCGGGGAAGACGGCCCTCTCATTCGTGGACAAAGGAACGTATCCTGCACGGCACTTCAAGCCGGAAGATGGTGTGCGAATCGTGCCCGGTGGAAGCTCGGTCCGGTCCGGTTCGTATGTGGCGCGAGGCGTGATCTGCGTACCGCCGATGTGGATCAACGTGGGCGCGTACGTCGATGAGAACACGCTGGTGGATTCGCACGCACTGGTTGGCTCGTGTGCGCAGATCGGCAAGCGGGTACATCTATCGGCGGCAGCGCAGATCGGCGGCGTGCTGGAGCCGGTGAACGCGTCTCCGGTGATCGTCGAGGACGATGTGCTGGTGGGCGGAAACACCGGCGTCTATGAGGGCACGATCGTTCGCAAACGCGCGGTGCTGGCGGCGGGCACGATCCTGACGCGCGGCACGCCGGTGTACGACGTCGTCAACGGCACGATCCTGAAGGCAACGGCCGAAATGCCGCTGATCATTCCGGAAGGCGCGGTGGTGGTGCCGGGCTCGCGTGCGGTAACGCGCGGTTACGGTAAGGAGATGGGGCTCAGCGTGTATACGCCGGTGATCGTGAAGTATCGCGACGAGAAGACAGATCTGTCGACGACGCTCGAGGATTTACTGCGATAGTCCTACGCCTTCGGCTGGTCCAGCGGTTTTCTGGCGAAGTAGTAGAGGCTGAACGCAAGCAGCGCGAACATGATGACGCTGACCCAGTCGTGATACATCGGGTTCTGATCGGTAAAGCGGAAGAGTTGCCAGTGGCCTCCGCGCTGCTCCGAAACACCTTCCATCAAGCGTGCGCACACGCCCAGCAGGCCGACGATGCCGCCGGCAGCGATCAGGCCTGAAGCGTAAAGACTGCCCGGCGAAATCTCACTCTCGGTGTCGAGTGCCGGCGTTACTCCGGTGGGAACGGGCAGGCCAGTGTCGGGATCGATGATCTCCGGATTCGCCGCGACGCGAACGCGCTCAGCCTCCTTCGTCAAAGCGCGATCGACCATCCAGCGCATCGCTCCTCCAACGAAGATGGCCAGCGTGGTGGCGATCGAAAGATACGCGCCGACGGCGAAGGTCAGAGAGCGGACACCGAGCAGTTCCACCACGATCACCAGTGCCACGCCCAGCAGCACGAGCGTCCAGGGTAGTTTGCGAGAGAGGATGCCGTTGATCACGGTGGCCATCAGGCGGCCCTGCGGAGCGGCGGCCTTCTCGCTGCCGATGCCCTGAATCCACTGAACTTCGATCTGCGAGGTGGCCGGATTGTACAGATATTTGCCGTCCTCAATCGTGTTCGAAGGATGTACTGCCGGGTGCCGGATAGTACCTCTTTGGCCCGGTTGTCCGCATTGTGTGAAGTCAGCGAGACGGCGTCGCGCGTGAAGTAGCCCTTGTTCTGCACGCCATTGGGAAGTTGGTCCAGCGAGAGGGCAATCGGTTTCTGCATTCGCTGGAACTGCTCGAGGCCGCGATTCATCGCGTTCAATGTCGCGCCGATCGAAAAGATACAGACCATGACGCCAATAATCAGTGCGAGTTGCTGCTTCCACGGAGTTGCGCCGATCAGGTAGCCGGTCTTCAAGTCCTGGCTAGTGTCGCCCGCGTTCGATGCCGCGATACAGACCACGCCGCCGATGGTAATGGCGAGCGCACCAAAGGCCGGTGCAGTCCAGCCCTTCACGAGGAAGATTGCCGCAGTGGCCATCAGCGTGGCAATTGTCATGCCAGACACAGGCGATGCCGACGAGCCCACGATACCGACGATCCGCGCTGACACGGTGACGAAGAGAAAGCCGAAGACAACGATCAGCAGGGCCGCTGCGAGATTTGCCAGCGGACCGACGTACGCTCCTGGAACAGGTTTGAACTGGAGGAAGAGAAACATCAGCACGATCAGTACACCGCTGCCGCCGAAGACGACTATCGGAGGCAGGTCGTGCTCAGTGCGCGATATGCGTGCGGCCGCCAGCTTGCCCCCGCCTTTCTTGAGGGCCTGCGTCAAGGCGCCGACGATCGTGGGCAGCGTTCGAATCAGCGTGATCAGTCCCGAGCAGGCGACGGCTCCGGCTCCCATGGGCCGCACATAGGTTCGCCAAAGATCGGAAGGCGACATGTCGGTGATCGGCACAGTGCCCGGATAGAGCGGTCCGGAGAAATGCGAGCCGAAGAAGTAGATTGCCGGCATCAGCACCAGCCACGAGAAGACGCCGCCCGCAAGCATGATGGCCGCGACGCGGACGCCGATGATGTATCCGACGCCGAGATACTCCGGCGTGCAGTCGGCGCGAATGCTGCTGCCCTTCAGCAGGTGCTGCGGTCCAAGATCGAAGTCGCGCTTGGGAGTTGCCGGCCACAGGCCAAATAAGTTGTCATTCTGGAAGAGCGTGTACAGGCCGCCGAGTCCAAGACCGAGGAAGACTCGGGAGGCGAAACTTCCGCCGCGTTCTCCAGCCATCAACACGTCGGCGCAGGCGGTGCCTTCGGGATAGATCAGCGCGCCGTGTTCTTCGACGATGAGTTGGCGGCGCAGCGGGATCATGAAGAGAACGCCGAGCCAGCCGCCGAACAGCGCCAGCGCGAAGATGCGGCTCGCCTCAAGATCGAAGCCAAGGAAGATGAGCGCAGGCAATGTGAAGATGACGCCCGATGCGATGGACTGGCCTGCATTTCCTGTCGTCTGTACGATGTTGTTTTCGAGGATGCTTGCCCTCCCGAATGCCCGCAGGATCGAGATTGAGAGCACGGAGATTGGGATGCTGGCAGCGACTGTCAATCCGGCACGCAGCCCGACGTAGACCGTGACCGCGCCGAAGAGCACGCCAAACAGAGCGCCCAGCACTAACGCACGGACTGTTAGTTCGGGCCGCGACTCAGTCGCAGGAACGAATGGTTTGAAGGCAGGTTTGACGGGTGCTGCTGTGGCCATGTGATTGACTCTCCGCGTTAAAGCCGTGTTACTGGCTTGGATGGGAGTGTATCAGCGAAGGCGGACTTTGGCTTCGCAGATACATTCGTGCTGGCGAATGAGGCCGCAAAGATTTATACTTCGACCATTGGCGCGGCCAAAGGGCCTGGAGCGCCAAATGGGCAGGTGCATCTTCAGCGAAAGTCTGAATGAGAGTACGCTCCATGTTTTGCCCGGCGCTCTGCCAGGTCCACGCGCCGGATCGGACGATGGTCGTGCCGGCATCGCCTTGCTGCGAAGGCTGGCTGAGCGATCGATCTCTGTCCTTGACGACCTTGCAACCACCGCGTTTCCTTCCGATTGCCGAGTCTGTAACGGCCCCTTGCTGCGCTCCTCGACGCTTCCCATCTGCGATATCTGTCGCGCTGCCGTTCCCAGGCAGACGGACGTGATGTGCCGTTGTTGCGGCGAAGCGCTGGACATCGATATGGAGAGCGCTCGCTTTGCCGGACAGCTTCTCGCGGAGGGCCTGCTTTGCTTTGCGTGCCGCGCAGTTCCGCCGATGTTCGAGCGAGCGGTTGCGTATGCGGTCTACCAGGATGAATTGCGGGAGATGATTCACCTGCTCAAGTATGAACGGATGCGCGCGATCGCCAGACTGCTGGGCGGAAAGCTTGCGGAATCGATCCTGACGCTGAAGGCCGACGCTGCGAATGAGCTCGTTGTCGTTGCTGTGCCGCTGTTTCCCGGCAAGGAGCGCGAGCGAGGATACAACCAGGCCGAGTTGCTCGCAGATGCTGCGATTGCCGAATTGCGTCTCACGGCTCCGGAATGGCGGCTGCGACGCGTCGCTTTGCTCCTGGCGCGCCGGCGCGATACGCGGAGTCAGTTCGAGCTTAGTCCGCGCGGTCGCCGCCGCAATCTTGAAGGTGCGTTTGCGGTCGACTCCGGCAAGTTGCCGCTCGGCTGCGAAGTCCTGTTGGTGGATGATATTTACACCACCGGCGCGACTGCCCGGGAATGCTCGCGCGTGTTGCGCAGGGCCGGCGCACGCAAGATTTGGGTCGCAACGCTGGCTCGGGCTCAGACGCCGCGCGTTGCGATGTGGGATGACGGCGCTCTGCTCGCTGCGCAGGGATTCGGATAGAGACGAAAGCAGGCACAGACGGTCAACGCAACGGATTCAGTGAGGACTCGGAATCGGAGGGGTTGAGCAATGCAAGCGTCTCATGTGTCGTCAAAGATGCGGAAGCAACGGGCAAGCGGAAGCCGTCACGCGGGACACGCGAGCGGACACAGTTCGCCGCGGCTGACCACGGAGCTTGACGTTCGGATTGGCGTGTTTCGCCAGCCGGCGATGCAAACTCCAGTGCTGGTGCTGAATGCGTCGTACGAGCCGATCAACATCTGCGGCGCGCGGCGAGCGCTGGTGCTGGTGCTGAAGGGCGTTGCGCGCACCGAAGAGGAGCAGGGCGCGGTGCTGCATGCGGCGCGCATGAATGTGGCGATGCCGAGCGTGATTCGCCTGTTGGAATATCGCAGGATTCCGCATCAGACGCGCGCGCTGTCGCGGAAGAACATTCTGCTGCGCGATCGGAATGCGTGCCAATATTGCGGCATTGTGTTGACCGCCGGCGAACTGACTCTCGACCATGTCGTTCCGCGTTCGCGAGGCGGCTTGTCGACCTGGGAAAATCTGGTTGCGTGCTGCCACGACTGCAACCGGCGCAAGGGGAATCAGATGTTGCACGAGCTGACTGAACTGAAGCTGCAGCGCGAGCCGCGGCCATTCAGTCTGCATACGTCGCGGCATATCATGCGCATGATCGGTTCGGCTGATCCTAGCTGGCGGCGATATCTGTACTTCGAGTCGGAGCCGGCAGCTTAGAATTGCGCGTCACTTTTTGGCTGGCTTGGCGGGTGGGGTGGTGCTCGGGTCCGCAGGCGCCTTGTTGTTGGTGATGTCCTCGCCGTTGTAGATGATGCGGCTGGTGGAACGGAACTGCTTGTAGTCGGTGTACTTCACAATGGAGCGCAGGTGGACGTCTTCGGGGAGCGCGCCTTCTTGCGCGACGAAGTGCAGCATACCTTCGGCCTTGGTATAGGTGGGGAACCAGTATTTGCCGTCGACCTGTTCGTAATACGTGGTGAAGGGCGGCTGCAGGTCTTCATGGCCTTTGCGGGTGTCCTGGGGGACAGTCTTTCCGTTGACGAGGACGATCTGGAAGTCCTGCTGATCGACCCAGACCTTTCCCTGGAAGTAATGCTTGTTCTTCTCGATGGTCCTGGGACCGGCCTCGAAGACGTAGGTGTCGAGTTCGTCGACCTTCTGGCGGCCGAGGTACTTGACGTCGTACTTGGGAAGATCGTCGGTGGTGAGGATGAAGGGCAGGCGGTGCTCAATTTCGTCAAAGTCGGTGGGGGACATCATGACAGGGGTGGCGCTGGCATCGAGACTGCTCGCTGGTGCGAAGACGACGTGCTCTTCGCGCTTGCCCTCGCGATTGAAGGTGATGTCGGTGACCTGCTGATACTCACCGTCGACCTTCCTGGTATCGTCGTCGATCGTGTCGACTTTGACCGACTGGCGGAAGGTATAGTTCTCGCGGGCCTGGGCGAATTCGGCTTCGCGTGCGGCGAACCTGGTAACGATCTGCTCGGCGGTGGCGCCGGCCGGCGGTGAGGTATCGAGCGGACCGAAGCCGGAGGAGTCCTGAGCGGCGGCGGCGAGCGGCATCGCGAGGGCGAGGGCGAGAGTGGCAGCTTGGCTGAAGAGTTTCATAATGTTCCAACTCCGGTGAGATTGCGAGTGCATGGTGTTAGACGTGGGTTCTGTCCCGGTTGCTAGCCCCTGAGGTACCCCTGGGGATATATACCAACGAATTACTGTAAACAAAGGGGTAATCAGTTGGTATTACCAGTTAGTCTAGACTTTCGATGCTTTGTGGCACCCTTTTTTTTGCTTAATTTGGAAAGGCTGCGGGTTTTGGCGAAGTGGGTGCCAAACCTTGCAGCCTTTGAATCTTACTAACTACTTTAATTGTACGGCGCGAAGCATAACTAGTATGCCAACGATTTTTGCGCGACCCAATTAGCGTAAGTGTCTGGTTAAGTGCGGGTTGTGGATTGAAAATAAATCTTGTTGTGAGTGAAAGGTATTGACAGCTTTGGAGTGACCCGAGGTGGGCATGAGCGCATGAGGTTCGAGTAGTGAGCGAGACGGTCGCGGGAAAAAGGGCGTTTTGCTATCCAGCTATCAGCTAAGAGCTTATTGGGTGGATTTTTTCTTGTGGTGAATGGCGTGGACTACGTCGGGGAGGAACTCGTGGAGCTCAAGCGTCAGGGCCGAAGTGCCGAGGCTGGAGAAGTAGGCGCTTATGGTTGGGCTGACGCCCCGGTCGCGCTGGGGATAGTATGCGTTGGTGAGGGCCGTCGCGCTCGCCATTCCGGCTAGTTTGGACCAGTTGATGCCGGTATTGCCGTCGTCCGTACGGGTGAGGACGACGCGGGAGGCAGCGTAGACGGCGCGATGGCCGTAGGAATGGCCGGGACTCCGGCCCATGATGTAGTAGTGCGGATCTTCGTGAAAGGCCGTGGCGAAGAATCCGTAGCTGAAGATTGACTCCACCACCTGTTTCAGCTCACCCGCTCCGAGGCGTTCGCCAAATGCGGCGCTGTCGGTTCCGTAGTGTGGCCGGGAGTTGAAGAGCTGGCCCTCGCCCGCACCGAGCAGGGTCGATCCGAAGGCGGTAAGACTGAGGGAATTGTGGAGGCTGAGGTCGAACTTCTGCGGGCCGGTGAGAGGAGGTTGCGGACCCATGTCGGCTTTGACGACGCGATGGAGATAGGGTTGCGAATTTGGGTAGAGCGACGCGGGGCCGGTCTCCACCGAGGGAGCGCTGCCCGGAGCGGTGAGGTTGGATGCGGGCGGCTGGGACGATGCCTGGACTTCGAGGCTATCCGGCAGATCGGACGCCGAAGTGGTCCGGCTTGTGGTCTGAGACAGGATGTAGGGCGAGGCGGCGAACGCGAAGGTGAGAAGCGCGGCGCGGGTATTGCCCATTCGGCACATCGTCGGTTTGATGTAGCGGGCGATGGGGGATGTTGCTCTGTTCGCTGTGGTGGGGTGAAAAGCGACTGATTCTGAAATGGATAGGGCGACAAAAAGCAAACTACGGAGATTCTTAGCAAAGAATGACCGGTGATCGGATGAGGGCGGGGCGCTGGTTTAGACTTGCGCGATGAAGATACGTTGGGTTGGGGTTGCTTTGGTATGGGCCGGGGTATGTTCGGCCTGGGGTCAGGTTGCGGCGAAGAGGCCGATCACGTTTGCCGATCTGATGGCGATGAAGCGAGTGAGCGATCCTCAGATCTCGCCGAGCGGGAAGTGGGTGATGTTCTCTGTGATGGATGTGTCGCTGGAGAAGAATACGAAGACGACGCATTTGTGGGTGGTGGCGCTGGACCCCACCCATGACGATAAGACCGTCACGAATGGGGCACCCGGCGCGGAGCGGCAGATGACCTCGAATTCAGGAGAGACGTTTGGGCGGTTTTCGCCAGATGGGAAGTTTGTGTCCTACACGGGCTCGCCGACGAAGGACGATCCGGTGAGCCGGATCACGATTGCGACGTGGGACGAAAAGACCGGCACGATCGGGATGGGGCGGACGCTGAAGGCAGTGAGCGGGGACGCGGATGGAGCGATCTGGTCGCCGGACTCGAAGCATTTCCTGTTTACGACGGATGTGTATCCGGAGTGCTCGGATAAGACGACGTGGGCAGAGGAAGACGCGTGCGATAAGGCTAACGATGATGCGGCGGTGGCGAGCCCGGTGAAGGCGCAGGTGTGGGACACGCTGTTGTACCGACACTGGGAACTACACAGGGAAGAAGCGGAGCCACATTATCGAAGCGGATTTTTCGTTGGATGGGGCGAACCCGCGGGATTTGACTCCGGCGAGCGCGGTGGGCAATGCGGAGACGCCGACGTTTTTTGTGGGCGGAGTGCAGAACTACACGTGGGCTCCGGACTCGAAGGAGATTGCGTATGTAACGAATCTGGATAAGGTTCCGGCGGCTTCGACGAATAACGATGTGTTTACGCTGCGGCTGGATGAGCCGGGGGCGAAGGCGGTGAAGGTAAGTACAAGCCCGGGGAGCGATGATGGGCCGGCGTATTCGCCGGATGGGAAGTGGCTGGCGTTTCGTTCGCAGGCGCGGAATGGATTTGAAAGCGACAAGTTTCGGTTGATGTTGTTCGACCGGGAGACGAAGGCGATCAAAGAAGTGATGCCGAAGTTTGACGGGTGGGTGGATGAGTTCGCGTGGGAACAGGAGTCGGAGGCTATCTTTTACGTGAGCGGGAAGGCGGGCGAAGAAAATGTTTATCTCGTCGGTATTACTGGTAACAGGTTCGCATTACTCGAAGGTGAGGGCGAGTTCAGTGACATTCAAGTTCTCCCCCATTTCGGAACGCCGGACGGGGGGACCATACTTGTCGCGACCCGAATGACTGCGGAAGGACCCTCAGAAATCATCAAACTACCCAAGCACAAGCCGGGAACTCCTGAAGGGGGTGGGGCAGAAGCAATTAGTCATCTCAATGATGCGCTGCTATCGCAGCTTGTCCTTCCAAAGCTGGAGCCGTTCTGGTTTCAGGGTGCTGAGGGAACCAGGGTCGAGGGGTTCATCATGAAGCCGCCGGGGTTTGATCCGGCGAAGAAGTATCCGGTGAAGTTCCTGATGCATGGCGGGCCGCAGACGGCCTGGGGGGATGCGTGGAGCTTCCGGTGGAACTGGGAGTTGATGGCGTCGAGCGGGTATGTGGTCGTCGGGATCAACCGGCGCGGGTCGACGGGATATGGGCAGAAGTTTGTGGATGAGGTGAGCGGGGACTGGGGCGGGCGGGCGTATGTCGACCTGATGAAGGGTCTCGACTATGCGGAGGCGAAGTATCCCTTCATGGACAAGACGCGGGAGTGTGCGCTGGGCGCGAGTTATGGCGGGTACATGGCGAACTGGGTGCTGACGCATACGAACCGGTTCAAGTGCATCGTGACGCATGACGGGTTGTACGATCCCGAGAGCGCGTGGGGCGATACCGAGGAGATGTGGTTCAACGAGTGGGAGTTTAGAAGGCCGGGGGATTTTCCGAAGGGGTGGGATGGGTTCGCTACTATTGGTAAACCCATGTCTCAGAATCGAGACATGGGGCACCCGGCA
>WNGR01018698.1_pt1 | contig 13466 bp, 14 predicted proteins | sample 5407581 | NCBI WGS metagenome assembly WNGR01 (sample SAMN13153383, study PRJNA577476) | soil metagenome | isolation source: 80 cm soil or saprolite under Garry oak tree replicate 2 | place: USA:California | collected 2016-06-15 | reverse complement strand
AGGAGACGCTGGCGGCGATGCGCAAAAAGCAGAATACGCGCCGCAGCATCGCCGGGAGCGTGCACAAGATCTACCGTGCTGGCATGTCAGTGACGGCAGGCTTCATTGTCGGTTTCGATAGCGAGAAGGGATCGATCGCGCAGCCAATGATCGATCTGATCGAAGAAGCCAACATTCCGATCGCGATGGTGGGGCTGCTTTATGCGTTGCCGAACACCCAGCTCACGCGTCGGCTGGCGCGCGAAGGCCGTCTCCATGTCGATCATGATGCGGCGCCGGCCGGCAAGGGCGATCAGTGCACCGCGGGCGTGAATTACGAAACCAAGCGCCCGCGCTTGGACATTTTGCGCGATTACCGCAAGATACTTGAAAAAACCTACGATCCGGACGCGTTTTGTGGGCGCTTGGAACGGCTGGCCGGGATGCTTGACTGCTCCGATCGGCGGAAGGAATTACCGCAAGGCGACATTCGCGGCAGCGTGAGCACAATCAAGCTGGTGCATGATCTGCTGTCGCGCCTGCCTGAGGGTCGCGAGCGTTTTTGGAAGGCGTTCACGACATGCATGTCGATTAATCCCAATTCGGTGCGCGGCATCGTCACGCTTATGGCCTTTTATCTCCATGTCGGGCCTTATTCCCGCTACGTGATGAAGCAAATCGATCGCCAGATCGAGGATCTTGAGCAGGGGCGCTTCATTGAGCCGAAATTGCTGCCGCCCACCGAAGCGGAGCCGATTGCGGTGAATGCTTGAAACGCGGGACTGGCCGCTAATGCGGTTGGTTAGTTACCCGAATAGGCGCTCGCCAAATTAATAGTTAGTCTGCTCGATCCCCGGCACAGTCAGCAGCGAAGAGATAGAGCGGCCGCGCAGGTCATAGAGCCTGGCATAGACGACGCCTTCACGCACGATGTCGAACATGACCGGCGCGTCGAGCTTGGCGCAGTAAAACTCACCAAGCACCATGGCGAAATCGGCCCCCTTGGGATTCCAAGTCGTGGTGAATTGCGGGCCGAGCGCAACCGCGACCGGCGGATGTGGGCCGCAGACCGCAACTCTCCATTGGCCGTGGAGCGGACGCTCATGGCGGTCGGCGATGTCGGTAAGCAACCGTCGCGACGCCTGGGTCAGCGACAGGCCCCAATAATCGAGCATGTAGTTTTGCCGCGCGCGCGGCGGCCCGCCGGCTAGATGGTTGTAATCCGTGTACTCGTAGGGATGCAGTCGCGTCATATCGAGGACGGGAGAAGCGATGCCGATCAGCAAGACCAAGACGCCGGCGCCGACAGCGATCCGGCCATGGCGCACAAGCCGATCGGCGATCTGCGCGGCGGCGAGGCCGCCAAGCGCGGCGAGCGGCGGTAACACAAAAATAAAATGGCGGATGCCGTTATACATTGCGGGCCGCGTCGCCACCGTGATCAGCACCGGCAATAGAACGGCGAGCACTGTCGCCAGGAGCGCCGCACGCCGGCCTGCCGCGGCCGTGCTGTGGTCGGCTTTCGATGCGATCGCGAAAATCGCGCCAGCCGTGCCGCAAAGTCCGAGCGCCAGCATCAATTCCGGAAGCTGGACCGCCAGCAGCGTTGGCACGTAACTGCGCGGCATATCGATGACCGGGATCAATTGGCTATCGAACAGTTCGCGCCAGGGCTTTTCGAAGAAATTGGAAAAATACTCGACGGCGCGGAACGGATTGAGCGGTGAAGCGACGCTCCATGGCCAAACCAGGCCCATCAGGAGATACGCGAGGATTGCAGCTGGGATGAATGGCAGGAGAAACGATCCGCATTCGCTCAGCGCAATCCTGAGCCCAGTCGCGCGGGACCTTACCGCGACAATGAATGGAAGCGGCAGCAGGGCGGTTGCAATCGCAAAGCCTCCCAAAACGCGCGCGCCGATCGCGAGCCCAACGCCTATTCCGCACAGCGCGATGGTTGGCGGCGTTGCACGCGGATATTCCTCCAACGCACGGACGAGAGCGAGCAGCGCAATCGCCATGACCGCGGCGAATGGTCCATCCTTGGCGTTGATGAACATATGTCCGTAGTAGAGAGGAGTTGCCGCGAGCAGCAGCAGTCCTAGCAGGCCGGCAAGCGGGCCGCCGAGGCGTCGGCCAAGGCGCCACGTCGCGAATAACCCCACCAATCCTACCGCAGCTCCAACGAGCCGCCGCGTTTCGAGAAGGTCGAACGGCAGGATTTTTGCGGCCAGAGTTGCAATGATGTCGAAACCGCCGCCGTACATGTAGAGATTCACAAACGAAAGCGCGCGCTGGTCGGCAAAATTCGATTGATAAAGTGAGACGAGTAGGGCGCCATATTGGGAGTGCGTGTAGTCGTCCCAACCGAGCCCGTAATCGCGAAAGGTGGCCAACGCAATTGCGGCAACGAAGGCGAGCACACCGATCGCGAGCCAATCCAGCCAAGGCGCCGATTGGATTGCCTTCGATGGCAAACGCAGCGCCGTCACCGCAGCTTGATGCACGGTCAGCCTCGGTCCAGATTTACGACTAAATTCATGAAGCGCATCCGCGCCCCTGACAATGCGGCAATGCGCTGCGACGCTGAATTAAATTCATCTTTGCCTCGACGAGCGCGGCCCCGGATGCAAGAAGCGGGGCGAAACGCGCCCCGCTGAAAGATAACGCCGATGCGTCGTCGTTACTTCATCGCGGCCTCGAACATTTCGGCGACGTGATCCCAATTCACCAGATGATCGAAAAAAGCCTTCAGATAATCCGGCCGCCGATTACGATAGTCGATATAGTAGGAGTGTTCCCAAACATCGCAGCCGAGGATTGGCTTGCTGCCGTGGACGAGCGGATTTTCGCCGTTGGGTGTTTTCATCACCGTGATTTTGCCGTCCTTAACCGCCAGCCAGCACCATCCTGAGCCGAATTGCGTGACGCCGGCCTGGATCAGATCTTCCTTGACCTTGGCCAATGGTCCGATGTCGGACGTGAGTTGCTTCTCGAGTTTTCCTGGAAGTTTGTCGCCGCCGCCGCCTTTCTTCATCCATTTCCAGAAATGAATATGATTGAAATGTTGGGCGGCATTATTGAAGAGGCCGGGATTTTTACCGAAGGTGCCCTTGACGACCTCTTCTACCGGTTTGTTTTCCCATTCGGTGCCTTTAGCCAAATTGTTGCCCGTGTTCACATAAGCCTGATGGTGTTTGTCATGATGGAATTCGAGCGTTTCGCGCGACATATGCGGCGCTAGCGCGTCATAGGGATAAGGAAGTTCAGGCAGGGTGAATGCCATTGGTGTGCTCCTCAATGTGAACTTGACGGGGATGGATGCCGGTGCAACGGCCTTGGAACCTGAAAAGTTCCTCTAGATAGGACCAATTCAAGCGTCTCGGCAACGTCCTCATCACAGCGTAAACGGCGATGGTGCCTAGTAACGAAACCGCAGAATAACGCTTGCATGGGATCAAGGCATCGTCAAAATATCGACGCAAATTGCTTTGATCCGCCCCGCAATAGAGGTTGGGCGTATGTATTTGCTTTTGTTGGTGTTTGGTACAGTTCTCGGTGCGGCGGGCGCGGTCCTTGCGCTGTCGGGTGTGTCGTTGCGCGACGGCACCTTCGATGCTGCCATCTTAACGCCGGGTATTGTTGCGGCGGTGGGAGGGCTTCTGCTCATTGGACTTGGGGTCGGGCTTCGAACCTTGCAGCGCATTGAGCAAGCGCTGGCAGTTCGGCCCATGCCTCGCGCTTTGCCATTGAGCGAGACCAAGCCTGCCGAGCTTGCGGACGCGTCACGCGAGGCCCTGGCTATTCCTTTCGCGCCAAAGGCCAGTCGCCAGCCTCTTCCCGGCGTCACTCCGCTGGAGTCAGGCGAGGATGCAGAGAAGTCGCCGGACAATGTGCCTTCTCTCGGCAAAATGTCTCCAGCCTTGCCCACAATCGTAGTGTCGCCTGCAGATAAAGCGAATGCTGCCGCTGATGCGCCGCATGCCGGAAAAGCCGGCAACGGAGCGAGCGCTCCGCCAACAGCTTCCCAGCCCCAGACGAGCGCGCGGTCGGCAACGCCAACTGAGCAAAGGGGTCCGGCGTTCGCAGCGCTGTGGCCAAAGGGACCGCGCCCAATACGCCCCCCGCAGTCCACACCCGCTCAGACGGCTACGGTATCGGCAATCGAGTCTCAGAAAAGTGCCGCACAGGCGAGCGACCCGGCATCTCCTAATCTTGACCAAGGCGCGATAACAGGGGTATCGGTCCTCAAGTCGGGCGTCGTCAATGGAATGGCGTACACCTTATATTCGGACGGTTCGATCGAAGCGCAGTTGCCGGAGGGGACGCTGCGTTTCGGCTCGATCACCGAGTTGCGCAATCACATCGAACAAAGCGCCTGAAGCAAATTTGCCGGGCTTGTGAGCGCGCCTAGGCCGCCGCGGCAAGCGCCGCGCGTGCATCGGAGCGGATGCGATCCACCATGGAACGGAAGCCGTTCGAGCGTTGCGGCGTGAGGTGTTCACGTAAACCCATGCCCTCGAACAATTTGATGGCGTCAACGCTCAGAATTTCTCTTGCGCTTTTGCCCGAATGGATTGCGAACAGGATTGCAATCAAGCCGCGCACGATGTGAGCATCGCTGTCTCCTGCGAAGTTCAGCACCGGTCCGCCTGCGCCGTTCGGACGCACCGTGGTGTCGAGCCAGACTTGGCTCGCACAGCCCTGAACCTTATTGGCGTCACTGTGTGCCGCCTCGGACAACGGCGCCAGCTCACGGCCCAGTTCGATCAGATAGCGATAGCGGTCGTCCCAGTCATCGAGGACTGTAAAATTGCCGATGATTTCGTCGATGTCAGGCATGCCGAGGCTCAACGCCGCTCTCTCATGTCGGCTTTTATATAGAGAGAGATGGCCGAGAGGTCGATATGTCGGCAGAGCTGTGCGCCGCACGCTGCTTCCATGCAGGCTTTACGAAGAATCACGCCGCGTGTCTGGGTTCCTTCCGCGGCGGTGGGCCGCGCCAGGGCGCAGCGAGATCGGCAGGGGTCAGCGTATTCTGGGAATCCTTGTCGGCCACAGTGCCGTCCGCTCCGGGTTTGACAACATGTCCGGAATTGCCGCTCGCTGCATCTTTCCGCTTCATGCTTTCAGTCACGAACTCGTAAAGCATCCTCGCTCCCGCCTGGGCTCTGGAGCCCAGCTGGCTTGCGACATGAGAACCGATGGTGCAGGCGTCGGGCTGGCGGGCGCAGAATTGGCGAAGGTCACCCACGGTAGCGGAGGCGGCTGAAATCGCGTCCGTCGCGCCGACCTGGCTAGCTTCCGGCTGGCGCGAAGAGCCACTCGGCAACAGGACGAGAACAAGCCCCAGCCAAAACGCCATGCGCAAAAGAAAAAACATGACACCCAATTCCCCTGCGGCACGTCCTACCGCAGCCGAAAGGTTAGCAGGCAGCCTTGAAGCCGGCGTTGCGGCGCCCGCTACACTTTTGTCCATATTTGAAGAGAATACGCCGCAAATTTTCGAAGGATTGGAAAAAGTTTATTTACCTTAATATTTCAGTGCATCCAGATAAGCGAGCATTCGGTGATGGGCTTTGCCGCCAAAGCTGATGATTTGGGGCCAATACGGCTCGCGCTTATGCGTTAGTGGACCTCGCCATCCGACTTCACCGGCAAAATCCCCGCTATTACCCTGATTAGGGAAAGGCCCCAGCCGAGCCTTTTTAGCGTTCGCTTAAGCCGCCTTTGCGACGATCAAGCCTGCCAAATTGGGGGGCCTGCGATACGGGGATAATGGCCCAGTTCGAGGTGATGGCAACGATCACGATCTGGCGCTCCGCAGTGAACATCGCGTAGGTGCACATGTTTAGCTCGTCGACCCATTCGGACAGAACCGTGGTGAGCAAGCGTGGGTAGACGCCGCCGTCAAACGCTTTTCACGCGCGCGGCAAGACCGGCCGGGGCACTCATGCTTCAGGTCTGGACCGCATTAAGCCGGCGTCCGGTCGACACCGTCGCGATCCTCACCGCAATTGCGGTGAGTACAATCGTTGTGGTGAATGCCGTTTTCTTGCAATCGGGCATGCGCGCTGCCCCGCTCTTCGATGCCAACAAATCAGCGAGCGTGAAAAGCGATTCACTCAAGCCGCTCGTAACAAGCAGCCCTATGCGCCCGGTTGCCACATCGGCCGTCGTGCAGCCAGTTGTGGCCCGGCGCAATGATGCGATTGCCGAATTGATCGGCCCCTCGGCGCGGATCGCCGCCGTGCAGCGAGCCTTGTCGGATTTCGGCTACGGCCAGATCAAAGCGTCTGGAACATTGGACGACGCTACAAGCGCAGCGATCCAAAAGTTCGAACGTGAGCACAATCTGCCGAGCACTGGCCGTGTTTCCGACCGCTTGATCAAAGAGCTCGCTGCTATGATCGGTCGCCCGATCGAGTAATCGTAGCGCGGCGCCAAATGGCTGCGCGCCTTCGAAAGTCCACGGTTGCGATCTCGATTTGGCGGCTGATTTCCAGAACGGCCGCCGATCTGCGATTATAGTTTGGCATCAGCAAAGCTTCCGCAGAAAAGACCGCACCAATGCGTCTCAAAAGCGCCCTATGGGTCGCCGCTTATTTGCGCCGCTGCCACGTCGAGGGCACTTCCGCGGTGGTGCGCCGGCGCGGCGCCGAAGAGGCCGGCGCTATTTTCGTGCGCATCTGCCGGCTCGACGGCACGTCGGAACTATTTGGGCCAGCGCCGCAGAGCGCGCTTGAGCCAGGCGCCGGTGATCGCATGTTTACGGCCTGCTTGGTATCGCAGCCGGCACCCGACGCCGAGATCGACACCTATTTAGCGCGCGAGGTCAAATTCGATTCCGATCTGTGGATCCTTGAAGTCGAGGACCCCGGTGGCCGGAATTTTCTCAACGTCATCCGCTAGAGCACACAGGCTGTGGGGCGTAGGCTGGCGTTACCCGATTCGGAAAAGCATTCAAGAAAATCGGAACGAAAGGGCGCTAAGAGGCGTCGCGGCGGTCGGCTGGCCGTGACACGCTCGGGCCATGATGTGCGATTGGGATCGCTGCGTTGGGATTGCTGCGCGCGGGCGCGCGACGTTGTCTTCCCACAACATTGCGCGATGTCGTTCCACAGGACGATCTGTTTTCGGCAATGATTGCCAAATCGCCACCATGTGCTCGGCCGACTGTTTCGGTAATTCATGATGCAGTTCGGCAAGCGCTTGAACGCGAGCGACCGAATGACCGATTCTCATGTTGACGAACAGCAACATTCTATAGAGCACGCCGCGTCCGATATTGACTGCTTTGGCAGCGGTCACGATCGGCTCACCGAGATCGTCATCGGCCAGGCGCCGCGCCTGTGCGCGAGAAATCTGCAGGGCCTGGGCCAGCTGTTGCGCGAACGCCTCGCGATTGCGGGACAGAACCGCAGCTTCCAATCGGTCACCGAGCCCCGCAGCGGGGCTCAATTGAACGCGTTCGCTCGGAAACGGCACGATGACGTCGAGGTTCAAAAGAATCAAGCGCCGCTCATCGGCATTGGCCGAGAAGAAAAGTTCGTCAAGCTCGCTCGCGATGTCGACAGGAAACGGAGCCAAACTATTGGGTTTGCCTGCTCGCTCCGCTGTGGCAAACGGGGAAGGGAGGTGGTGCCGCGTGACAGGGGCGTGCGCCCATGCTGCGACTTCCGGCAGATCACCGGCGAGCCGCGCAATCACGCGCATCGGCGGCGAGGGGTAGCGCGCAAGACGCTCCGCTATGGTTGCGCGGGTGCCGGCATCCACTGCATCGAGGAGACGCAGCGCGAGTTCGGTGTAATGCCGCTCCTCGTCGGTCGTATGTGTTGGCTTTTGCAGGTACAGCTCAGTTAGCACGCGCAAAAGGGTGGGGCGCATATCGGGCCCGGCGCGCGGTCCGAAACGGGCCAGATGGTCTAGCCTCCATGGGCCTGCGCTCATAACGTAAACTCGACAGCAATAATCCGATGAAAAACCGTCGCCAAACTAAGCTGCCGCCGTTAGCAGAGCGTTAACCTTGCATGCCGCTTAATCCATGCGATGCCGCTTCGCGCATGGAGCCTCACGCTCCGGCCGGCGGCGGGGGAAAGCGGCTGGTGGGCACGGTCATCAAATTCCCGGACGAGGGTCGCATTGTGCGCTTCGGCCGTGACGCGGACGAATCCGCGACCATCATCATCCTGCCGGTGATTCGTATCGAGCGATATGCCGATGCGTATGGCGAGGGACTCGAGCCTCAGACGCAACCGCCTGCAGATAATGGCGGTCGTCGCCGCGTCAGAAGACGCTGACTAAATTCGGTTACGCGCCGCTGCGCCTGCCTTTTCGATCGATCAAATGACCTATTGTGCCGACTGAATGCGGCAGGTGGCCGCCGCCAGCGTCTGGCGCGCCATCGGCATCAGGCCAGGTTCGGGCGCTAAAGCACGCACTACAATTAACCCCATCGACGTCGGTGACTCGATGATGAGGCGGTCGGCTGCAGTCACCTCTTCATCCTCGGGCACCTGGGCATGCTGCGCGGCCGTCATGAGGTCGAGTTCGATGGTGCGGCGCCCGGCGGCGCGGTCGTTGATTGCGTAGTAGGCGACGCTCTTGCGCGTGTAGAAGGTGACAGATGTGTAGGCTTGGCTGACCGGCGCGACGAGTTTGAGCGGGCCGCCTGTGAGATCGTAGCGGCACACCGCCGCTGCAAAAGCCGGATCCATGAACGGCATGAGCTCAGCCCCGGCGGTTGGCGCTGCGAGCGGAATCATCGCATTGACGGGCGTGAGCGGTGTGAGCCGCGAATAGGCGTCTTGTTTCGCTGCTTGTGGCATCGCCAGGACGGTCGAGAGATGCACGATACCGCCGAGCAGAATTGCCGCTAAAATCCATAGCAGACCACGGATCATCAGCAGCCCCTTCGCTCGATTGCCGGCATCGGACCTTCCTTGGCGGTGCGGCTGGCGACGCCGATCGCGCTGTCGTAAAGCCGCCAGACCAATACGAATTGTTCAATTCCACCAGTCGGCAGCCAATTGCCGGGTCGAGCCAGCGGCGCGGCAGTGATGGTGAATCGACCGTCGCTGTCGCGGACGATTTCCTCGCTGGTAAAACCATGGCGATCAATTGTATTGGCCACCAGCCGCCCTTCCGGAGTGTAAAGCGTCACTGTCCAGTATCTTGCCGCCGGCGTCATGCCGCTAATGCTGAAACTACAGCGGCCATCAAAAACGTTACCGAGATTGTCGGTATGCGCATAAAAAGCGATGCCGTCGCCCATCCCGGTAGGCAATTCGCCCGTCCGTGCAATCATGGCTCGGGCGTAGGGGTCGATATCGGCCGATCCACTCTTCGGCCAAGCCGTCCAGGCGCCAACGGTCAGCGCCCCGAACGCCACACCACGCGTCAGTGTGAACCAAGTCGCGCCAAGTCCAAGCGCGGCTGCGATCAACAATGTGAAGCACGAACCAAACAGTAGACGCATTGCCGCTACTTGAGTGTTTCTTCCCCGAGAACGTTACTCACCACGTGAAGTGACGGGAGCGTTGCGGTCAGCGGCCGTTGCGAGAGTGCTGCCTCGCCCGGCATCGTTCACGCTGCCGCCGAGGCCGCTAACGGAGCCGCTTGGCGCGCCTTGCGCCGACAGAGCGTGGACGGCGTCATCCAGGATGCGCTCCACATGAAGAAGCGCTTCGGTGCCTTTGCGCGTCAGCAGTACCGCGTGAGGCTGGTCGCCGCCTTTGAATGAGGAATCAGCGATGGCGGGCGCGTGTTGCGGCGGCGGCAAGCCGGGCAGAGGCCGCAGCTCAACGCCCTGATGCGCATAGGCCATGATGTTGTGCCATGTCGCCGCTGGGAGCGTACCGCCGGTCATGCGTTTAGTCGGCGAATAATCGTCGTTCCCCATCCAAACAGCGCCGACGAAATTGCCCGTGTAGCCGACAAACCAGGCGTCGCGCCAATCGTTTGTGGTGCCGGTTTTGCCGCAGGCTGGAACGCCGTCGAGCTGCGCCCGCCGGCCGGTGCCGTTTTCGACCACGGAGTTCATCATTTTGATCATGTCAATGGCGACTTCCGGACTGATCACCTGCTTTGGTTTTGGACCGTCACGGTCGAACCGCCAGACCAATTCTCCGGAATCGGTGCGGACTTCGAGCGCAGCATGCGGCGCGACGGCGCGGCCGAGATTCGGGAAGGTCGCATAGGCCATTGCGTGCTCGTAGACGTACACTTCGTCGGCGCCGAGCGGCAGAGAGGGCGTATCCGGCAGCGGCGCGTGGATGCCGAAATTACGCGCCGTTTGCACGATCATGGCGCGGCCGAGCTTCGGATTACCGTTGCCAAGCATGATCGACAATTTGACCGGAATGACGTTGATCGAATGGGTGATCGCTTCAAGCAAAGTCACGTTTCCGGAATAGCCGCCGGAATAGTTGTGCGGGCACCAATTGCCGATGCAAACCGGTGAATCGGAGACGACCGATGTCGGCTTGAAACCATTCCCCAGTGCTGTCGCGTAAGTATAGGGCTTAAACGACGAGCCAGGCTGGCGCAGCGCATCGGTCGCGCGGTTGAACTGGCTGGTGCCGTAATCGCGCCCGCCGACCATGGCCCGCATGCCACCGTCGAGATCAGCGATTACCGCTGCAACTTGGCTCGCGCCGTAGTCGCGGCCGTATTGGCGTAATTGGGATTCGGCCTCCCGCTCAGCATAATGCTGGAGATTGCCATCGAGCGCGGTGCGCACCACGAACGAACGCGAACTAACAGACTTTGGCAAGGTATCAGCGAGCTTGCGCATCTCGTCAAAGGCCCAGTCGAGGTAGTAGTTCGGCGCGTCCTCGGCGGCGCGATCGATCGGCGTTGCCGGATTGCGGCGGGCGCCGTAGACTTGGCCTTCGCTCATGAAACCGTTCTCGACCAAGTTGTCGAGGACAATGTTGGCGCGGGCGCGGGCTGCCGGAAGGTTGATGAGCGGGGAGAACTTGGTGGGCGCCTTGAACAGGCCGGCGGCCATCGCGCCCTCGGCCAAGGTCAGGTCGCGCACCGATTTGCCGAAATAATAGCGCGCTGCGGCGTCGACCCCGAAGGCGCCGCCACCAAGATAAGCGCGATCGAGATAGAGCTTGAGAATTTCATTCTTGCTCAAATGCGCTTCCAGCCACAAAGCCAGAAAGGCTTCATTGATCTTGCGCTCGTAGGTGCGCTCGTTCGACAGGAATAGATTTTTCGCCAGCTGCTGGCTGATGGTCGAGCCGCCCTGGACTACGCCTCCGGCCTGGGTGTTGGTGACAAAGGCACGAAAGACGCCCTGAATGTCAATGCCGAAATGCTCGTAGAATCGGCGATCTTCCGTCGCCAGCACGGCCTTGATCAAATGATCTGGATACTGCTCGAGCGGCACCGATTCGGTGTGCTTGATGCCCCGGCTGCCGATTTCATTGCCATAGCGGTCGAGAAACGTGACCGCCAGATCGGACTTCTTCAGCCAATCGTCATCGGAAGTCTGTCGGAAAGCAGGGATTGCCAGCGCCAACAAGAGGAGCAGCCCCCCGGCCCCCAGCGTCGCCATTTCGGAGAGCGGTTCGACCAGTAGCCAGCGACGCCATCCGGCGACATGGGCGCGGTCCATAAAAGCGGTAAACCGCTCATAAATCTCGCGGGTCCACTTGCCGGCCTGGAATATTGCGGAATCGATCCGCGCATCGATATCAAGAAGGAGCCGCTTAAGTCTGGGCCGCCAGTCCTCGCCCGGATCGGGGAACATATCGGTCACGATTGTGCGCTCCGGCAAACGGCGGCAAGCAACTCTGTGGCGAGCAACTGTGCGGCAAGCAAGTCTATTGTCCTTCTAGCGAAGCGGCATTTCGTCGGCCATGGTTTAGTTGAACCCGGCCTATTTGAATTCGCACAGTACATGGAAATTACGGGAAAATTTGGCATAGGTTCATGGCGCGCGGAGAACACCATGGCAAGTAATTCCGATAACTCCGATCAGGTTCCATTTTGGCGACGCAAGTCCTTGAGCGAAATGACTGATTCGGAGTGGGAAAGCCTCTGCGATGGCTGTGGCCGCTGCTGCCTCAACAAGCTCGAGGAAGAAGAATCGGCCGATAAGACCTATTACACGGATGTAGGCTGCCGGCTGTTGGATGGACACAGTTGCCGCTGTAGCGATTATCAGCATCGGCTGGATCTCGTTGACGATTGCGTCCGGCTGACCCCCGAAAGCCTCAAGACGATCAAATGGCTGCCGCCGTCTTGCGCCTACGTGCTGCTCGCCGAGGGACGGGACCTCTATTGGTGGCATCCATTGGTTTCGGGCGACCCAGATACCGTCCACATTGCCGGGGTATCGGTGCGCGGACGCGTGCACGCGACCGAGCTCGAAGTGCCTGACGAAGAATTGGAAGACCACATCGTTAATTGGCCGCTGAAATTGCCGCGCCGCGCGCGCCGCCGCGGCTAGCGAACGCCGGCGCACTCCTGGTCTGCGCAAAGTCTTCTTGTAATGCGAGCCGGCGGCCGCCAAGTGGATGGCGAGCCAGCAGTTTGAGATGACCACGCGAGCCGCGCCCGAAGATCTCGTGAATGTCGCGCCGACCGCTGTTGCGGCCGAACTTTCCGCGCCATCGCACGCGACGGCCCCAGCCGACCATGCTGCGGTCCGCGCAATCGTTGCTGGCATCATGCTGGCGATGTTTCTCTCTGCGCTTGAGCAGACCATCGTCGCGCCGGCACTCCCGGCGATCGGCAGGAGCCTTGGCGGCGTCGACGAATTGTCCTGGGTAGTCACGGCCTACTTGCTGGCGGTCACGGCGACGACGCCGCTGTTCGGAAAATTGTCCGACATATACGGCCGGCGCCCCGTTCTACTATGGGCAATCGCGATTTTCATCGGCGGCTCGATCGCCTGCGCGTTGGCGCCGACGATCTGGCTGCTTGTCCTTGCGCGGGGACTGCAAGGACTGGGCGGCGGCGGCTTGCTGCCGATCGCGCAGACCATCATCGCCGATCTACTCTCACCGCGGGAACGGCCGGTGGTGCAGGGTCGGACCTCGATCATGTTCATGAGCGCCAGCATCCTCGGCCCGGTCCTCGGCGGATTCCTGACCGATCAACTGCATTGGTCGCTGATATTCTGGATCAATCTGCCGCTCGGCGCCGTTGCCCTGGTGATGAGCGAGCGCTCTCTGCGGCAACTGCCGCGCAACGAACGTCCGCACCAGCTCGATGTGGTCGGCGCTGTCTTGATGGTCGGCGCGGGGCTATCACTGATGCTGGCGCTCGCATGGGGCGGCACGCATTATCCGTGGAATTCTTGGCCTATCGTCGCTCTGCTTTCCGGATCGGCCGTGCTCTGGGCCTTGTTTGCAGCGCGCCTTTTGACCGCGCGTGAGCCGTTCATCCCGCTCACGATACTGCACGACCGCGTCACCGGTACGATCACCTGCGCCGCCTTCTTCGGCGTCGGCACGATCATCGGGATCACG
>WNGR01009530.1_pt1 | contig 13469 bp, 13 predicted proteins | sample 5407581 | NCBI WGS metagenome assembly WNGR01 (sample SAMN13153383, study PRJNA577476) | soil metagenome | isolation source: 80 cm soil or saprolite under Garry oak tree replicate 2 | place: USA:California | collected 2016-06-15 | reverse complement strand
AGGCCAAGTCCTCCGAACCGCAGGCCGCGGTACCTCCTGCGCGAGCATCCGCCCAGGTCAGCGCCGGGCCGGAAGCGGAGGCTCACAGTTCTGGTCCCGAGCTGGAGGCGCCCGCAGCCGGGCCCGGGGACCTGGGTGTGGAGACCGTGACCGGGGACCCGGACGCGGCCGTGGACCAGCTCCCCGCGCTGGACACGTCCACCGTCAGCCCGGTCACGCAGGCCCGCCTGGAGGAGCTGGCCGCTCGCAAGGCGGCCCGGGCCGAGGCAGCCGAAGACGAGGCGCAGCGCGAAGCCAACCGCGAGGCATACGCGGCGGCCGGACTGAGCGCCCCCGAGCCCGGGACGCCATCCGCCTGGATCCAGGGACCAGCCACCCCCGAGTGGGGCGGCCCCCAGGCCAGCGCGCCCGAGCCCGAGGCGGCCGAACTGGAGGCCGGGCTGTAGACGCCGCCCAGCCGGGCGCAGTTGTTATGTGTTGTTGTGTGCCTGGCCTCGCTTGATGCTTGACGGATCGGCCTCAGTTGATCCTTGACACGCCCTAGACGTTTTGGCGCCGCCCGGCCTGCTGGAGGGCGGTGGCTCCCTGCCCAGGGGTTTCCCCGGCCGGGTGCCAGTCAACGGCCAGTGCCGCGGCGGGGTCCAACGTGGCACGCGCCTGCTGGGCGCCAGCGCGGCGCCCCCCGTCCGCAGCCCGGTGCTCCTGACGATGCCCCGCCGCAACGGACATCAGATGGTGGCTCATAGGCAGGCCACCACTACCCGTTCTTTTGTTGACAAGTGGCAGCGGCCAGGCGTAAGCCGGGGGCGGTCTGGCATGCCCATCGGCTCGGTGACTCCGCACCGGCCGGTGCCAGGCAGGGGAGGCGGGACATCATGAAACTCACCCAGCGCGCCGCGATCCTGATCACCTTAGCCGCCACCTGGCTCACGCTGGCCGCCACGGCCGCAACCGCATCACCACCTTCCGTCCAGGGCACGGCCCGGGCGGCGAAAGGCTGTATCACGGTCACCGCCACGATCCCCGTGGTCAGCTTCCCGCTCGGGGTCGCCTACGTGGCCAACGAAGCCGACAGCACGGTGTCGGTGATCAGCGGGCGGACCAACACGGTGACGGCCACGATCCCCGTGGGCGGCGACCCGGTCGGGGTCGCGGTGGACCCGAAGACCAACACCATCTACGTGGCCAACGACGCCAGTGACACGGTGTCGGTGATCAGCGGGCGGACCAACACGGTGACGGCCACGATCCCCGTGGGCAAGTTCCCGAACGGGGTCGCGGTGGACCGGAAGACCCACACCATCTACGTGGCCAACGATGACGGCACCGTGTCGGTGATCAACGGCCGGACCAACACGGTGACGGCCACGATCCCCGTGGGCGGCGTCCCGTTCGGGGTCGCGGTGGACCCGAAGACCAACACCATCTACGTCACCAATCACTTCAGTGACACGGTGTCGGTGATCAGCGGGCGGACCAACACGGTGACGGCCACGATCCCCGTGGGCGGCGACCCGAACGGGGTCGCGGTGGACCGGAAGACCAACACCATCTACGTGGCCAACCTCCGGGACAGCACGGTGTCGATGATCAGCGGGCGGACCAACACGGTGACAGCCACGATCCCCGTAGGCAGGGAGCCGTTCGGGGTCGCGGTGAACGCGAAAACCAACACCATCTACGTGGCCAACGAAGGCGACAGCACGGTGTCCGTCCTCGCTCCCTGCCCGAGATGAACAGGGCACATCCCTGCCCGACGACGTTCAGTTCCCACAGCATGATCGGGGGTGTCAAGCATCAAGCGAAGCCGCCGTGTCAAGCATCAAGCGGGACAGCACATTATGTGTTGTTGTGTCCTGTGACAATTTTCTCTACGTCTTCAAGGGCGCGCTGACGCGCGCCGGACCTGCGGCCAGGCCGCAGCGGACTTGACAAGGGAACCCTCGCGGCGGCCCACATCGGGCTAGAGCGGGCAAGCCAAAGGCCGCCCGATCGCCGGACAGCGTACGGGCCACCGCCCCTTGTCAAGTCCGCTGCTCCGTTCGCGCGAAGGTGGCCGCCTCGGCCGGGCTCTCAGCGTAGGCGCGGATCACCGGAGAGGAGGCGAGTGGACGAGCGGGCGGCCCGCCACTGGGGCCGGGGTGGAGGGGCAACTCGCCGCTGGCGGGGCGGCAGCTTGGCCCGCTGCCTCTAGCGCGGCAGCGCACCGGCGCGGGCCACTGCCGCCGCGCCGTTCCCCCGCATCCGCCGCCAGGCGGACCCCGCCGTCACGCACCTCCGGTGGCCGCGCCCGCAAGAGCGGCCGGGCCGTCCTCCTCGCGCCGGGCATCCTGTCAAGGGCGCTCCCTGCGGTCGCGTCCCTCCGCTGCGCTCCGGGCAGACCCTTGACAGCGAGCTTCCCCGGCAAGAACCGGCATCTATCCGGAGGATCGGGGGGAAACTCGACGAAGTTCTGACATCCTTGCGGCATGAACGACAATCCCTGGGACGCCTGCCTCTTCGTAGTGGTGGTGGTCGTGGTGGTTGTAATCGCATTGATCATCTTTGGTGCGGTGTATCACCCGCACTGACTCGCCTGAGCCGCTCGGCCAAGCGTGCCCGATGGTTCGGTCGATAGCCATGCTTCACGGACACTCACGGGCAAGCCCTGAGCCCGTCCACCTGCGGATGAGCCGGTGAGGGCAGCCCTTGCGTTCATTCCCAAGCTGATAGTCCAACATCCGTGCCGTGCCACATCCGTGCCAGAACAGGGCCGCATAGCCGGTCCTTGGCGGTCACTCACGGATGGCTGACACTGCCTGTGATAAGGAGTTGGGCAGGCAGGAGCGCGAGCCGAGCAAACCTGATAAGGAAGAGGTCCAACGCGAATAGTGACCGAGGCTACACGCTTGCCTACAGCACACGACACAGCGACCCTGTCGGCCGGGGCTAGCTCCTTCAAGCCGGTCATCGGACACCGCGAGGACCTAACTACCAGGAGTTCCCAGGGCCTGGCACCTAGAGATCCCCACGGCGGCGGGCTTGGATCAGCGCATGATTCAGGATCGTATTGGTATCAGTCTCAGCGGCGACGACCGCGAGTTTGTTCCAAGAACCTTTGGCCTGCACGCGATCACGGTAGGTGGCGAGGCGGAACCCCGCATAGGCGGGTGGCAAGTTGTCGGCGGGTCCGTACATTTTACTGCCGCCATCGCGGCCCCGGATTATGGCGATTAGCTCGCGAGTCTCGTCGTAGTCATCAGCCGCCAGGAACTCTGCAAGCGGCGTCTGCGGCGTCCCGCGCGACAAGAAGCTCACCACATAGCGCCGGTCCATGCCCCATGCACTAGGGCGCACGGCCCAGCCGAGTGAGATGAACACGATGCCCTCGCGTTGCGTTTCGCCCCGGTACACGTGGTAACGGTCGTAGTGCTCCAACAGGTCAGGCCACCGGTAGGCCTGGTCCTTGCGCTGGTCAACTAGCTGCCAACTCGTAACCAGATCGGCTCTGGTATCAGGCACAACAGCCAGCACCCGCTCGATCGTCGTGATCAGGCGCCCGGCGTCGGAATGGAAACTCTCATGCCGAATGAAAAGCGCGTTACGGCGGGCTAGCCTGGCCAGGCTCTCCGGTAGATCGTCCCGGCCGGGCATGACCGTGCCCTGCGCCAGGATCGGTATGACCCGCACGTCACGGTCCAGAGCCGCTTCGATCTCCAGCCGGACGAAGTCGTCAGGATTATCCAGCCGCCGACGGCCCTGCTCGTCGGCCGCGGTCAGCCAGTCCGGGCCGATGACCGCCAGCAGCACCTTGCAGGCTGCCACCGCGCGGTTGATTGCCTCTCCGAAGTCAACGCCCAGCTCGATCGTGTCCACGTCCATGAACACCTGGCCCTGGCCGAAACGATCAGCCAGGCGGTCACACAACCGGCCAGCAAGATGACTGCTGTCTTCCCGGCGGTAGCTGACGAAAATGCCACCGCCCTCGGCTACTGGCATGGTCAATCACGCTACCGGAGCGGAACCTGAGCGCAAACCTCCTGGGAAGCGTTCGCGCGAACCGCGCTGGCGACCAGGAGGGCAGCGAGTAACTAACTGAGTAACGATCACGGTGCACATCGAGACACGTCAGCGGACGTAGGTGGACGGCAGGCCCAGGCCAGCCACAGTCTCACCGCAGGCCGACGCCCTCTGGACTTGGCTTCGAGACGAAGAGGCCATGTGCGGCACGAAAAAGGTGTAGCAACCGCACCGACGCCCAAGGCACTTGATTGACGCTCGCCTGCCGCCCGGGGACCCGATTCTTGAGAACCAAGCCAGATGCCACAGAGCCATGTTCGGAAGTAGATCCGTACAGGAGCTAGGCCACCTGCTGGCGGTCCCGCAGGACCAGGCTCTGGTAGATCTCCAGGGCCTCGTCTGCCAGCGCCAGGGCGCGGTCCCGGTCGGCCCCGGCTGTCCGCTGGAGGAGCGTCGCGGCCGAGCTGGCGACCACGGCCGCGAACGACGCGGCCCGGTCCCGGGTGTCCCAGCGGGCGAGGATGTGGCGCGCGGTGTACATATCCCGGGCCACATAGGCGCGGATGAGCGCGAGAGCGGCCAGGGCCTCGTCCTCCCCGACCTGACCGGTCATACGGCAGCGTCCCTGGCACGTTGGGCGCTGGGCACGCCGCTGGACGCGGATTCCATCCAGTAGTCCAGCGCGGCCAGGACCTTCTCCAGGTCGTACCCCTCGGAGGCTAGAAGGGCCTGGGCGGCGACGCTGGCCATGTTGAAGGCCAGGAGGTCCAGGGACCCGGCTGTCCGGGCCTGGTCGACGAGGAGGACGGCCGCGTCCTGGTCCTGGGTCACCATGGCGCGGATGAGCGCGTAGGCGGGCACGCGCCGGCGCAGGGCCTCTGCCCGCTTACGGTCCTCGGCCTCGGCCACTGCAAACACCTCCGGACCCTCCGCCTTGACCGAGTGTAAGACCGGGGTGCCGACATGGCAGGACCCCGGCTCAGCTTGAGGCGCGGGGGTCCAATGTGGCTCAGGAGGGGCTCTACATGGGCCGCCGGGGCGTCGTGGCGGCCAGGATGCATTCGTGGGGGCGGCAGTCGGCCAGGGCGCGGTGGACGCGTTCCAGGGCGCCGGGGAGCCAGCGGCCGTTCAGTTCCAGCGCCCCGGCGAGTTCGGGGGCGTCGCGCTCGTACACGCGGCGCCACTCCGCCCAGACCACGCCCAGTTCCCAGATCACGGGCCAGTGTGCCCGCCAGCACGGCCGCAGTTCCCTGCCGCGCGGCCACGCCTGGGATGGGACCAGGACCCGGGTCACCCACTCCGACAGCCGGGCCAGCTCGGCCGCGCGGGTGGACTGGTCCATGGCGGGCCAGTCGGGGGCCGGGACGCGGGCGCCCGTGCTGGCCAGCTTGGCCACCTGGTCCTCCACGTCGTGGAGGCGGGCGCCCAGGGCGCCGGCCTCGGCCGTCAGGCGCCCGACGCGGGCCCGGATGTCTTTGGCCATGACCAGGCCGGAGCGGTCCACCACAGCGTCCATGTGGCGGACCGTGGCGCCAAGGTCGGACAGGCGGGCCGCCAGGGCGGCCAGCGTCTCGTACGGGACCGGGGACCCGGCGCGGCGGGCGCGTTCCAGCTCCTCCTGGAGGCGCCGCGCCTCGGCCGCCGGGTCCTCCCCTCCAGGGCTGGTGTCCGGTGGGCCGGTCACGCGGCGGGGCCGCCCTCCCCGCCCGGGTGGCCGGGGAGCCCGGCCGGGGCGGCGGGGGGACCGGCCAGCACGCCGGTAAGGTCCGCTGCCGTGGTGGCCCAGCCTGGCGCCGGGATCTTGGTGTCCCAGGCGGCGTCCAGGGCTACGTCCAGGTCCGGCGGGGCGGCCTGGAGCCGGAGGCGGGCCACCAGCCTGGCCCAGGCCGGGCGGACCTTGACCACCACGGGGGCCAGGTCCCCCTCCAGGATGAGGGCGCGGCGCCGGGGGAGGCGCCGCACGAACGCGGGCGGGACGGCCGGGACCTGGGCCCGGCGCTCCCCCTCGGTGGCGCCGACGGTGCCGCACACGTCGGACACCGCGTCCAGGCAGTCCGAGTCGGTCACGCCCGGCATGATGATCTTGTTCGTGGTGTCCCAGATCGTGGCCGCGCCGTCCGCCCCCCAGCCTTCGCGGAGCTGGCCGAGGCCGTGGGCCACGGCCACGATGGTGATGCCCTTCCCGGCCGAGTCGGCCAGCCACACCTCCAGCGGGACGCGGACGATCTGGCGGGCCTCATCCAGCGCGAGCAGCAGCGGCGGGTCTAGTTTCCCGGCGGCCCGGCGGGAGCCGGACAGGCTGGCCATGCGCTGCACGTAGTCGGTGAAGCACCGGAACAGCGGCCCGATGGTGGCCCCGGCGGCGCCGGGCGCGATCATGTACAGCGTGCCGCAGGACGCGGCGAACGCGTCCGCGTCGAACGGCCGGGCGGCGGGGCCGTGGACCATGGCGGCCACGGCCGGGTCCGCGACCCAGGTCAAGGACTTGGCCATGGTCATGCGGATGGAGTCCGGGGACCGGCCCTCCCGGGTGGCTTCGGCGAACACGGACCGGAGCTGGCGGGAGGCGGCCGGGTGACGCGCCAGGGCGGACCCTGCGACGGCGTCCCCCTCGCGGTTGGCCCAGTCCCAGATGTCCAGCACGGTCCGCCCGGACAGGGCGGCGGCGTGCAGGAGCGCGGCCAGCGCGATCGCGGCTTTGTCCTGCCACCAGGCCATGTCCCCGGTCGCTGTCCTCGGCCCGATGATGGCATCGGCGCGGATGAACGCCTCCGCCGGGTCCTCGCATCCGGACACCACGTCCCAGCCGAACGAGGAGGGCACTTCGCCCACCTGGTAGGGGTTGAACACGAACACCGGGCCGTGCCGCCAGCGCGTCCCGGCGGTCAGGGCGAACAGGTCAGCCCGGGTGGATGTGGCGATGGCCGCGCCCGGCCAGTCCAGGATCCAGTCCGCGAGCATGCCGGACTTGTGCTTGCGCGGCGGGGCGATCAGCAGCCAGTTGGCCTCCATGGAGCCGAATACGCGCTTACCCCACTGGGCGCGGCCCAGCCGCAGTGCGTAGGCGGTGGCCGCGGTGGCCACCATGCGCTGGGCCCAGGTCAGTCCGGGCCGGACCCGGCCGCCGCGGTGGGCGGCGGCCATCCGGCTCCACTGGGTCCCCAGCTCGGCCAGGGATGCGAACCCCGGGCCGGGCCGCAGGCGGCACCGGGCCCGCCAGCGCATGGCGCGGGCCCGGTTGCGCTCCATGGCGCGGGCGCCCAGATTGAATCGCCAGAACAGCGCGGCCACCAAGACGATGGCCACCAGGTCCCCCAGCGGGTAGGACAAGCCCTGCCACGCGAGGTGGAGCAGCCCGAGGGCCAGCCGGGCCAGGGCCCGGAGCATCATGTCAGCGATCTTCACTGGCCCTCCCCCGCGCTCTGGCGCTTGGCTAGTTCCTCGTACACGTACGCGCGGGCCGTGCTGGCCGGGACTGCGGCCTCCTCGGCCAGGGCCCTGGCCGCAGCCCCGGCCGCGTCGCGGCGGCCGTAGTCGGCGCGGGCGCGGTACAGGGCCAGCACGTGGGCCTTCTTAGTCGGGTAGGCGCTGGCCCCGGCGGCCAGCTCCAGGCGGCCCTGGCGCTCGGCCACGGCGGCCAGCTCCCCGTGCAAGTGGGTAACGTCCTGGCTCACGGTCTCGCGGATGCGGTCCAAGCCGGTGGCCAGCTCCTCGCGGAGGACGGCGAAGTGGTCTGCGCCCAGGTCCCCGGGCCCGGCCCCGGGCAGCGGCGCGGCGGCCAGGATGGCGGCCTTCACACCGCGCCGGGTGCCCTTGAGGTCCACCACGGCGCGAAGCGCGTACAGGACCACGCGGCCCAGGGCGCGGCCGAGCCGGGCCCACGGGCTGGCGTCGTCCTTCATGCCCAGGACGTGGCGCCGGACCACCGAGATAGTCCGGTCGGTGGTCAGGGCCAGCAGGATGGGCGCGGCCACGTAGACGGCCACGGACCGGAGGCTGGCGTGGTCGGCGGCCGTCCAGTTCATGAACGCGGACGCGGCGGCACAGACCACGATGGCGGCCCGCTCGGCCGGGGCGCCCAGGCCCTTACGGGCCAGCCCGAGGGCCAGCACAGAGAAGATGATCATGGCCGCGTCCAGGGCGAGGGCCTGGACCTGGGCGGCCAGGTGCTCGTGCTTCTGGGAGAAGACGAACGCGTACTGTGCCGCGTACACCACATACAACAGGCCGGCGTCCAGCAGGCCGAGGAGCGCCATGCCGGCGTTCACCAGGCCCTGGCCGGGTTCACGGCCCCGGTCGAGCGCGCGGCGCTCCCGGCGGGACAGGTTCGTGAGCAGGGGCCCGGCGTCGGTGTCGTACTGGACCAGGCCCCGGCCCAGGCGCCAGCGGCGCCAGGCGGGAGTGTCAGGGGTGTTCTGTTGAGCGACACTGTCAGCGGTCACGGCGGGTCCTCATTAATAGCGCGGGTGTTTCAGGCTCCGGGGCGGCCGGAAGGCCCCGGCCGCAGAGGCCCCGGCCCGCGTCGCAGTCGCGGGCTGGGGCACTTGCTGAAGGGGGGCCTCCCCCCGGCGGACTGGGCGCCTGCGGGGGGGGGAGGGGGTAAGAGGCACCCTGCCCGCCGCGGTCACCCGGTGTAGGCGGCGACGTGACAGACCGTAAGTGGCGGTCACGCCCCGACCTCCGGTTCGGGTGTGGAAAGCGCCCAGTCCGCCAGGGTGGGCTCCTCCAGGTGGCCGTCCATGCCAGCGCTGACCGCGTGCTCCTCGGCCGTGGCGTCCTCCACCCCCAAGTGGGCCGCAGCGGTGTAGGTGGCCGCCTCAGCCTCCAGGTAGCTCAGGCGGTCCTGGACGGACAAGCTGGGATCGTCTAAGGCGGCCTGGGAGCTGGCCGTGGCCCAGATCAGGTCGGCGTGAGTTGGCTGGCTCGGCCCCTGAACGGGCGCGGCGCCGGGTGTCTGGACGGTCACAGGCCCGCCTCGGGTTCTGGTTCGGGCTCGGTGGCCGGTGAGCCCTCAGCCGGATGTGACGCGCCCTTCCAGGCGACGTCCCACGCGCCGTGCAGGTCGTTGAGCACCGCAGATGTTTCCTTCCAGGGTTCGGACAGCGTGGGGTAGACGACGGCCTGCTTGTACCACCCCGAGATCAGGTGGGCGCCGAGGATTTCGTTCTCGCGTGTGGTCAGCCGTGCGAACATCCCGGGGTCCCCCGCCTGCATCGCGGGGTCTTCCGGCTGGACGGCTGGCGTTCGGCCCTGATCGGTGTTAGTCATCTTGCTTCTGCCTCCAGTTCTGCTTCTGTCTGCGGTTCGGGTTTGTTCTCCCGGCCGGGGAAGTCGCCGGGCCGCGGGTCAGCGAAGTGGGCGCGGCCGCCGGGTCCCCAGCGGCGCTGTTCGAGTTCGGCGTGGCTGACACCGCGCGTGACCTGCCGGGCTGCTTCGGCCCAGAAGCGGGCCATGTCCGCTTCGGCATCGCGGCGGCCCGCCTCGTAGCCATCGCGGTGGCCCGCCTCATACATCTGCCGGGCGAGCTGGTTGCGGTAGGCGGTTTCGTGCTCGGCCAGTTCGGCCGCCTCGATCGCTTCCCGTGGGTTCACAGCGCCGCCTCCAGTTCCGGCTGAGGTTGTGCTTCGGCGCCCGGCTGGGGTTGTGCTTCAGGTTTTGGGGAGCGCCAGCTGTTGATCAGCGCGTCAACCACCGCATCTATCTCGGGGTCCGGTTCGGGCGTGAGTTGCGGTTCGGGCCGCGCCACGTCCGGAGCCTGAGGTGGAGCTGCCTCGCGCGGTGGGGTGGAGGTTGCCTCCGGGGGCTTCGGAAGGCCGAAGATCTCCAGCAGGATCGAGCGCTGTACCTCGTTCGACCGGTCCCACCCGGCCCGCGCCAGAGCCACCTCAGCGGTCAACTCCCCCGCCCGGTAACCGTCGACCGCCCTGCAGACCTCGCAGCGGCGGGTCGCCCCATGCTGCTTCAGCCGCCGCTCCAGGCCCCGGCCGCCGGGCTGGGTCTGAGCCACCACCCACCAGCCGCCACGTTCGATCTGGACCTGAGTCAGCCGGGCGCCGCGGCCCAGCGCGTGATCAGCCAGCCGCAGTACCAGCCGCCGCTCCGGGGTGGTCCCGGTGTAGTGGCCCGCATGCCCTAACGGCGGCCACAGGTGCAGCGTGTACACCACCTGCCCGCGGCTCATGTCGGCCTCAGACCGAACCAGACTGCGCGGCGGCTGCTGCCATGCGGGCCCGCCACCGGGCCGCGAATTCGGCCAGGTCGGTCACGTCCTGGCCGCTGGCGGCGAAGTCATCGGCAAACCGCCGCGGAAACCGGCGGGTGGTCTTCCTGCTCCCCCGGCACACCACCGTGCACGGCAGCACGTCAGCGATAGCCAGCCGCCGGACCGTCTCTCGGGAGATCCCCAGCCGGTCCGCGAACTGCCCGGCCGTCAAGAAATCCGCGCCCTCCACGGCGGCTGTAGCGGGCTGCGGCGGGGCGAACGCCGCTGCCACTCCCCGTGCCAGCGCTTCTAAAAGCTCTGGCGGGAGCACAGCCCCCGACACTCCAACCTCTACGCGCTCGTCAGTCACAGAAATGAACTCCTCCCGAGTCGCACCCAGAGCGCCGATGCCCTCGGTGGCATAGCCGGGATGCTCTAACTCCTCTAGATACCTAGAGGTGTTGTAACACGTATAGAGGAGTTGAGGCAAGCACAAGGAGGATCCGGCGCGGCGGGCTTAGCGCCTGGTGGCGAAGATCGGAGCATCAGGCCAGGTTCCCAACCCAGGGTTGGCCTGGAGCTCGGGTCGTGGCTGAGCTTCTGACGCGCCTGCGCCTGAAGCGATCAGAACGAAGAATGCTCAGTGAGCGGGCAGCTCGTAGTTAAGGACGTACGCGTCGGCGGACATGATGGTGTCGCAGACTTCGACTGCCCGCCCCTCCATGTCGAACGCGGCACGGACCAGGCGGAACACAGGCACCCCCGGCGCCATCGCCAGTAGCCGCGCTTCAGCCTCGGTAGGCATCCTTGCGGTGACTTCCTCGGTAAACCGCTCCAGGGTGTGGCCGAGTTCTTCGAGGCGAGCGTAGATTCCCCCAGGCCCGGGGTTTGGATCGGCGTGCCACGTCCTATGTCCGCCGGGATATACGAGGTCGCGGTTTCAACCGGTATCCCATCGAGGGAATAACGGCGGCTCCGGACGATCACAGGCCCGACGTGATTAAGGCGCTCACTCATTTCAGGCGAGGCTGTCATCTCATTAACCTTGATCAAGTCAACGTCAGGTATCGCACCAGCTTGTTCTGATTCGGCAAGAAAAGCCGCCTTGCCTTCCTTACGGTGACGCCGGGCAAATCGATCCGAGGCAATCCTGCGCACGGGGGGCTTCCTGCGTACGTACACTCCTCGCCCGTGCTCAGCACGAGTAAGCCCCTCTCCCTCAAGAAGCTGTAGTGCATTTCGAATGGTCATTCGAGCAACGCCATAGTGGTCTATCAATTGGGCTTCGGATGGAAGGCGATCACCTTCGCTCAGCCGCCCGTTCTGTATCGCCGCTCGCAACTGGTCAGCGATCTGGCGGAACACAGCCCTGTCGCTGCCTGGATCCACGGCCAGGCCGTCAAGCACACTGCTCATGTCAGGGCCTCCTGGCCACCTGCCAACTTGTCCAGACGTCTAGTAGTCTCTAGCGTACCGAACTGCTTGACAGGAGTCACAGGTGACCGATGAAGACACACTCCACTCAATAAGCGTTGCCGGCGTGGTGATCGATGAGGATGGCCGTGCGCTCATCATTCAACGGCGCGATAACGCGCATTGGGAACCACCGGGCGGGGTGCTAGAGCGCGATGAAGCCATCACAGACGGCTTGCTTCGGGAGGTCAAAGAGGAGACCGGCCTAGCCGTTGAACCGGTGGCTCTCACTGGTATTTACAAGAACATGAGCCGGGGAATCATAGCGCTGGTGTTTAGGTGTCGAGCGGTCGGGGGCGAACTTACCGAAAATGAGGAAGTTATCGGATTTCGGTGGGTTCGGGAAGGTGATGTAAGGTCGGTTATGCCAGAGGCATACGCGGTCCGCATTCTTGATGCGTTCCAGCCGCAGGCCGTTCCGGCCGTACGAGCACACGACGGCGTGAAGTTGCTCGTCGCCGCAGGCAGCTAAAGGCCCCGCTCCAACGCTCTATCTCCGGGATGACCAGGCACCGCCCTGCACTAGGGCCGCGCGGCGAACTCGGTGAGGAGCCTTAGCGCTGCTTCATGATCAAGCCCGGCCAACGGCCCGAGGGTGTCGGCTAGCTGGCCGAGGTCGCGGCCTGGCGGTGCTTGCCGGTACAGATCGCGGAGATGTTCTCGCTTACGAAGACCGTCGAGCTGGGCGGGGATGACCGCGGCGGCGCGCTGGTCGGCAGGCTGGGTGAACTGGGCGTAGAACTTGAGCGTGGTGGAGCCTTCGGCGTGGCCAAGGCGGCCTGCCACGGTGTTTAGATCAGTCCCGGACGTCAATAGCTGCGTGGCAGAGTAGTGCCGAAGTTCCTTCAACGAGCTGGTGATACTGATTCTGCGGGCGTACCGGCGGTACCGGTGGGTCATGGTGTCGGGATTCCATGGCGTCCGGCCTGTGGGGTCGGGGGAGAAGGCGTATGCGTTGTCTGGCACGGTCACACCGTTGCTGGCCGCCTCGCCGCGGCGGCGCTGGAACCGTTCGCGGAAAAGCTCGCAGGTGAGCAGGTCCAGTGACAGCAGGCGGCCGTCGCCTGCCTTCGGTGGTTTCTCGATGCGGGCGCCTTGCTTGACGATGTAGTTGGCGGACACCCGGACCTGCTGGTGGATGAAGTCGAACCGGTTTTCCCGCAGGGCGGTCACTTCACCGCGGCGGGCTCCGGTGGTGAACGCGGTCCACAGGAACAGTCCGAACTCTTCGTCCTCAGCCCAGACAAGGTTGAGCAGCCGCGCGGCCTGTTCCGGGCTGGGCGGGTCCGGGTCACGTTTGCGCGGGTGCGGCGGTCGGGCGTTCTTGGCCACGTTGCGGTCGGTCCACTCGTAGCGGACGGCCAGGTCCAGAGCGGCGGAGATGATCGAGTGAATCCGCAAGATCGTTGCCGGGCGCATTGGCTTGCACACGTGGACAGGGCATCGGCTGTCGCACGCATGGGGCCGGTTGGTGCGGTGGTCCCGGAGGAGCCCGCATCGCTGGTCGCAGACATGCGGACCAGCGGTGTGGTGCTCGGTCTTCGGGAGCCTGCCGCAAAGCCGTGAGCACTTCTTGAGTGCCGTATAGAGACTGTCGAGAGAGTCCGCGCCGAGCTTGCGGACCTTCACGTCCCCGAGCACAGGCCCGATGGTGCGGCGAATATAGCCCTGGTGCGCCTCTCTGGTTGACAGCTCCAGGTCGGCGACTTCCAGGTACTTGTCGAGGGCCTGGCCGAGTGTCGCGGCGCGATCGGGGAACCGGCCTCCATCGGCCTCGTTCAGCAGGCGGCCAAGC
>WNGR01005592.1_pt1 | contig 13469 bp, 12 predicted proteins | sample 5407581 | NCBI WGS metagenome assembly WNGR01 (sample SAMN13153383, study PRJNA577476) | soil metagenome | isolation source: 80 cm soil or saprolite under Garry oak tree replicate 2 | place: USA:California | collected 2016-06-15 | reverse complement strand
CCAGAACAGGTCCTGGTGCTCGTTCTCGCTGGCGGTCACGAACGAGCCATCGGCCAGGACCACGTCCGCGGCGAGCAGGTTGTCGACGGTGAGCCCGTAGCGCCGGGCCAGGTAGCCGATCCCGCCGCCCAGGGTGAGCCCGCCGACTCCCGTGGTGGCCAGGATCCCGGACGGGGTGGCCAGTCCGAACGCGCCGGTGGCGTGGTCGACGTCACCCCAGACGCAGCCGCCGTCGGCGCGCACGGTCTTGGCCGCCGGGTCGACGGTGATCCCGCGCATGGGTGCCAGGTCGATGACGAGCGCGTCGTCCCACACGCCCAGGCCGCCCGCATTGTGACCGCCGCCGCGTACAGCGGCGGTCAGCCCCTGTTCGCGGGCGAACCGGACGGCGGTCATCACGTCGGCCACGTCGGCGCAGCGGGCGATCGCGGCCGGACGGCGGTCGATCATCGCGTTGTAGACCGCGCGGGACGTGTCGTAGCCGTCGTCGGCGGGCTCGATCACCGGTCCCCGCATCGCGGTCTTGAGCGCACCGAAGAGGGCTGGCTGTGCTGTCGTGGTCATGGTTGCTCCCCGTGCTGGGCCGGCCTGGTCAGGCCAGCATTTGCCAGGACAGTAGGCGGCCGGGCGTTCGTGGAGCGTTCGCGGTTCGTTCCGGCCGCCTGTCGTTCCGGTGGGGTTTCGTTCTGGAAGGGTGTCGCGCTGCCTGAGCGGCGTGCTGGTGGCGTGCTATCGCTGCGCGAGGTCGTCGGTGGCGCGGCGGAGCAGTGCCTGGCTGCCCTGCTCTTGCGCGAGGGCGATCGCGCGGCGCAGCATCCGGTCCGCAGCGGGCCCGCGGGAGCGCTGCGCGTCCAGCCGGTACAACTCCGGCAGCCACCAGCGGTCATCATGGACGGCTGCGGCCGAGCGGGCCGATTCCAGCACCGCGCCTGCGGCGTCATCCTGCCCGGCCGAGATGAGGGTCTCCGCCAGCAGCGCGAGGTAGTACGGCTGGCGGGCCATCGCCCCCTGATCGCGGAGCCTGGCCAGACCCTCGCGGATCTGGACGGCGCCATCGCTGCCGCCCTGGCACCATCCGGCCAGGATCAGGGCCCAGTTGCCGTAGTAGGCGAAGTCGTAACGAGCGCAGATCTCCGTGACCCGGCTGGCGAACTCCTGGGTTTGCGGCACGTCACCGCGCAACTGGTGGGTTATCGCGGCGTAGGCCAGCGCGACAGCGAGGCTGTAGGGATGTTCCAGCTCCTCGGCGTGCGCGATCGCCCAGTCGCACCAGCGCAGCGACTCCTCGTCGCGCCCCATCAGCCAGAACGCATGCGCGGACCAGGCCCGTGCGTGTACGTCGAGGCGGGTGCCGACCAGCGCAGGAGCGGCGTCGTGGCAGAGCTCATGGGCCAGGGCGAAGTGCCGCAGGGATTCCTCATGCAGCCCCAAGCTGGTGGCCGAGCCCGCGACCGCGAAGTGCGCCTGCCACGTGACGTCGGGGTGCAGGTGGCTCAGCTCCAGGCTGCGCTTGGCGATCTCGTAGGACTCCGCGATGTGCCCCTGGACGAAACGGACACCGAACAGCGCCACGAGGCTGAACACCTGCATCCGCGGGTCGCCCAGCCGTTCAGCCAGATCGTGAGCACGTTCCAGGACGGCTTGCAACTCGGTCGAGGCGTAGCCGTACTGCGCATTCAGCGGCGCGGCCATCGCGTTGCGGATGTCCAGCTCGCTGACGTCGCGATCGCGGCTTGCGGGCATGTTCTGCAGCAGCCCGGCGGCGCGCCGGTAGTGGCGGACGGCCTCCTGGTTGGCGAACACCCCGGTCGCGACCTGCGCGGCGCGCACGTGGTGCGGCACCGCGCGGTCCGGGCGGTCGGCCCGCTCGTACTGGTAGGCCAGCGCCGCGGCCGCGATGTCGAGATCATCGGCAGGGATCAGCTCGAGCGCCTGGGCCACGCGGCGATGCAGCAGGCGGCGCCGGGGCAGGCTGATCTCTCCGTAGGCGGTGTCGCGCAGCAGGTCATGGAAGAAGTCGTAGCTGGCCGCCGAGTGCTCGCGGATGATCCGCCGGCGCCACAGCTCGTCCACGGCACCGACGACAAGGTCGGCGTCAAGATCGCTGGCCTCGGTGAGCAGCTCGACGGTGAAGTCGCGCCCGATGACCGCAGCCAGTTCAGCGACCTCGCGTGCGGCCGGGCCGGCCTGCCTGATCCGGTCGGCGAGCACCGCGCGGGCCTGCGGCCCGGGGTCGGGCGGAGCCAGCGTGGTGAGGGCACCCAGGGCTGCGGCCGCGGGTGCAGCCGGCCAGGGCTCGGCGGAAGCCGTCCGGTCGAGGTGGTCCAGGACATTCGCCCGCACCGATTCAATGACGAACAGCGGGTAGCCGCCGGTCGCGGCGTACAGCCAGTCCGCCTCGGGCCGGGCCAGCGTGGTCCCGAGGACCTCGGCGGCCAGCTCCGCGGACCGCTCGGCGTCCAGCGGCGTGAGACTCACGTCAACGACCTGGCCCGCCGAGCGGAGCACACGCAGCATCTCGGTGAGTTCCGTGTTGCCTTCAGCCTCTTCCAGCCGGGTTGACCCCACCACCAGCAGCGGGTGGTCCCGGCCGAGGTGCAGCAGCAACTGCAGCCAGGCGAGGGTGTCTTCGTCGCACCACTGGAGGTCATCGAGCACCAGCAGCACGGGGCGCCCGGTCGATAGCACCGCCCGGGCCAGGCCCTCGAAGAACCTGTGGCGCTGCCAGGCGTCGGCCATCGGGCGCAGCGGGGCCATCGGGCCCGCATCCGGCGGGGGGACCAGACGGTCGACCTCCCGGGCCCAGACCGGATCGAGCCGCCCACGGGCTGAGCGCAGGGCCGGGCTGCGCAGCCATTCGGACACCGGGGCCAGGGCCAGCCGCCCCCGGGCCGCGAAGCAGCGGGCCCGCATGGCCTCACCTCCGCCCCGCTGCACCACCGAGGACAGCTCGTCCAGCAGCCTGGTCTTGCCGATGCCGGCCTCGCCCGCAACGACGGCGAAGCCCGCCACCCCGGTGAGAGCTTCCCGCCAGCGCCGGCGTAGCACATCGAGTTCGCGCTCGCGGCCGACCAGCCGGACCTGGCGGGCGGAGGTCACCAGGCCCGGCGCCCGGATCGCCGGCCTCACCGCGGCCTGGTCCACGGCGGCCGGTTCCGGCGAGCGGGAGATGAGGCGGTCGTATTCGGCGGTGGTTGCCTGGTCCGGCTCGACCCCGAGCTCGCGCTCCAGGACCGAAACGCACCGGTGGTAGGTCTGCAGCGCGGCCGCGCGGTCCCCGGACAGCGCCTGGGCCTGAAGCAGGGCGCGGTACCCGACCTCTTCCAGCGGCTCGAGCTCGACTCTCCGGCGCGCCCGCTCGATTGCCTGCCCGTAGGCACCGGCGTCGCGATCCAGCGTGATCAGCTGGTCAAGCAGCGTCAGGCAGCTGCGGTGCAGGCGGTCGCGCTCGGGCATGACCCAGTCGTCGTACAGGGCTGGCATCAGCTCGCCCCGGTACAGGCGCACGGCCTCCGCCGCGGCCTGGTGGAATCCGGCCTCATCCCCGGCCGCGCGTGCCTTCGACGCCGCGTCCGCGGCAGCCTCAAAGGCCGCCACGTCCAGCTGGCAGTCCTGACTGAGCCGCCACAGCAGCGTCCCGCCGTCCGCGGCCAGCCAGTGATCCACCTGCGGGAACCCTGCTCGCATCGAATGCAGCTCGCGGCGCAGGTTCGTCCGGGCCTGGGCGTCGGTGGAGTCAGGCCAGAACTGGGCGGCGATGTGCTCGCGGCGCTGCGGCGCGTCCCGGTGAACCAGGAGGAAGCCGAGAAGAGCCATCGACCGCGGCGCGCCCAGGGCCACCACGACCGATCCGTCCATGGCGACGCGCTGCTCGCCGAGGAGCGAGATCTCGAGCATGATTGACCCCCAGGCCAGAACCGTCAAGCGACGGCACGAGCACCGCCAAGATCGACCACCCAAACCCCCGGCAGACGCGGCGGCAGACCTCCCGCACGACATACTTTACCGTCTCTTGACCCGGCGATCTCAGGTCATGGGACGGTTTCCCGGCTCCACTGGTCACCGCAGGCGATAGTGGTTCAGCTCTGCCCGCCGCCGGACCGCGTACCGCGGGCGATTCGTGATCAGCACATCTATCCGCGGGTCGGCCACGAACCGGTCGATCAGCTCATCGGAGTCGACCGTCCAGACCATTGTCCCTATCCCGTTCCGCGCGCAGGTCCTTATGACCCCGAGACGCGCGAGCTTGTGGTTAACGGCCGCCAGGTCGGCGCCGCAGGCACGGAGCCGCCGCAGCGGGAACAGCTCGCCGCGCCGGACGCCTGCCCAGCGGCGGCGCGGAATCCCGTGCAGGTCACGCCCGAGGGACAGACCCGCCATGACCGCGGGGAAGGACTGCTTGATGGCGCGCACCGAGACGTCTTCCAGGGTCGTCGCGACAAAATTGCCCGCACCGAAGGTGGCCAGCGCCAGCGAGATAACCCGCTCCTCGTAGCCGGTCTCCTTCAGGTCGAGATGCCCGGCGAGCCTGCCGCCCAGCAGTTCCATGACATCCCCGGCCTTGGGCACGGCATAACCTGCCCGGTCACAAAGCTCTTGATAGTCCAGGTCGGCAATCAGCGGCCCGTCACGCCCGGCAGAGCGGTCGTGACGGACAACGAGGACATCGTCCGCGGTTTTGCGGATATCAAACTCGGCATATTCGGCGCCGCTCCCGAGCGCGGCCTTGTATGCCTCGTAGGTTTCCGGGGCGACACCTTCCGAGCCGCCTTTATGAGCGGAAATCTGTATCACGTTCGCCGGCTGCCCAGGCCGCGATCAGCCGTCCGAGCGGATGTCCGTGTCGTCATCCTCCACGACGTGGACCGCCGCCTCTTCCGCGGTCGCCGCACCGCCGTCGATCCCGACGTCACGAGCGACCAGGTCGGCCTCCGAGTCCGCGTGGGCGCCCTCGTCATCGGCGACCAGCCGGCCTGCGCGCGGATCGGGACCGTCATCGAGCATCAGCCCGTCGACGTCCTCATCCGCCGCGTCCGGGTCCCCGGCGATGTCCTCGGGCTGTTTGCCGTCCGCGTCGTCCTCGTCGGCATAGATGTCGGGCTCTTCCTCGGCGAGCAGCTGGTCGAGTGACTCGCCCGCCTCTTCCTCTACGGCCGTGGTGCCGTACCGGATGCCGGCCGACCAGCGCTCCGGCGCAGCGACACCACGGTCAAGCGGATCGTCACCAGGATTTCCGTCGAGCGTGTCGTAGGCGTCCTTAACCTCGTAGTCCTCAAGGTCGGCGGACTCGTGCCTGGTCTCGTCGGGCATGTCGCGGCTCCTCCCGATCGGTCAGGCCCGCATGGCTCGCGTGCAGGCGCCATCAGGGCCGGGCAGACTCCCATTTCTTTCTGTCAGCCACTAGCTTGGCCTACGACGGGCAGCGGATGCGCCAGCGGGGGGACGCGAACGAGGAGCGCAGATGAATCCTGAGGACCTGACGAGCAGCGTCGGCGCGATGTCCACGGTCTGGCGGTTCCACCTGTCCGGTGACAAGATCAGCCGTATCGAGACCGGTCAGGCCTGAACTCTCGGGCTGGCGATCACTGGGGTGATGCACTGCGATGGCTGGCAAATCTGCGCCCGGGCCGGTGGCGCCGCCCGGCACGGAGCAGCTCCGGCGCTACCTCCCCAAGCTGCGCTATGAGCTGATCGGCTGCGGGCTGCACGGGCACGAGCTGCTCGGCACCAATGCCTCCTCGCTGCGCCGCGAGGACGGCCTGTTCGCTCGCGACGCGGACGGCGTGCGCTGGTACCGGTGCCTGCGCTGCGATTCCTGGCTGGTACTGAGCCCGCCCAACCAGCCGACCGAACAGTTCCCGCCACGCCGGCAGGACGTGGCCGTGCCGCTGCGCGGCCGCCCGCTCCGGGATCGCTACGTGCTGCGGCTGATCGCGCTGGACCGGGTCCTGCACTTCCTGGTCCTGTCCGGCCTGGCCGCGGCGCTGATCCTGTTCGCCAACAACAAGGCCACGCTGAACGGTGACTTCACCCGGATCCTCAAGGATTTCCAGGGCGGGCTCGGGGGGCCGGTCAACAACAGCAATCACGGTATCGTGCACGACCTGCAGCGGCTGTTCGCGGTCAGCACGGCCAACCTCTACCTGATCGGCGCCGCGGCCGCGGTGTACGCCGCGCTGGAGGGCACCGAGGCGGTCGGGCTATGGCTGGGCCGCCGGTGGGCGGAGTACCTGACCTTCATAGCGACGGCCGTCTTCGTGCCCTACGAGGTGAGGGAGCTGACCAACGGTATCTCGTGGCTGAAGATCCTCGCGCTCGTCATCAACCTGCTCATCGTGATCTACCTGCTGGTCGCCAAGCGGCTCTTCGGCGTCCGCGGCGGCGGCGCGGCCGAGCAGGCCGAGCGGGACGCCGACACCGGCTGGGCCGCCATCGAACGGGCCACGCCACATTTCGCCGAGCGCGCGGCGCGATGATGTACCCATGAGCCACGACCCCCGCAAAACCGCACTGGACCTGATCGAGTTCCTGGACGCGTCGCCGTCGCCCTACCACGCTGCCGCCGAAGCCCTGCGCCGGCTGGCCGCGGCAGGCTTCACCGAGGTCCCGCTGGACGGGGAGTGGCCGTCCGGCGAGGGGCGCCACGCCATCGCGGACGGCGGCTCACTGTTCGCGTGGGTGGTTCCTGCGGGGTCCGCGCCACACGCGCCCTTCCGGCTGCTCGGCTCGCACACCGACAGCCCGACGCTGAAGGTCAAGCCGCGGCCGGACACCGGCCGGGTCGGCATCCGCCAGCTTGGCGTCGAGATCTACGGCGGCCCGCTGGTCAATTCCTGGCTCGACCGCGACCTTGGCCTGGCCGGGCGCGTGGTGGTGCGCACACCAGACGGCCCGCAAGCCCGGCTGGTCCGGGTGCACAGGCCGGTGCTGCGGGTGCCGCAACTTGCGATTCACCTCGACCGGGACCTCCAGTCCGACGGGCTGAAACTCGACCCGCAACAGCACCTGGTTCCGGTATGGTCGCTCGGCCCGCCGGAAGCCGGAGCGTTCGGGCGCTTTCTCGGGACTGAGCTTGGCGTCGCACCGGACGATGTGCTCAGCCATGACGTGGTGACCTACGAGCTGACCAGCGCCACGCTGGCCGGGGCCAGCGAAGAGTTCGTCAGCTCGGGCCGGCTTGATGACCTGGAATGCGCGCACGCAGGCGTGACGGCGCTGGCCGCGGTGGCGGGCCAGCCGGCAACGCAGCACATCAGCGCGCTGGTCCTCTTCGACAACGAGGAGATAGGCAGCCAGTCAACGACCGGCGCGTGGGGCGCCTGGCTGGGCCGGCAGCTGGAGCGCTCGGTGCTGGCCCGGGGCGGCACGCGCGATGACTTCCTGCGCGCGGTCGCGGGCTCTGTGCATGTCTCCGCGGACATGACGCACGCCACGCACCCCAACTACCCGGACAAGCACGAGCCGGAGCACCATATCGAGTTCGGCGGCGGCCCGGTCGTGAAGGTGAGCGCGAACGTGTCGTACGCCACGGACGCGCACACGCACGCGGCGTTCCTGCTCGCCGCCGAGCAGGCCGGGGTGCCGGTGCAGTACTTCGTCAACCGCAGCGGCGTGCGCAGCGGGTCGACGATCGGGCCGATCGTGGCCGCAGGCCTGGCCATGCCCACCGTCGACGTGGGCCTCCCGGCGCTGGCCATGCACTCCGCGCGTGAACTCGGCGGCGCGGCCGACTCCGCGATGATGGTCGCAGCGCTGCAGGCCTTCCTGGCCCCGGCGTAGCTAGGCCCGGTAGGGAGCCGAAGGAAGAACGAGCTTGAGCGGCTGCGAGCCGAGCGTCGCGAACGCCGACTGCTCGTGGGCGTACGGGAAGCCGAAGGCCGCCGATCCCTCTTTGGTCCCGGCCGGGACCGTGACGGGCACCGGGGTGCCCGGCGGGCCGCTGATGGTGACCGTGTTGCCCTGCACCCAGGCGGTGACGGTGCCCGCGCGCAGCGCCTGGCTCCACAGCTGCTGGGCGCGCAGAACTTCCCCGTCCTTATCTGTCGGGAGGTTCTCGATCGGGGCGCTGGAGTTGTAGACGGCCCGGTAAGCCGACAGGACGCCATTCATCACCGGGTAGCCCAGCCGGTCGCCGGTCAGGTTGGACTGGTGCATGAAGAACGGCCGCGGGTCGTTGTTCAGGAGCGCGTTGTAAACGACCTGGACCTGGTCCGGCACGATGACCGAAAGCCACCCGCTCTCCGTGAGCGGCTTGAGGCAGCGCGTGACCTTGCTGCCCTCGCATAGCCCGCTGCCCCCGTCGGCCTTGGAGTCGTTGTTCCAGTTGAACTCGTTGACCTCGAGGGCCGCGGTGGCGACGTCGAACCCCACGTCGATCGGGTGCCTGGGCACGCCGAGAGCCACGCCGACGGGGCGCATGAACTCCTGGCGCGAGGCGTCCAGGACTACCCACTTGATGTGGTCGGAGCCTATCGCGTCGACCATGTAAGGGCTGTCCACCGGCTGCTGAGGCAGGATCAGCAGCCCCGAGTACTCGCCGCTGGCCAGCACGCCGGGCTCGGCGGGGATCCCGTTCCTCTTGGCCCAGGCGGAATTCTTGAGAATCTGGCTGTTAATGAGGCTCGTGCCAGCCGCCCACACAATTTTCCCGTCTGACCTGACGCACTGCCAGGGCACCACGGTGAAGTTCTGCTTGCAGCCGAAGTACGCGTGCGTCCAGGTGTGGTTGACCCAGTAGAAATCCTTGGCCACCGGCCGGGTCGCCACCAGCAGCGAGTCGACCCCGTTAACCGCGAACCGGTGTGAGGCCCCTCCGTTATAGAGGTACTCAATCTTGAAGTTATGCTGCTTCTCCCATTGCACGGCGTAGGTCACGTCGTCCGGCTTCATGCGGATCGTGGGGGTCATCGGCGTGCCCTTCGGGCAGACGCTGGCCCCGGGCGTGCAGTGACCGATAGTGCTCCATTCCGCGTCCCCGAGGAACATGTCGTCGTAGGCGATGTCGAGGTAGTTGCGCCAATGGCCGAGGTTCACGCCCCTGGTGACCCAGTCCACGATGCCGTGCGCCAGGTAATGGAACTGCGCCTCGCCGTAGTCGAAGCCGAAGCCGACCCCGAGTTCCTGGCGCCCCCCGTGGTTGTACTGCCACACGAGCGTGCCGCTGCCGGACGAATGCGGAATGGACATGGTCACCAGCGGCCTGGCGCCGCTGCCCGGCATGGGCTGGGCCAGGTAACCGAACGGCGCGACACCGGCCGCTCCCCCGCTGAACGGGAACGCCCCCCTGAGGTAACCGAACCCGGCGCTGGCGCCGGCCCTGGTCACGCCAGCGGTGCCGGTGAGCGGCCCGCTGTAGACCGGCGGCGAACTCATGCCCAGATTCGCCATCGGGGGTGAGTAGGCGTCCACCTGGCGTACCCCGAACTTGCGCTCATACCACGCCAGCGAGGCTAGCTCGCGCCCGGAAAGGCCCGAGAAGGTGGTGCCAGGCAGCACGATCCCGTCGAAGTTGCCGTTCTTCGTGCCGTCCGGATTGGTGCGGGCCAGGAACCCTCTGGTAATGGTCTGCCGGCCGGCCTGGCGCAGGTCGATGACCGTGGACGGCAGGCCCTCGGTGGTCAGCTGCTGGCTGACCGCCTCGACGGCCGATGTGCCATCGGTTATCACGAGTACATCGATGTTCACCCCGCCGTGGGGGCCGACGGCCGGCGCCGTCGGGGCCGGGGTGGGTGACGCTTTCCCATGGTGTGCCTGAGGCTTTATTGATGTCTGGGAACAAGCCGCCGCCATCAGGGCCACCGCGGTCAGGGCAGCCGCGGTCAGGGCAGCCGCGCGCGGCCTCTTTGTTCTCCCCACGATGACTCCTGCTATATAACGCCCGTTGGGTCCCCACCCGGCGGCCAAGCGGAGGATGGCACGCCCTGTCGGCATTCCTATCATATTGCAAATAGTGATCATTCAATCACAAATCAGTAAGCTCAGGCGTCTCGCGAGACCTGGCGTGAGCCGCCCACTGAAGAGGATCGGCGACATCGGTGCCGAGGGCAAACCGCTCGCAGGGCCAGCTTACGGGTTTAGCTCAGGCAAAGCTCAGGTACGGCTCAGACAAGGCTCGGGCCCAACTCAGCCAAGGTTGCCGTTCCTCGGTGATGAAGGCTAGGACCTGGGCAAAGTTATTCTGCAGTCGTGTCGTCGCGATCACCCCAAGCATCAGCTCTGGTGTAGCAGCGGCCGACGGCTGCGCGAGAATTCTAGACGATCGCTTTGCGACACCGTAGAACGGAGCTCCGTGCCAGCAACCCCGTCACAGCCGGTCCTGTACGTCATCGCCTGCGGCGGCCGGCCAGCCGAGCAGCTCGCGTCCTTCATCAGCTTCGCCCAGCAGCAGGGCTGGAACGTGTGTGTGATCGCCACACCTGACGGCGCCAAGTTCCTGGACGCCGCTCAGCTGGCGAATCTGACGGATCATCCCGTGCGGAGCCAGTACAAGGACCCTGATGAGCCGGATGTCCTGCCGCCTGCCGACGCCTTCGTGGTCGCTCCGGCCACCTTCAACACGATCAACAAGTGGGCCCAGGGAATCAGCGACACCCTGGCCCTCGGCCTGCTCAACGAGGCGATCGGCCTGAGTCTGCCCTTGGTGGCCGCGCCCTGGCTCAGTGCGGCGCTGGCCATCCATCCGGTGTTCCAGCGCAGCATCACTGTCTTGCAGGAGTGGGGGGTGCGCATCATCCTTGACGTCGCTCACCTGCCGGGTGCGGATGAAGGTCCGGCCGACTTCCCGTGGGAGGACCTCCGCGCCGACCTGGCCGCACTTCGCCAGATGGTCGAGGATCGCCCAACCGCCTGATGCCTGACCCGCCAGTCCCGCGTACGCAGCCACGCCCGCCATCCGGTGTGGCCGACTCAATCCCGCCGCGCGCCGTCTGGCCAGATCACCCGGACGGGAACGCCGCGGTCACGGGCGTAAGCGACGACGTCCGCAGTTCCCCCGTACGCCCGCGCAGGCTTGCCGTCCCACAGCGCCCACAGCTCGTCGGCCATCCCCCTGCACCCGATCATGATGCCGACGACACCGCGACCAGGTTGCAGGTGCGCCAGGGGCGCTGTGGCGGAGGTGCTGCAACAGGGTTCTCCCGGCATCCTGAGGTTATGAGCAATCCGCATGGCGGTAGCCATGATGCCGGTCACGGTCATGACCATGACCACCAGGACGACCACGAGCACGAGCATCCGGTATCGCGGGGGCTGGTGGCGCGGCTGAGGCATGTGCTGCGCCCGCATTCTCATGAGGCGGCCGATCAGGTGGACGCGGTGATGGAGGCCAGTGCGGAGGGCATGCGCGTGCTGTGGATCTCGCTGGGGGTGCTGGGTGTCACGGCCGTGGTCCAGGCAGCGGTGACGGTGCTGTCGGGGTCGGTGGCGCTGCTGGGTGACACGCTGCATAACGCTGCGGATGCGCTGACTGCCGTGCCGCTGGGGGTCGCGTTCGTGCTTGGCCGCCGGCCGCCGACCCGGCGCTACACTTACGGGTACGGCCGTGCTGAGGATCTGGCCGGGATCGTGATCGTGCTGGTGATCGCGGCTTCCTCGGCGCTGGCCGGCTACGCCGCGGTCACCCGGCTGATGCACCCGCAGCACGTCTCGCACCTGATCGCGGTCGCCGCCGCCGCCCTGGCCGGGTTCACGGGAAATGAGCTGGCGGCCCGGTACCGGATCCGCACCGGGCGGCGGATCGGCTCGGCAGCGCTGGTGGCGGACGGGCTGCATGCCCGCACAGACGGGCTGACCTCGCTGGCGGTGCTGCTGGGGGCGGGCGGGGTCGCGGTGGGCTGGAACTGGGCTGACCCGGTCGTCGGGCTGGTCATCACCGTGGCGATCCTGGCGGTCCTGTGGCAGGCCGCCCGCGAGATCTACCGGCGCCTGATGGATGCCGTGGACCCCGCGCTCGTCGATCAGGCCGAGCGCACGTTGCGCACGACGGCCGGAGTGCTGGATGTCGGGCAGGTCCGGCTGCGCTGGATCGGCCACCAGATCCGCGCCGAGTGCGAGGTGGTCGTGGACCCGGACATTACCGCCGCGCAAGCTCACGACGTCACAGTCAGCGCGGAGCACGCCCTGCTGCACGCCATGCCGCGGCTGTCCGCGGCCCTGGTCCACGCCGATCCCGAATCCCGCGGTACCGACCCACACCAGGTCCTGACCAGTCACCGCCCGGCAGCTGCCGGGGTCCCGGCCCCACCGGGACCGCCCTGACCTGGCGTGTTCATGCGAGGGCAGCCCGGGCTATCCAGATCGCTCGATCAGCTTGCCGACGCTGCCAGAGTTGCTGTAACCGCGGTTGCATTAATTCCTGCGGGCGCCTACGGTGGCGGGATGGCTGGTGCGGTGGAGTGGCTGCTGCTGGCGTACCGGATGCCGCGCGAGCCGTCGACACCGCGGATCACGGTGTGGCGCAAGCTGGCCCGGCTGGGAGTGCTGAAGCTGGGTGATGGCCTGGTCGCCCTGCCTGCCGATGCCCGGTCGCAGGAGCGGCTCGAGTGGATCGCCGATGAGGTGATCGAGGCGGCGGGGGAAGCGACGTTGTGGAGGAGCAGGCTGACCTCGGCGAGTTCGGAACGGGTCCTGGTGGAGCGGATGGCCGTGGCCATCGCCGCGGAATACCGGGCACTTGCCTATGCCGCCGCTGAGGCGGCAGCCAGCAGACCGGTCAAGGACCAGACGGTGGCCCGGATGCGGCGGGAGCTGCGGCGCATCTCCCAGCGTGACTACTTCCCACCTCCTGAGCGCGAGGAGGCACGCCGCGCGGTGAAGTCGCTGACGTCAGAGGCGGCGGCCCGGTGAGGTGGGCCACGCGGGCCGGGTGCCACGTGGACCGGGCGGCCTGCGCCTGGCTGATCCGCCGGGTGCTCGACCCCGGCGCGGTGTTCGTGTTCGTCGATGACCCGGACGACATGCCTGCGGATGCGACCCCGTTCGACATACGCGGTGCAGAGCTGTCCCATCGCGAGGGGGACTGCAGTTTCGAGACCGTGCTGCACCGGTTCGGGCTCGATGACCCGGTGCTGTGGGACATCGCCCGGATCGTGCACGAGGCCGACCTGGACGATGAGAGGTTCGACGCCCCGGAAGCCCCGGGCCTGGACGTGCTGTGCCGTGGCCTGTCGATGGTCCTGGATGACGACGCGATGCTGGCAGTCACCGGGCCGCTGTTCGACGGGCTGTATGAGTACCGCCGCCGCGCGCTGCTGCTGGGCCGGGAACCGTCATGAGGACCCCGCTGCCCGGCGATGCCCGGCGGATCCTGGCCGCGCAGGCGCTGCGGGACTTCGCTGTGGCTGGCCCGGGTGAGCCTGTCGCAGATGGACGTGCCGGCCCGGCAGGCCTACGTGATGGCCCTCGTCGACCCCAGCGAGCAGACCGGCGCTGCCGCCTACACCAACACCGCCCGCTACCTCACCCGCCCGCTC
>WNGR01005591.1_pt1 | contig 13469 bp, 17 predicted proteins | sample 5407581 | NCBI WGS metagenome assembly WNGR01 (sample SAMN13153383, study PRJNA577476) | soil metagenome | isolation source: 80 cm soil or saprolite under Garry oak tree replicate 2 | place: USA:California | collected 2016-06-15 | reverse complement strand
TCGCCGTCCTCGACTCGATCCAGACGCTCTATTCGGAGCAGCTGAGCTCTGCGCCGGGTTCGGTGGCGCAGGTGCGCGAGTGCGTGGCGCATCTTGCGCGCTACGCCAAGCAAAGCGGCGCCGTGGTCGTGCTGGTCGGCCACGGCACCAAGGAAGGCGCGCTCGCGGGGCCCCGCGTGGTCGAGCACATCGTGGACACCGTGCTCTACTTCGAAGGCGACACGCACCAGAGCTTCCGGCTCATCCGCGCCTTCAAGAACCGCTTCGGCGCGGTGAACGAGCTGGGCGTGTTCGCGATGACCGACAGGGGCCTTCGCGGGGTTTCCAATCCGTCGGCGATTTTCCTGTCGCAGCATGCGCGGGAAGTCGCCGGATCGTGCGTTCTTGTGACCCAGGAAGGCACGCGGCCGCTGCTGGTCGAGATCCAGGCGCTGGTGGACGCGGCCCACGCGCCCAATCCGCGGCGGCTGACGGTGGGGCTGGAGCAGAACCGCCTCGCCATGCTGCTCGCGGTGCTGCACCGCCACGCCGGCATCGCCTGCTACGATCAGGACGTGTTCGTGAACGCGGTGGGCGGCGTGCGCATCAGCGAACCCGCCGCCGACCTCGCGGTGCTGCTCGCGATCGTCTCCTCGCACGTCGACAAGCCGCTGCCGGAGAAGCTCGCGGTGTTCGGCGAGATCGGCCTCGCGGGCGAGGTGCGCCCCGCGCCGCGCGGCCAGGAGCGGCTGAAGGAGGCCGCGAAGCTCGGCTTCACCCAGGCCATCATCCCCAGGGCCAATCAGCCGAAGCAGAAAATCGACGGGCTCGATATCATCGCCGTCGAGCGCGTCGCCGACGCGATCGCGCGGTTTCGGGTCTAGAGTCAAGGTGAAAGGACGGCACTTTGAAGAACGCCCAACCCGGAATCCTGGCCCCCATTCCGCGGCATGCCCGCTATCTCACGTTCGGGCTCAAGCAGGGCGTGCGCCCGCAGGCTGCGCTGCGGGCCCTGGCTGCAACGGCGGACGGCGAGAGCTGCGTCGTCGGGCTCGGCGCCGTCCTGCTCTTCGCGCTGCAAAAGCGGATCGAGGGGCTGCGCCCTTTTCCGCATCACAGGGGCGAAGGCGTCGACGTGCCCTCGACCCCCGCCGCCCTGTGGTGCTGGCTGCGCGGGGAAGACCGCGGCGACATCGTGCTCCGCGCGCGTGCGGTCGAGAAGATCCTCGCGCCCGCTTTCGAGACGAGCGGCGTCATCGACGCATTCAAGCACGACCGCGGGCTCGATCTGACCGGCTACGAGGACGGCACCGAGAACCCGAAGGGGAAGAAAGCCGCCGAGGCCGCGATCGTGCGGGACAACAGAGCGGGATTCGGCGGCGCGAGCTTTGCCGCCGTGCAGCAGTGGGTGCACGATCTCGACAAATTCGCCGCGATGCCGCGCAAGAAGCAGGACGACAGCATCGGCCGGCGCAGGACCGACAACAAGGAGCTCGGCAACGCGCCGCCTTCGGCGCACGTGAAGCGGACCGCGCAGGACAGCTTCTCGCCGGAAGCCTTCGTGCTGCGGCGCTCGATGCCCTGGGCGGACGCGACGCGCGCCGGGCTGGTATTCGTCGCCTTCGGCAAATCGCTCGACGCCTTCGAGGCGCAGTTGAAGCGCATGGTCGGCGCCGAGGACGGCGCGGCCGACGCGCTGTTTACGTTTACGCGCCCGGTGACGGGCGTCTACCTCTGGTGTCCGCCGGTGAGGAAAGGGCGGATCGATCTGCGCGCGATCGGGTTGTAGGTGAGCGGCATAGCGGCATAGAGTTTCGCTGTGCACGTAGGTGTTTTGCATGCACCTTTAGATGATTTAGGATGGGGCCGGTGCGGTTCAATGGTTAGGCCTCTATGTCGAGCGTGGTGCACATTTTCGTTGCTTCGAAACGGGGTGCTCCGATGTTCGCGATACCTTCCGTGGAAGCGCTTACGGACGGTGGGCTGACGGGCGACCGGTATACCGAAGCGAAGAACCGTCGATCTCCGGACTACCAAGTCACTTTGATGGAGCTGGAGAACATCGAAGCATTTATCCAGGCGACGGGGCTGCCCTTGACACCCGAGATGCCTCGCCGAAACATCATCACACGAGGAATCCGTCTAAACGGACTCTGCGGCAAGCGCTTTAGAGTTGGCCGTGCACGATTCGAAGGCTTGGCGCTTTGTGAACCGTGTAGTCTTTTCGCAAGGAGGACGCACCGTGAGGTCTTGACGTTCTTCGCTGGAAAGGGCGGCCTTCGAGCAAGGATTGTCTCGGGTGGCGCGATACGTGTTGGTGATTCAATTGGAGAAGATGCTTAACATCGCGATGGACGGCGACCCTTTGCGGGCGCCGCTCCGCGAGGTCGCTCGTGCGCGTCATCTCATTCGTTAGCCGTCACAACTGCGCATGGAGATCGCGTTCTTTCGCCAAGAACAGTTGGAGTCGGTGGTTGATCTCCTGCACGACATGAGCGTGCACTACAACCGGGACAACGCGTCCTCTAGAGATGTAGTTAAGGCCAATCTGATTGGCAGCATTCTCGGACCGGACTCTGGCGTTCGCCTGGTCATCGCCAGCGAGGCATCGCGAGCCGTTGGCCTTGCGGCAATTTCGCTGCTCTATCCAGCGCCCAAGGAGCGGGGCCAGCTATTCATGAAGGAGCTGTACGTGGTATCCGACAAGCGGGGCGCGGGAGTGGGGCGGGCGTTGATGCGCTGGACGGCGAGGTACGCCGTAGCCAAGAACTGCAGCCGCTTTGACTGGACGGTTGATGACACCAACCCTGAAGCCCTGTCGTTCTATCGCGAGCTGGGTGCGACTCATGTGACCGGGAAGGTGTACTTCCGGCTTTCCGACGAACAGCTGCTACGCTTTGCGACCGAAAAAATGGGGTGACCGGGCGGGATGACGGCTAACCCCACGCCGCACTCCAACACGCAGGATAGAAAGGATCGTCAGCCATGCCACGCATTGCACCTTCGAACACCGGGCGGACGCCCATGGAAAGGCTCATGGGCCATGCACCCCACATCCTTAGCCCCTGGACGAAGCTCGAGGACGCTTTCCTTGCGAGCAAGACCTTCTCTCCTGCGCTTCTGGAGCAGGTGCGCCGTACGCTGGCGCTGGGGACCGGCTGTCGCTACTGCCAGGCGAAGGGCGGTCCGCCCGATCACGCGCATGCCGATTCGCGTACCGCCGCTGCCGTAGAGCTTGCCGAGCACTTCGCGCGCGATCACCGCAGCATCGATGAAGTGGTGCTTGCCCGCGCGCGCGATCACTTCGCAGACGCAGAGCTGTGTGAGCTCATCATGTTCATGGGCTTTATGTGGGCGGGCGGGACTTTCGGTGCGGTGCTCGGGCTCGAGCCGTCGCTTTCATCTCTATAACCAAACAGGGCGACGTTAGCCGGCATCCACAGCTATGCGCACCGAAAAAAAGGTCCGCGTGCTGCCTGCGTCGGCGCGCCCGACAAGATGGACGTAGAACAGCCGGTCATAGACGACACGCTCGTGCGCCGCATGGTGGCCGCTCAGTTTCCGCAATGGGCGGACCTTCCTGTCCGGCCGGCCGCGGTCGGCGGCTGGGACAACAGATCGTTTCGCTTGGGCGAGCACATGATCGTGCGCTTGCCGAGCACCGCCGATTATTCGGCGCAGGTGGAAAAGGAGCACCGTTGGCTTCCAAAGCTGGCGCCTTTGCTGCTTCTTCCGATTCCAGCGCCTTTGGCGATGGGAGAGCCGGCCGCTGGCTTTCCTTGGAGGTGGTCCATCTATCGATGGATCGAGGGCGAGACTGCTGCGCCGGAGCGCATAGGCGATCTGAGCGACTTCGCAGCCGGCCTCGCGCAATTTCTCATCGCCCTGCAACACATCGACCCGACGGATGGACCCCGGCCCGGGCCGCACAACTTTTGGCGTGGCGGGTCAGTCACGACCTATGACGCCGAGACGCGCCGGGCGATTGCCCTTCTAAAGGGCAAGATCAATGCGAAGACCGCCACCGAAGTCTGGGAAGCGGCGCTCAAGACCACCTGGGAGCGTCCGCCGGTGTGGATCCACGGCGACGTCAGCGCCGGAAACCTCCTGATGAAAGCCGGCCGGTTGAGCGCCGTCATCGATTTCGGAATGCTGGGGGTCGGCGACCCTGCGTGCGATTTGTCCATTGCCTGGACGCTTTTTAGCGGCGAAAGCCGGGAAACCTTTCGCGCAATGCTTCCGTTGGACCCGGGTACATGGGCTCGCGGCCGCGCCTGGGCTTTGTGGAAGGCCTTGATCGTCGCAGCGGGTCTCGTCGAGACGAATGCCGTCGAGGGGGCGCACCCTTGGCGCGTCATCGACGAAGTGCTCGAGGGGCGTAGCATTGATGCCTGACCGGGACGTTAGAGGGTACAAGGACCGCTTCGACGTGCAAATCGGGCCCGCAACAATCGATGACGCTCCAGCGATTCTAGACTTGCAGAAGCTCGCATATCACACCGAGGCCGTTCTCTACCACGATTGGTCGATCCCGCCGCTCACCCAAACGCTAGCCGAATTGCGTGCCGAGTTCACCGACTGGAAAATACTCAAGGCAAGCGATGGCAATCGTATTATCGGTTCTGTTCGAGCGATTGAGCGGAAGGGGACCTGCTCCATTGGACGGCTGATGGTCCACCCCCGACACCAGCGGCAGGGTATCGGCGCGCGCCTCATGCAGGCTATCGAATCCATCTTTCCGGAGGCGGCCAAGTTCGAGCTGTTTACCGGGAGCAAGAGTGAGGGCAACATCCGGTTGTATGAGAGGCTTGGTTATCATTCCTCGCGCAGCGAGCGATTGTCCGCGAACCTATCGCTGGTGTTCTTTGAAAAACGGGGGCCGCGTGCCCTCTGACACGTCGCACAGTTCACTCATTCTCAGATGGACCAAATCGCACAAAAACCCTTGATCCGTGTTCGGCGATTTTGGGCTCTAGGTGCTTTTGCAGTCGCTCTCGCGTTCGTTATCAACGCTGTATTCGGCGATGGGACACTAGCTGCGGTCCTGATCGAAGGCCAACCCATTGCCGCTCAAATTGGGTGGGGCGTTACTTTCGGCTTGGCGATTTCCATTCCATCTACAGTCGTCGTTTTTTTCGTTCCGCTATTCTCTTCCCTCCGGAGACAACTGCTCGATCTGGTGAGCGGGCTTGATCTTGGCGCGTTGAATCCGCTCTGGATCGGTTTATCCGCAGGCATCGGTGAAGAGCTCCTCTTCCGGGGCGCGCTTCAGCCAATTCTAGGTATCTGGTGGGCGAGCTTCATCTTTACGCTCGCTCATTTTCGGTCGGGCCAATTTCACTCGATGAACTGGCAAAAGCTTATTTATGCCGCTTCCGTCTTCGTTGCCGGATTATTCTTGGGGTATGTGTTCCTTGAAATCGGTCTCATCGCGGCAATGGTTACGCACGCTGTTGTGGACGTTGTTTCGCTTTTCACCGCACGGCGGTGGTTGCGTGTCCGCTCAACCTATGCGTGACCCGCGGATCAAGCTCGCGGTCCGTCGCCTCGAGCAATCGGACGCCGCAGCCGTCCAGCGACTCTATGAGCGCGCCGTGGGTCGCGCCGTGTGGCTTCCTGCCGAGGTCGAAGCCGATGCGAACTTTGCCCACGTGTCACAGGGCGAAGCCGTATTCGTTTGTCACGGCCCGGAAGGCCGTCTCGTGGGGCTCCTATCTGCGTATGTACCGGAGTCCTTCATCCATCACGTCTATGTCGACCCGGAGTTCGAGCGCCAGGGAGTAGTGACTGCGCTCCTAGATCGACTCTGTCAACTTGCACGCGCGCAAGGCTGTCTCGTCCGTGAACCGGAAGACAGTGGTCCACCCGTGGGCTACTGGGCGTTTCTGCGCGACCCGGACGGGCACACACTGGAAATTGCGTATGGCCAGGAACTCGGGCTCGCCGTCGAACACACGGTCTAAGCCTTCCGTCGAGCGGACGCCCGGCGGGCTGTGCCCGTCGGCCGCCGCTCGTGTCGAGCATTAGCCGTCACGAGAATGGCGTTTCCTCCGCAAGAAACGGTTGTAATCCTGGGCACATCTCGGGACGATGGAAACACTTGGGGAACCGTGCAAGCCGTGCTGGGCGGAAGGCCGGTGGAAGTCGTGAATCTTTCCGATACTAGGTTCACCGCCTATGATTACCGGCATCGAAATGAGGGCGATGGCTTCCTGCCGCTTGTCGAGGCAATTGTGGGGAAGTCGTTTTGGATACTTGCCACACCGGTGTATTGGTATTCGATGAGTGCTCAGCTGAAGGTGTTTTTTGATCGACTGAGTGACCTCATCACCATCCGGAAGGACCTGGGACGGCTTCTCCGTGGAAAATCTGTTGCGGTGGTGGCCTCTGGAACCGACGAGGCCATACCGGACGGTTTTGAGGTGCCATTTCAGCGCACGTGCGGGTACCTCGGCATGAAGTATGTGGGCACCTTCTATTTACCGTACGGAAAGGATGACCGTGCATCAAGCTCTCACTTGGAGGCGGCGCGAAAGGTCGGCGCTGCTTGGATATCGTGACGGCTAACCAGCGGTCGCCGGCCGCGCAACTAGCTCTTTAGTTTTCAGATGGAGATCCGCGCCATTCGACCGTCGGAGCTCGAAGCCGCCCGACGCCTACTTGTGGCCGGCGGGTGGGAGCGCGGAGTGTCCAACGCAGAGGACTTCCGAAAACTTCTCTCACGGTCGCAGCTGGCGCTTGTGGCCGTTGAGGGCGGCGAGGTACTAGGCTTCTTGCGCGCCCTTTGCGACGGTATGGCGAACGGTTACATTTCGATGCTCGTCGTTGCCGAGCAGTATCGGCGAAAGGGCGTCGGCCGCGCCCTGGTTAAAGCAGCCATGGGCGACGACCGGCGAATCACTTGGGTTCTGCGCGCGACACCAGCGGGTGTTGCCGCGTTCTATGAGAAGCTTGGCTTCACGGAATCTGAAGTCGCAATGGAGCGTCCAGGTGCGAGGACATCTGACACCTAAGGCGTTCGAGCGGACGAATTTTGCATGCAACTGGTTATGTTTGACATCGACGGCACTCTCACGGAGACCATGAAGGTTGATGAGGAGTGCTTTGTTCGCTCATTCGCAGAGGTGTTCGGATTCACTGACATCGACACCGATTGGTCGCACTATCCGCACGTGAGCGATTCCGGCATCTTCCATGAGATTTACGCGTCACGCATGGGTCGGCCGCCGACTGCTCTGGACGTTTCGCGATTTCGTCGACGCTTCATCGAGCTGCTCGACGGCGCTTCATCACAGTCTCCCTTTGCACCGGTCGCAGGCGCCGATCGATTGTTGTCTCGGCTCGCGTGTGGCGCCTCGCATCGAGTTGCTCTTGCTACCGGAAGTTGGCGGGATTCTGCGCGCCTCAAGATGGCAAGCGCCGGGATGCGCTTTGACGACCATCCGGCAGCGTCGGCAGACGACGCGCCCGAAAGAGAGGCAATCATGGAGCTCTCCAGGCAGAGGGCAGACGAATGGTATGGAGCGCCGTTTGCCGATATCGTCTATGTCGGAGACGGAGTTTGGGATGCTCGTGCATGTCGCGCTCTGGGCATTCCGTTCATCGGCATCGGTTCAGGTGACCGCGCCGCGCGACTTGCTTCAGAGGGTGCAGTTCGCGTGTTCCAGGATTTTTCCGAGGATGTCTTGTTTTTGGAGACTTTGGATGGACTTTCGCAAGCGGCCCATGGCGCGAAACATCGAGATTAAAGCCCATGTCGAGAGCATCGAGGCGCTTGCGCCGAAGGCTGCGGCCATTGCGGACGAAGGTCCGATCGAGATCATTCAAGACGACACTTTTTTTCGATGCGAATCGGGAAGGTTGAAATTACGCGCGTTCTCGAGTGAAGAAGGGGAGCTGATCTTCTACCGTCGGGCAAACCAACGCGGCCCGAAAGAGTCCTTCTACCTGCGTTCGCCGACGTCTGCTCCCGATACGCTGCGCGAGTCTCTGTCTCAGGCATATGGTCAGGCGGGCCGGGTTCAGAAGCATCGAACGCTCTTTCTCGTCGGAAGAACGCGGGTCCACCTCGACAACGTCAAAGACTTGGGGCATTTTCTTGAACTTGAGGTCGTTCTCAACGAAGGTGAACTCGCGGAGGCGGGTATCCGCGAAGCTCAGAATCTTATGGCTCGGCTTGGAATTGAATCGTCGCAGTTGGTCGAAGGGGCATATGTCGATCTCCTTGCTCGACGAGGCGTCTAGTCCTGTGCTGGTGGCGACGGGCGCGAAGCGGCGTGCCTCGGCCGTGGCTGCACAGGCTCGCGAAATAACACGAGGTTAGCAGACAGCTCGTATGCAAGACCTCCTGGGAAAAGTCGCATTGATCTCAGGTGGGACTACGGGCATCGGTCTCGCTGCGGCAAAGGCGTTCGTCGCCAGCGGCGCGAAGGTGGTAGTGGGCGCGAGAAACCCGGAACGCGGCGCTCAAGCGGAGCAGGAACTCAGACATCTGGGCGGCGACGCAACCTTCCGCAGGTGTGACGTGACCGACCCGTCATCCGTCGCGGACCTCGTGGCCTTCGTCGCGGATCGTTTTGGCCGATTGAACTGCGCGGTCAACAGCGCCGCATTCGATTCACGACCTTCCGCCGCGCACGAATTACTCAGTGAAGAGGCGGGCAAGACGATTTCCACGGACGTCCTCGGCGTCTTCAACTGCATGAAGTACGAAATCGCGGCAATGCTTCAAGGCGGCGGGGGCACCATCGTCAACATCTCGTCGGTAAACGGACTGTCCGGGGCACCTACTGCGGCGGTTTACAGCGCAGGAAAGCACGCAGTCATCGGGTTGACTCGTTCAATGGCCAAGGAATACATTGCCCGCGGAATTCGCATAAACGCGGTCTGCCCCGGCGCCACGGAAACGCCGCGCCGCGAACGCCGGACAGAACACCTCACGCCGAAGGAACGCCGGGAACATCACGAACAGTTGTCCCAAAGTATCCCAATCGGGCGGCTCGCCAAGGCCGAAGAGATCGCGAGCGCAATTCTTTGGCTGAGCTCCACAGCATCGTCCTACGTCGTCGGCCACAGTCTCGTTGTTGATGGCGGTCTACAGGCTTGAGGAGAATGCCTGCCGATGGCCTTAACCTTCGATCACGTATTCATCTGCTCCGAGAATCCACAGGCGGCAGAGCGCGTCCTGACCGACTTTGGCTTGCAGTTCGGCCGACGCGATGTTCATCGCGGCCAAGGTACCGCCAACGCTTGCGCGTTCTTCGACAACGCTTATCTTGAGCTTTTGTGGCGGCATGACGACGATGAACTGCAGTCTGAGGTCGTCAACCCAGTTGGTCTCTGGCAACGCGTTCGCTGGCGGGAAACCGGTGCTTCGCCGTTCGGCATTGCGTTTCGTCCCGAGGGCAGCGAGGTACCCGTTGAGACGTGGCCCTACCTGGCACCGTTTCTTCCGGCAGGAGCAAACCTTCCCATCGTGACGCCACGATTCCGATGGCAGGAGCCTCTCACGTTCATTTCGCTCGCGTCGCAGGCACCCCTGACATGGCCGCCGGAGCGGCAACCGCCTCTGGATCATCGCGGCGGGCATCACCGACTGACGGCAGTCACGGTATACAAACCGGAGGGACAGGAAATCTCCGCGGGGCTCAAGGTGCTTTGCAGCCTCGGCGTCCTTGCATTGAAGCCGTCTGTCGAGCATCACATCGAACTGGAATGGGATGGCGCGAGGTGCGGCGAGTCGCATGACTTTCGCCCCACGCTGCCATTGGCGTTGCGGTGGTAGGGCAGGGCGAACCAACTCGCGTAGATGTTTGCATGTACCTGTGGATGGTTCTAGTATGGGCCGGTGTGGTTCATTACCAGTAAGACGGGATCGAAGAAACGGGAGCGTGACTGGTGAGCGGCGAAGTGTTAGCAGGCAGCTGCCTCTGTGGGTCCGTCGCCTACCAAGTGCGAGCGCCGTACCTTCAATTTGCGCATTGCCACTGCAAACGTTGCCGCAAAGCCACGGGTACGGGCCACGCGACAAACCTCTACGTCGAGCGCCCGCACTTCGAATGGCTCCGGGGCGAAGAGTTCACAACCCGCTTCGACCTACCATCGGCCAAGAGCTTCGCGACGGCGTTTTGCCGGAACTGCGGATCACCGCTGCCTCATCACACACGTAGCGGCCGCACGATGGTCATTCCGGCTGGCTCGCTCGACGATGAGCCGCCGATGCAGCCTCAGGCGCGAATCTTTTGGGAATCGCGCGTGGGCTGGACCTGCTCGGATGCAGCGCCAACCTATGAAACGTATCCCGAATGGTGGAAATGATGCCGTCTAACAACACGTTGAAGCGGCAACAACGTGTCTGGTGAGCAACCCCGGCCTGTTGTGTTCCGGGTAACTCGACGTCAGCTTTTCCCCACCGCCCTCGCCGCTGCGATCCCGCTGCGCACGGCGGCTTCGAGCGTCCCCGGGTATTCGCTTGCCACGTAGTCTCCCGCGAGCACGAGGCCGGGAACTGCGGTGAATGCCTCGGGCCGTTCGAGCGCAGGCGCGCAGGAGAACGTCGCGCGTTTTTCCGTGATGACCTGCGACCATTGCGGCGCGGGCAGCTCGCCGAGCGCCGCTTTCAGCTCGATCCCGATCCGCGCCGCCAGCTCTTCCTTCGTCAGCTGCTCGTGCGCGCCCGATGCGCTGATCACGGCCGCGAGCAGGCCCTTCGGCCCTCCGAGCCGGCCGCGGTCGAACATCCACTGCGCGAATCCTCCGCTGAAACCGAGCATCGGCGCGGGCAGCGACACGGATTCGGGATACCGCAGGTAGCAGGTGACGATCGGCTCGTACGCGAAGGCGTTGATCGCGGAAAGCGCTTCGTCGAGCGCGGACAACTGCACCAGCAGCTGCCCCGCCTGGTGCGGCCCGCAGGCGATCACCACGGAGGAGAACGTCTGCGCATCGTTGAGGCGGAACCCGCCCGGGACGCGTGCCACGCGGCGCACCGGCGTGCCGAGTTCGATCGCGCCGCCGTGCGCTTTCACGTATTCCGCCGCCGGTTCGGGGAACAGGCGCCCGAGGTCGGTGCGCGCGATCAGCAGATCGCTCGCCTCGCGCGCGCCGGTGAGGCCGTCGCGCAGCACGTTGACGAAGATTTGCGCGGAAGCGTGCTCGACGGGCGTGTTGAGCGCCGAAACGCACAAGGCCTCCCAGACGCGGGAGCGCAGCGCGCCCTTCTGCCCGTGGTCGTCGAGCAGCCGCGCGACGCTGCAGTCGGGTTCGACGCGAAACTCGCGCGCCCGAAGCGAGGCCATGAAGCGCAGCGCGCCGAAGCCCTGGGCGAGATCCAAGCCCTTCGCGCGCAGGAGCGCGGAGAGCAGATTGAGCGGGTAGGGGAGCCGCGGCGCGCGCAGGTGAAAGCCGTCGGCGTAGCGCAGCTCGAGCGGCAGCCGCAGGAGGAGCTCGTCCGGGTCGGCGCCGACCTGGCGCATCAGGCGCAGCGTCTCGCGATAGGCGCCGATCAGGACGTGCTGGCCGTTGTCGAGGTCGACTCCGTCGATGCTCACGCGGCGAGCACGGCCGCCCAGACTGCGCGAGGCCTCGAAGACGCTTACGCGGATGCCCCGGTCCGCGAGGGTGACCGCGGCAGCGAGTCCGGCCCAGCCGGCGCCGACGACCGCGACGCCGCTCAAGCCGTGACCCAGGTCCGCCACGCGATCCAGAGCTTGCGGATCGGGGTCAGGGCCGTGCGCTGGTCGAGCACCCGGTAATCGTCGCCGGCGATTTCGTCGAGCAGCGCGCGATAGATCGCGGCCATCATCAGCCCGGGGCGCTGCGCGTGGCGGTCCTCGGCCGGCAGGAGCGCGAACGCCTCGTCGTAGCAGCGCCGGGCGCGCTCGGCCTGGAAGCGCATCAGGCGCACGAAGCTCTCGCTGTGATTCGCGTTGAGAATGTCCGCCGCCGTCACTCCGTATTCCTCCAGCTCGTCCATCGGGAGATAGATGCGGTTTTTCCGCGCATCCTCCCCCACGTCGCGGATGATGTTGGTGAGCTGGAACGCGAGTCCGAGCTTTTCGGCGTACTCCAGCGTCCTCGCGTTGCGGTAGCCGAAAATGCCCGCCGCCAGCGCGCCGACCACGCCCGCCACGCGGTGGCAGTAGAGCTGAAGACCCGAAAAATTCAGATAGCGGCTCTGGTTCAAGTCCATTTCCATGCCGTCCATGATCTCGTCCAGCCTCGCCTGCCCGATACCGAAAGGCGCGATCACGGGAGCAAGCGCGCGCGTCACGGGATGCTGTGGGTCGCCTGAGTAGAGCCGCGCGACCTCGCCGCGCCACCAGGTCAGGGTCGCGCGGGCGACGGACGCATCGCCCGGCTCGTCCACCGCGTCGTCCACCTCCCGGCAGAAAGCGTAGAGCGCGGTGATCGCACGCCTGCGCTCGGGCGGCAGAAACAGGAACGAGTAATAGAAGCTCGAGCCGCTGTGCGCGGCTTTCTCTTGGCAATACTCGTCGGGGGTCATTACATCACCAGCGCGCGCGCGAGCATCAGCGGCCAGTCCCAGGCGTGCAGCACCGGCCGGCGACGGAAAACGTTTCCGCGTTGCCGCTCGAGCTTCTCGAGCACCCTCAACCCTCCCTGGACTACGGCGCGGATTTCCAGTCCGACGCGGCCGCGCAGGCGTGTCGCGAGCGGGGAGCCGGCGAGCATCATCGATCTTGCGCGCTCGATCTGGAAACGCATCAGCTCCCACCAGCCGCCGGAGGCGTCGCTTGCGGCGATCTGGTCTTCGCTGACGCCGAACCTCGCCATGTCGTCTTGCGGAAGGTAGATGCGGTTCTTGCGGAAGTCGATTTCCACATCCTGCCAGAAGTTGATGAGCTGCAGGGCGGAGCAGATCGCGTCCGAGCAAGCGATGTTGCGAGCGTCGCTTTCGCGGTACAGGTGCAGCATCAGGCGCCCGACGGGGTCGGCCGAACGACGGCAATAGTCCATCAGCTCGGCGAAGTTCGCGTAGCGTTGCTTGGTGACGTCCTGCGAGAAAGCATCGAGGAGGTCGTAGAACGGCGCGAGCGGAAGGCGATGAGCCGCGACCACTTCGCCCAGCTCCCGGAAAAGGGGCGACCGCGGGGAACGGCCGGCCTCGAGCCTGCGCAGCTCCGCCCGAAAGCTCTCCAGGCGGGCGAGACGCTCGTGCGGCTGCAGATCGCCTTCATCGGCGAAATCATCCGCCGTGCGCGCGAACCGGTAAATGAGCGACACGGGGTGGCGCAGCGCCGCGGGAAGCAGCACGGAAGCGACCGGAAAGTTTTCGGTGTGGCCGACCGACATTGCCCTATTTTTCAAAGGGTTTCAGCCTTCTTGGGCTGACAGTATAGGGGGGTTTGCTGTAGAATGGCACGCGCATTGCGAGGTCCGGTTATCGTTGGCCCGCGAAGGTGGCGGAATTGGTAGACGCACTGGATTTAGGTTCCAGCGCCGCAAGGCTTGGGGGTTCGAGTCCCTTC
>WNGR01005590.1_pt1 | contig 13470 bp, 11 predicted proteins | sample 5407581 | NCBI WGS metagenome assembly WNGR01 (sample SAMN13153383, study PRJNA577476) | soil metagenome | isolation source: 80 cm soil or saprolite under Garry oak tree replicate 2 | place: USA:California | collected 2016-06-15 | reverse complement strand
GTTACAAAGAGCGCGTCTCTAGCAGCGAACGATCTTCTCCGACTGGATTCCCTTGGTTGCATTCCTGGAGTCCACCACAAGCTTGGACCGCGCCACAATATCTTCGTAGTCGTAGTCGGAGTGGTCGGTCATGATCAGAACGCAGTCGTACTGCTCGAGACTATCGAGCGGTGTACACGTCATGTTCAGGTTGTAATGCCGGCCACGGCCAACCGTAGGGAAGTATGGGTCGTTGTAGAGAACTTCGGCGCCCTGTTCGCGAAGTAACTCGATCACCGTTAGCGAAGGCGATTCGCGCAGATCGTCGATGTCTTTCTTGTAAGCCATCCCAAGCATCAGGATTCGCGAACCGTTCAAAGCCTTTTTGTGCTGGTTGAGACCTTTCCCAACGTACTGGACCACGTGCGCCGGCATTGCCTCATTCACCTCTCCGGCAAGCTCAATGAATCGCGTGTTGAAGTCATATTCCTTCGCCTTCCAGCTCAGATAGAACGGATCGATCGGAATGCAGTGTCCTCCGAGGCCAGGCCCTGGATAGAACGGATGAAATCCGAAAGGCTTTGTCGAGGCCGCATCGATCACCTCCCAGATATCCACGCCCATGCGGAGCGAAAGCAGCTTGAGCTCGTTCACCAGCGCGATATTGACGCAGCGGTAGATGTTCTCCAGCAGCTTGGTCATCTCGGCAACGCGTGTCGATGACACCCGCACGGACCGAGTAAAGATGCCCTCGTACAGCACCGCAGCAAGCTCCGTAGCGATCGCCTCATGACCGCCTACAACCTTGGGAATGTCGCGCCGCGCGACCGTAACGTTCCCCGGATCTTCACGCTCTGGCGAAAACGCGACATAGAAAACGCCATGATCTGCCGGCGTGCCAGTACACTGAACCTTCAGCCCTTGCGTGTTGCCTGCTTCGAGGACTGGAATCATCAGCTCTTCCGTCGTCCCCGGGTAGGTCGTGCTCTCCAGCACCACGAGTTGGCCTTCCCGAATCCACGGCGCCGCGGCTTTGGCCGTATTCTCCACGTAACTCAGATCCGGCTCGCGGTGCCCAGTAAGCGGCGTGGGAACGCACATGATGATGGCATCCTGCTCCGACAGATGAGCAAAGTCCGTCGTCGCCGTGAAGCCCTGTTTGCGCGCGCTCTGAATCTCCGTTGCCGCAATGCGAAAGATGTACGATTGTCCGGCCTCGAGGCTCGTAATCTTCTTTTCGTCGATATCAAAGCCCGTAACCTTAAACCCGGCTTCGGAAAGAAGCAGTGAAAGCGGCAACCCAACGTACCCGAGTCCAATGACTCCGATTCTGGCGGTGCGAGCCTGCAGGCGATCGAGGCGCTCCTGTGCGATCTTCGGTAGAACAGCTTGGTTTGTCGTCGACATGCTCACAATTATCGCATCCGGCCTTTGCCATTCGGCCATGACAATGGAACAGGTCGACTATGATGTTGGTGTACGTTTCGATACCGTTGACGGAATCGGTTCTCGGGCACTTTCGCCAGGCCTGCACGAAAGTTGCATCGACCGCAACGCGCTTTGCTCGCAACACTTGATGTTGACCGTATCGAGTCAGATTCGATAACAATGCGTGCGAACGCGTTCGAATTAGCAGGCAATTCACAAATAGCTCAGGTACGTTATGAGCGGGAGACAGATGGCTCGTTACTTGATCACAGGAATCGCGGGTTTCATCGGCTCGACCCTGGCTCATGCACTCGTGGAGCAGGGACACGAGGTGCGAGGGATCGACAATCTATGCACAGGAAGCCTCGACAACCTCGCCGACATCCGCCACCGGATTTCCTTCGAGCAGATGGACCTGCAGGATGTTGTGGGAATGAAGTCTGCCTGCGACGGCATCGACTATGTGCTCCACCAGGGGGCGCTTGCCTCGGTGCCTCGATCGGTAAAGGACCCGCTCGCGTCGCACGAGTCCAACGTCAATGGCACGCTGAACCTTCTGATCGCTGCGCGCGATGCGAAGGTCCGGCGCATTGTCTACGCGGCCTCTTCCTCAGCGTATGGAGACCAGCCCACACAGCCAAAGCAGGAGGACATGTCGCCATTGCCGTTGTCGCCCTATGCAGTGCAGAAGCTGACGTGCGAGTACTACATTCAGTCGTTCTATCGTGCCTACGGCCTGGAAGGAATCTGCCTGCGCTACTTCAACATCTTTGGCCCGCGCCAGGCGGCGGACTCGCCCTATTCCGGTGTCATTGCCCAGTTCACGTACAAGATGATGGCTGGGGTCACTCCCACGATCTTCGGCGACGGGCTAACCAGTCGCGACTTCAATTACGTGGATAACGCCGTCAGCGCCAACCTGCTCGCGTGCGTGGCTCCGAGTAACGTGGCCACGGGCCGTGTCTTCAATATCGGCACGGGAAAGAGCCACACGCTCAATGAAGTCTATGACGCGATCGCCGGCCAGATCGGATTCACCGCCAAGCCGCTCTATGGTCCTCCGCGAGAGGGTGATATCAAGCACTCGCTGGCAAACATCGATCGTGCCACGAAAGAGCTTGGCTACCAGCCTAAGGCCCACTTCCACGAAGGGCTGCGCAAGACGGTTGAGTGGTACCTCGCGGAGAACGAGAAGAAAGCGTCCCCAGCGATCCACGGCTGAGCCGCCGTATTACTCGCTTGGCGCGGACACCTCGATCAGTCCTTCCGCGGCAAACTCCTTCAGCGTCTTCAGCACGTCCGACTCGATCTGGCCCTCAGGAGCATCGTAGGCGGATCGGAGTTGCGTCATCAGTTCCGCCACCTGGATCGGTTCGCCCATTTTGCGCCAGATATCGCTGCCCGTGCTTCCCAGGCCATAGCACCGGTTGCGTTCGAGGTTCATCAGAACCACCTCGTCGTTGACCTCGGTTGCCACGGCTTCAGGGCTCCAGCGGACCACCGAGGCCTGGCCGATTCCTGCTTCATCCATAAAACTCTTCCTCTTTCCTTACGATACAGCGAGCCTCTCTTCAGCAAAAGCAGCCGGATCACCATTCGAAGTTCTGCGGCTCTAATGTATCTTGAGTAACGATCGCAGAGAGGCTGGCTGACTTGCAGGAGCGACGGCACCATCCCCCGGATATACCTCAGGATCGGCAGTCCGACCTGTCTCCGGAACTGAATCTGATGCTGCTCTGCGCGCGTTGGCCCCAGCGGCCGGAAGACCGCCAACGCATCCGCGACCTGTCCAACTCGCGGCTCGACTTGCAGCGTTTTCTCCTCCTTGTCCAGCGTCATCGCCTGGTGCCGCTGGTCTCTCAGAATCTGCACACAAGCATCGGGGAATCTCCATCGCCTGAATTCGCCGCAATCCTTGCCGGGCTTCGGAAGCTTTCGATGGAGAGTGCCCATCAGGTGCTGCGCTCGTTGGCCGAACTCCGGCGTGTCGTCAAAGAACTTCAGAACCACAACACTCCTGTACGAGTGTTGAAAGGCTTGCCGCTCGCGCAAGCCGTCTTCGGCGATCTTGGCCTGCGCACACCTGGAGACATCGACCTCTTGATCGACGAGTCTCGAATTGTCCAGGCCGACCAGGTTCTGCGGAACTTCGGATACCGCGGCATGTTCCGGGTCGACCGTTTTTCGCCCAAACGGCTGGCGTTCTACCGCTCCCACTGGAAAGACCTCGCCTACGAGAATCCCGCCACCGGCTTCGAAGTCGATCTGCATTGGCGATGTTTCCGCAATTCGGAGATGCCTGGCGCCGCCCTCTGCGCTACCGGCGCGCACGAGACGGTCTCTTTCGGAGGCTTTCGCGTGGACACTCTCCCCCGGATGGAGGGCCTGCTGTATCTCTGCGTTCACGGAACGCTCGACGGCTGGCTCTATTTCAAGTCGCTGGTCGACGTGGCCGCGCAGGTCCGCGACATGGACGAGCATCAACTTGACGCCCTCGCTACACTGGCCTCCGGCTTTGGCATCTTGCCCGAGCTCACCGCGACCCTTACCCTGGTTCGCCGCTATCTGGACATGAATGCCTGGAGCGGCCTCCTGCTGCCGCAGAGCGACCCAACCGTGGAGCACATTCTGCGATACGCCGATCAGGCATTCGTGCAGGGCGGCTTTCTCGCGGATCGCACGGCTGTTCCCATCGCTGCGACACTCGCATTCGAACTCGGCCTGCGCCGCAACTTCCGTTATCGCTTTGAGCTGCTGCTGCGGGTACTGTTCCGCGCCCGCATGTGGGAGACGATTCCCCTGCCGGATTTTCTGTTCGGCATTTACCCGTTGCTCAGCCCGTTCGAGTGGGCTATCTACCGGCTGCGGCAGTGGCGGGCGAAACCCGCGTCCAGCACCACGCTTACTATCTAAGGGGTGCAATCCATAGTGGAAAGTCGCCGGGCAACGTCTAAGATCAAGACAGCAATTGCGCTTGAGAGTATCGCAGTGTGGTAATACGTTTCTATGACTGAGTTCGTGATCAGGTTGGCGGATGAGCGTGGGCGCGTGCAGGAGCAGACGCACGCCGCGGCTTCGGCGGAGGAGTTGCGGGCACGGTTTGCCCAGGCTGGTTACTACGTCTACTCCGTGAAGGCGCGTGGCTTGCTCGCAGGGCAGGGCAAGACCAAGAAAGTGAAACTGGAGACTTTCCTGGTCTTCAACCAGCAGTTTCTGACGCTGATTCGCGCCGGACTTCCGATCCTGGGATCGATCGAACTGCTGGCGCGGCGGCAGAAGACGCCGCACTTCCGTGCGCAGCTCGAAGATGTCGCGATCCGGGTGAAGAACGGCGAGTCGATCTCGGAATCGTTCGAGGCGCAGGGCGGTTTTCCGATCGTTTATACGACGACCCTGCTGGCCGGCGAGCGCTCGGGAAATCTGGAAGAAGTGTTGCAACGTTACCTCGACTTTCAGCGGGTGAGTCTGACGTTCCGCAAGAAGCTGATTGCAAGTCTGATCTATCCCGCGGTGCTGGTGGTGATGGTGATCGGGCTGTTCATCTTTCTGATTACCTTCGTTGTGCCGCGGTTTGCGGAACTGTACGAGCAGCTTGGGACGAAGCTTCCCGCGCTGACTATATTCCTGCTCGCGCTGGGTCGAGATGCGCAGAGCTACGGAATCTATGTTGCCGCCGCCCTCGCGCTCGCGGGATTTCTGCTGTTTCGCTGGATGAAGACGGACGCGGGCGCGACGCTGGTGGACAAGGTTCGCATCGGCCTGCCGCTGGTCGGCAACGTCTGGCTGAAGTACCAGGTCGGCCTCTTCTCGCGGACGCTGTCGACTCTGCTGAAAGGCGGTCTGCCGCTGGTACCGAGCCTGGAGACGGCAGCGCGATCGATCGACAGCAAGCAGATCGGCAAGGCGGTCTTCTCCAGCGTGGAGACGGTGCGCGAAGGCAAGGGACTGTCGGCGAGCCTGGAGGAGACGAAGGTGTTTCCCGAGCTCGCCATCGAGATGATCGAGGTCGGCGAATCGACCGGCGCGCTGCCGCAGATGCTGAACTCGGTTGCCGAGTTCTTCGAGGAAGACGTGCAGACCAACCTCACCGCGGCAATGAGCCTGATCGAACCGATCATCCTGATCGTGATGGGATGCGTGGTCGTGACGATTCTGATTGCGCTGTACCTGCCGATCTTCAGCCTGAGCACCGGAGCGGGCGGCGGCGGTGTGGGCGCACCGTGACCTTCCGCCGAGGGGGTACCCCCCCGTGGGGTGGTGGTCGTAAATGCTTTGTTTACAATAATTTGCCAAAATACTCCTCTGTAAATATTTGATTCCAAGTGTGTTACGGGCAAATATTTCCATCCATTGGGTTTACCGGAAAAACCGTCGAGATATCTGTGATTGCCGGTGCCGCCGATCATTCGCGCCAGACAAGTGGCATGGCAAGAAAGGCCAATAACAGATGACACAAAGACGTTCGTACCTTGGCGCATGTGGCGCGCTCCTTTTGGGTGATGCTGTCGGATCGAGAGGAAAAAGGCCGCTGGCCGGGAGCTTGCGCTGTCCCCGCCTAGCCGCACTTTGGTTTCATCTCTGTTTCTATTGTAGCAGCTTGGGCAAACTTAGCTGTCTATCGATCTCATTTGTAATGAGTTAGTTGAGAGAATGTTCTTGACAGGGTCTTACGGTGGGAAAGAGGGACAAGAATGGGTCGTTCCGATTGCGCTTTGGGTGATTGGAGGGAAAGTGGGAGATAGTAACCCGCGATAGCCTCGCCGACTGGCTCGGCGATCATGGGGCACCCTACCTCTTCGGGACAGTGAGCGGGATTTCCAGCGTGCCAACTTTGTTGGATACGCCGTCGAGGACGCCGACCCGGAGGAAGAGCGGGCCCGGGAAGAAGAAGATCTGCTCGTGGAAGACGACGGGGGTTTGTTTGAACCTCTCGTAGCGGTCCGGGGTGAGGTTCAACGAGAGCTCCTGGCTGTGGTTTCCCAGGAATTTTCCATTGACGTCGTAGGCATCGAAGGCGAATTGCAACCTTACGTTGTGGGTTCCGTCGGGGCCGTCTGCGTACGTGATCTGACTCTGGGGCACGGCAAGCAGCAAATCATAAGGCGTGCGCGGAGCTCTGCCCTTTCCTTTCGCCGGAGCAGCGGGCGTAGCGACGGCCGAAGTGTCCGCCGGCACCAGTTTGGCGTCGAACAGAAGCTGGGTGGCAGCGGGCGTCTTACCCTGGAGCGCGGCCTTGATGAGTTCGGGCCCGGAGAACTCCTTGGGCTTCCTCGGATCTTCGGCGTTATAGCCCTTGCGATAGACCAGGTGGAGACCGGGCTGATTCAGCTCGACCTTGATGGTGTGGTAATGACCGTCGTCCTTCCGCCTTGGGGGAACGTAGGAGAGGGTGTAGTAGTGCGAGCCTTCGTCGATCGCTTCAGCAAGTTCCCCGGTGAAGTCATTGCTGTTGTACTTCGCGAAGCCTCCGCTTTGTTCGGCCACTTGCTCGGCCACCAGTTGCGCGGTACCAAGGCCGCGGACTCCGCCGGGATCCATGGGACAGACGGCAATCTGTTCGGTGGAGTAGGTCTCGTAAGTATCCATCAGCCGATGGACCATGCCCATATCGAGACCTTGTTCTGAAGCCATATACAGGGTCGGGCCCAGGTACACGCCATAGCTCTCCTCATCGCTCATTCCGGGAATCTCGATCCCATAGGGGCTGCGGACCTGGCTGAAGCCTCTGGGGTTGTTTTCGACACATGACGTGGCTGCACCCCAGCTGTATCCCCCATCGCGTAGAAGAAAGACCGGCATGCCTCGCGTAATCCAGACGAGGTTCTTCCTGCCTTTGATTCCGGCGACATACTCGCCTATCTGATTGAGGGCGTCGATGGTGAGGCGATCGTTCACATAACAATCCTGGTTCGAGCCGATATCAGTCCTTTCCACGCTTACCGCCTTTCGCAGCGCGGACGGGTCGGAGGTGAACCCCTGCACGATGTGCAGGCCGCTGGCGGAAAGCCAGAAGACTGCGATCTGCGTACCGGGAGGCATCCTTTCCGCATACTGTGATGTGGCCTGCAGCGCGCGATAGGCGGCGACGAAGTTGAGGTGCAGGGCGTCGATGAGGAGGATATTGACGGGGCCGCTAGTTGGGGTCGCCTGATAGTTGGTATGAATCTCCGGCGCCAGGTTTGGATGATGATGTGTGGCCGCGAATCCCGGGCCGAATTCTCCGAAGCTGCGAACGGGTTGCGGCTTGCCATCTTCCTGCATGGAGAAGTCGGATTGCTTCAGGCCACGGACAGGCCGGCCCTTGTCATCGGTGACGAGCACGTCGACGACCGTCTCGCGAGAGTACATCTGCAGCGTCTGGACTGGACCTGGATCGGAGGCCGTCGGAGATTGCGGGATCGACTTGGTGTCGGACTTCGCGCCCAGGACCGGCAACGAGAGAACCAGCATGGAGGAGGTGAGAACGAGCTTTCCAGGACGCATCGAAAGGCCTCCTCAGGCCACGTCAGATTGGCCGATGGCCATCTCCGCATCGCGCAGCAATTCTATGCCTGCTCGGATGTTGTTGGCAGAATAATCACTTTGGATCACTTCTATTTGCGGCAGTCTAATTGGTTGACAGGCGGCTTACACTGTACGGGGGATGGGCAGCCGCGGCTTGAACGGTGAAACTGGTGGGGACGTTTGCAAGCTTGAGTCGATTCAGGGTAACGGACATGTTTGAGGGGAGTCTTACAGGTATATGGCAACTCCGATTGCAGTGCCGCTCAGTGTGAGCGAAATGGGGATGAGCGAAGTGGAACGCGCGCAGGCGCTGGCGAGGCGCTATCACGCGGACTTCGTCGATCTGAAGAACTTCAAGATTTCGCATGAGCTGTTCAAGAGCGTGCCGGTGGACATGATGTTCCGGTACAACTTTGTGCCGCTGGAACAGCTTGAGGGACGGCTGGCGATTGCGGTCAGCGATCCTTCGAAGCTGATGATGCTGGACGAGATTTCGGGGCTGCTGGGGCAGCGGCTGGTGACTCGGGTGGCGACCCTGTCGCAGATCACCGATCTGCTGAAGAAGACGGAGCAGTCGCAACGCGTTCTGGACGAGGCGAGCGAAGGGCTGGCGTTCGATGTGCTGTCCGGTGATGACAGCACGGACGAAAATATTTCGATTGAGCGTCTGACCGGTGAGGGCGATATTTCGCCGATTATCCGGCTGGTGGATACGACGATCTTTACTGCGCTGGAGCGGCGCGCCTCGGATATCCACCTGGAGACGTGCGACGACTGCCTGATGGTGAAGTACCGCATCGACGGCGTGTTGCAGCAAGCGATGGCGCCGATTGCGCGGGAGCATCACCAGACGATTCTTTCGCGCGTGAAGGTGATGAGCGAACTGGATATTGCAGAGCGGCGCGTTCCGCAGGATGGACGCTTCCGGGTGCGGTACAAGGGTAGGCTGATCGACTTTCGCGTGAGCATCATGCCGACCGTGCATGGCGAAAACGCCGTGCTGCGCGTGCTCGACAAGGAGTCGATGTCGGAGAAGTTCAAGAAGCTGTCGCTGGACGTGGTGGGATTTGAGGCGAAGGACCTGGAGCGGTTCCGGCGATACATCAAGGAGCCGTACGGGATGGTGCTGGTGACTGGGCCGACCGGGTCGGGTAAGACGACGACCCTCTACGCGGCGCTGAACGAGATCAAGTCTGAGGAAGACAAGATCATCACCATCGAGGACCCGGTGGAGTACCAGATTCGCGGGATCACGCAGATTCCTGTGAACGAGAAGAAGGGGCTGACGTTCGCGCGCGGGCTGCGGTCGATTCTGCGGCACGATCCGGACAAGATTCTGGTCGGCGAGATCCGCGATGCGGAGACGGCGCAGATTGCGATCAACTCGGCGCTGACTGGCCACCTGGTGTTCACGACGGTTCACGCGAATAACGTCGTCGATGTGCTGGGGCGCTTCTTGAATATGGGCGTCGAGCCGTATAACTTTGTGTCGGCCCTGAACTGCATCCTGGCGCAGCGACTGGTGCGGACGGTGTGCGAATTCTGCGTGCGGGATGTTCACTACTCCGACGCCGAGCTGCTGGCGAGCGGACTGGAGCCGGAGGAGTGGCGCGGGTTCAACTTCCGCGAGGGGCCGGGATGCATGGAGTGCGCGGGGACCGGGTTCCGCGGGCGGTCGGCGATTCACGAACTGCTGGAACTGGACGATGAGATTCGCGAGATGCTGCTGGCGAAGAAGCCGGGCAGCGAGATTCGCAAGAAGGCGAAGGAGAAGGGAATGGGCTTTTTGCGGGACTCGGCGATCGAACGGGTAAGGTTGGGAATTACTACTCTGAAGGAAATTAATAAGGTTACGTTTATTGAGGCGGGGCGGTAGGGTAGGTTCGAGGTACTAGGTTCGAGGTTCGAGGGGATACGGCGATGGCGAGATGGAAAGGGTGGGGGATTGCGTTTCGCACAGCTGTGATGGTCTGGATTTCTGAGGTATTTCTGCATAATTGCTGGAGCCGGATTTCTGAAGCACATGCCCACGGGTCACCGGTCGGTGAGTGGGTTTACACCCAACTGGCTATATGGACGGCCGCCTTGCTGATTTGGCTGGGGACGGGATGGTGGGATTTGAAACGAATTGGAGCGTTTGAGAGAGAGAATAGGTAAGCTAGGACGGAATGGAATTCTTGCCGAGATCGTTAGGGACGCGGCCGAGGTTGGCGTGCGAGGTACGAGCCGAGGGAGTCGTGGCGGCGCGAGCCGAGGATGCGTCGGCGGTGTTGTCCGCCGTATCGCGGGTGCCGCTGGCGGATGGGGTGTCGAACGAGGGCATGAGTGTGGCTGCCCGTGGAACGATCGTTGCGGCAGTGCGGAAGGCGCTCGAGGCCGTGTCGCAGCGGACCCGCGAGGTCACGCTTGTGGTGCCGGACGCGGCGGTTCGCGTGCTGTTGCTGGACTTCGATGAGCTTCCGGCCAAGGCAGCGGAGGCGTTGCCGGTGGTGCGCTTCAGGCTGAAGAAGCTGCTGCCGTTCGACGCGGATGACGCAGCTGTGAGCTATCAGGTGATGGCGACTTCGAGGGCTGGCGTGCAGGTGCTGGCGGTGGCGATGCCGCGCGAAGTTCTCGCCGACTACGAGAGCGTCGTGCGCGAGGCGGGCTTTGAGCCGGGCGCAGTGCTGCCGAGCACTCTGGCGGCATTGGCCGGGCTCGGCGAGACCGATCGCCCGGTGCTTGTGGTGAATGCCGGACGCGAGGGCGTGACCACGGCGATTGTCAAAGACGGCGTTCTGCTGCTGCATCGCACGGTCGACCTGGGAGCGGGCCCGAGCGAGGTGCGCTCGTCTACCTCCAGCGAAGGATCGGCGCAGAAGAAGCCCGCGGAGACCAGCATTTCAGCGATTGCGGCCCGCATGGCGGCGGTCGGGTCTGGTCCGGCGGATCGGCAGGCGCCAGCGAGCGAGCCTGAGGCTGTCGCGGAGAGCAGTGTGGCTGCTCCCGCAAATGAGGTGGCGCAGGCGGTAAGCGTCGCGGCGGCGTATTTCGAAGACACACTACAGACCGTGCCGGCGGTGGTTCTGGCGGCGGGGACGCTGGGAGCTTCGGCGCTGATCGGCGTGCTTGACGCGGAGAGCGCCGGAATGGGAATTAGGCCGGTTGCGGTGCAGGAGATCGTAGACCGGCAGATGCTGGGCGATGGAGCAACTTCGGCTGGCTCGCCGGCGGGAATTCCGTTAGGGTGGCTTGCAGGAGTTCGGGGAGCCCTGGCGAACTGATGCGCATTTCAATCAATCTCGCGACCCGCCCGTTTGTCGAGCTGCGGCCTCTGTTCGCGCGCCTGCGCCTGGCGATGGCTGCGCTGGCGGTGACGGCTATAGCGCTTGGAATTGGCCTGCATTATATGAATGCCCGGGCGCGTACGGCCGAGGCGCAGATGGATGCGCTAAAGTCGCAGACCGCTGCGTTGCAGACCGAGCGGCAGAGGAACGAAGCGCGCATGATGCAGCCTCAGAACCGCGCCGTGCTGGATCGCTCGAAGTTCCTGAATACGCTGTTTGCGAGCAAGAGTTTCAGTTGGACTTCGGTGATGATGGATCTCGAACGTCTCCTTCCGGCTGGAGTCCAGGTCACCAATATTGAACCGGCGGTTACGCCTGAGCGCGAAGTCAACATACGGCTGCGAGTCAGTGGAGACCGCGAACGGGCGGTGGAACTGGTTCGCAATCTGGAACGCAGCCAGCGGTTCCAGTCTTCCCGGCTGACCAACGAAACCGCGCAGACCGAGGACCGAACCAGGCTTATGCCGGTTGCGCAGGGCGCTCCTGGAGGCGTCGAGTTCGAGATTTCCAGTCGCTATGTCCCCCTTTCCGGACAGACACAGGGTCCGGACCAGAAAGCAGCGCAGAAAGATAAGGGAAGCGAGAAGCCCGCGTCTTCGAACCATAAACCTGCCGCAAAAAAAGCCGCTGCGCCGGGGGTGGCCAAATGAGCGCAGTCACAGTGCAAAAGAAGGCTGCGAACGGAAATGGCGCAGCGCCGGCGCGAGGTCTACTGAGCCCGCTGAACCTGCATTGGGCCGGAGTTGGCCTGCTTGCGCTGGTGAATGTGTATCTGCTCGCGCACATGGCTTTTCTGTGGCACGCGTCGAGCAACTACAACGCGGCTGCCACCGAGCAACAACAGATCGCGCTGAAGACCGCCGCGATCGCCGTTGAACCGTTGCGCGGCCTGGATGCAAAACTGGCCACCGCGACCACCGACGCGGACAAGTTCTACAAACAGCGTCTTCCCGATTCTGACTCGCAGGTTGCGGCCGAGCTCGGTGTGTTGACCAAGAAGGCGGGCGTTCGGCTCGGAGGCGCGCAGTATCAGCATGCCGGCATACTTGCAGGCTCGACCGGCGAGCTTACCGAGTTGCGGATCGATGCGCGGCTCAGCGGAGACTACAGACCGCTGGTGCTATTTCTCAATTCGCTCGAGCGGGACAAGATGTTCTACGTCATCGACGCCGTGACGCTGACCGGGCAGCAGAGCGGTACCGTGAATCTCCGCCTGCGACTAAGGACGTATCTGCGCGGAGGAATGCCGCCGGATGCTGAGCCCGCCGCTAGCAACGAGTCTGCCGGGAGTACTGCGGTTCCGGCGGGAGGTTCGCGATGAATCTCGGAGCCGCCAACCGCAGGCAAACGATCATGGCCGCAGTGCTCGGAGTCGCTGCTCTGGGCGCAGCTATATATGTATATGAAGAGCTGTTCGCGACGGATACTCCAGCCCCGGTGACCGCGCCTGCGGCCACGCCGGCGCCTGTGAATGCTCCGGCGAACCCTGCGGTGGGGTCTGGAAACCCAGCCAAGGCTGTCGGGACGACTTCGGCTGCGCTCGATCCGACACTGCATATGGATGCGATGCTGGTGACGGAGTCGGTCGCGTACTCGGGAATCGGACGCAATATTTTTTCGCCGAATTCGGCGCCGCCGGTCGTGATCCCGACGCCGGTCAGCACCGCCCGGAACACTCCTCCTCCACCGCCACCCGTTCCGTGTCCGCCGAATTGTCCTCCCCCGCCTCCTCCCCCGCCGATCGACTTGAAGTTCTTTGGCACAGCGGCGTCGGCGAAAGGCGTGCGACGGGCCTTGTTGCTGCACAACGATGATGTGTACCTGGCCTCGGCCGGCGACATTGTCCTGCGCCGCTACCGGGTGATCTCGGTCGACGCGAAGTCCATGCTGGTGGAAGATATGCAGAACAACAACCAGCAGACACTTCCGCTACTGGCAAATTGATGCTGAATAGGTTCGAGGTTCGAGGTTCGAGGTTCGAGGAACGGCAACCGTCCCGGGAGGGCGAGCAGGGCTTCATGCTGCTGGGCCTCATCGTCGCGATCTCGCTGATCCTGCTGGCGCTGAGCGTGGCCGCGACCAAGGTGGCTTTCGAACTGCGGCGGGAGCGTGAAGTGGAGTCGGCGCGCCGGGCCGATCAGTACGTGCGGGCGATTCGCAGGTTCTACCTCAAGAACCAGCATTACCCGGGATCGATCGAGCAACTGGAGAAGACCAACAACATCCGCTACCT
>WNGR01007497.1_pt1 | contig 13471 bp, 11 predicted proteins | sample 5407581 | NCBI WGS metagenome assembly WNGR01 (sample SAMN13153383, study PRJNA577476) | soil metagenome | isolation source: 80 cm soil or saprolite under Garry oak tree replicate 2 | place: USA:California | collected 2016-06-15 | reverse complement strand
TCCCGTACGTGATGTCCGAGCCATAAGCTTCTCGGCGCTGATCGTCGGAGAGATCGTGCACGATCACGCCAACCGACAGTCCGAGGAAGCCGTAGATCTTTCCCATCCATTCGGCGTCGCGTTTTGCGAGGTAGTCATTTACCGTGACCACATGAACCCCGTGGCCCGCCAGCGCGTTCAGATAGCAGGGAAGCGTGGCGACCAGTGTTTTGCCTTCGCCCGTTTTCATCTCGGAGATCTTGCCTGAGTGCAGCACCATCCCGCCGATCAGTTGCACATCGAAGTGCCGCATCTGCACCGCGCGTACGCCTGCCTCGCGCACCTTTGACAGACGATTCCAGCGCATTGATTTGCGCGACCGTCGGCATCATGCGCTTTACCGCACGTTCGTTATTAGTTCCAAATACCTTTGCAAGTAACTTGTTGAGCAAACTGGGTGTCCTTCAGGATTTCGCGAGCATCTAACTGCCCAAGTACAAGTTTACGCGATGTTTGCGCTGAGGCGGAGGCATCGGGGCCCTTCGATAGCGCCGGACGGCAAACCTTTTACATTCAAATCACGATTCGGCGCGTCTTTGCCGGTATCTCCAACGTTTCAAAGGCTAGAAGAGAAGATCGAGTTGGGCGGCCTGTTCCGCGACTGGGCGGAGTTCAATTCCCTAACGTTTTGGAGGGCATCATGAAACACTTCGCGAGATTGGTTGCGGCCGTACTTTTTGGCGTCGCCACGGCAGGAGCGCCGATTCTGGCCCAAACAGTCACCATCGACTACGACCACACCGTCAATTTCGCGAAATTCAAGACCTACACCTGGAACAAGGTCCATGCGACCGACCCGACGGTCGAAAACCGGATTACCCTCGCCCTGAACCGCGATATTGCCGGCCGGTATATGACCGAGGTGGCAAAAGGCGGAGACGTCACCATCGCCGCCGTCGAAGCGACCAGGGACAAAGACGAATACACGACCTTCTATACCTCTCTCGGCGACTTCATGTGGCAGCGCGGATGGGGCTCTGCAGGCTTCATGGATTCACAGGCAGCGTTGCAGGATATTCCGGTCGACACGCTGGTCATCGATATGTACGACACGAAGAGTTACAAACTCCTGTGGCGCGGCACTATTACCCTCAGTGCCTCCGAAGCTGCAAACAAGGAAGCCGACCAGAAGATTGACAAGGCTGTCACCCAATTGATCGGCAAGTATCCGCCAAAATTCAAGAAGTAAGTGTTTGCTTCCTCGACCGATCAGTATCCTCTGCCGTTCTATTTGGCGGCTGCAGCCAGCGTCGGCGGGATCGGCAGCTTCTCCTTCAGATAAGCCACCAGCGGTGACTTCGCCATCTCCAGCGCGATCGCCACCGACTGTGCGTTCTCCTCGGCTCCCTCGGCGCTTGTATGCGTATGGTCGATAGGGAATAGCAGATGTGCCTTTTCCTGTCCCATCGACTGCAAGCGCTCAGATTCCACCGCGCCCATATCGATGTAGGCGATGTGAGCTGTCTCGGCAATCTGCTGCTCCATTTTGTCGTATCCGGCCATGCCATGTTTCAGTTGCGGAACCCCATTCGCATCCGGCACCCAGATATCCTGCTCGGTCAATGAGAGCATCATCGGGGTCGCACCTTTGGCCTCGATATCGGCAATATATTTGCGGTTGTACCAGCCATACGTGTGGATCGTCTCGGTCTTCCCAGCCATCACACCGACCGTCTGCGGCACATCCTGCGTTTCTTCGCCAAGGCCATGCAGCGAGCCGCGCGGCTTCGCTCCACCCAGATCGCCGCCGTCGTTGTGGCCCCACTGCAACATCACGTAATCGCCGGGCTTGATCTCCGCCAGTGTCCTGTCCCACGCGCCCTCGACCATATACGACCGGCTGCTCCGGCCCGCGTGCGCCCGGTTCGCCACGTTGATCTTCGTCGTATCGAAATAGTTCGCCAGATGGTCGCCCCAGCCCAGGTTCGGGCCATTGCTCGCCGTAGAGTCGCCAACGATGAACAGCGTAGGCAGCTTCGGATTCAGCGGAGCGCGCACCGGAACGTTCGTCTGCGGCGGAGCGTCGGGCGGCGGCGCCTGAGCCTGAACGAAAAGTGTCGCAAGCAGCACAAAGACGAAAATCGATTCGATTCGGGAGAGCGAAGATGTGGTCTTAGCGGAGATGGCCATGGCCGAAAGCGTAGCAGCATCGCGAATCGTCTGTCATCCAGAAATAATTTCCAATTTGGCATCCCCCCTCTCCGCCGATTACGATAGTCGCCACCAGCAGTCCGAGGAAAAGCTATGCGCAGATTCCATCCGGCAGTCCTGACCCTCACACTCACGGCCCTCCCCGCCTTCTCTCAGGCACCTGCCGCAGCTGCCCCAGCCTGGGCAGATGTCGCAAGCTGGAGCGCCGTCAAACCCATCGAAACCGACAACATCGTCTTCGAAAACGTCCTGCTTATCCCCAATCCCAGCGCCTCGCCTGATCCCGGCACGCCAAGCGGCATCCGCGCACCGCTCCCCAGCACCGCCGCCCCCGGCACGATGGATTTGCACGTCGACGTCTACCGCGTGCCATCCGACAAGCCCACGCCCGTCGTCATTCAGTTCCACGGCGGAGGCTGGGTCCGCGGCGATCGCCCGAGCTCGTACGGTGGCTTTCGCGCGCTACTCGCCGCCGGCATGAGCGTTGTCACCGTCCAGTACCGCAATGCAAAAGACGCACCCGCGCCCGCCGCCATCTGGGATGTCCGCTGCGCCATGGCGTGGGTCAAGCGAAACGCCGCGAACTTCAACTTCGACCTCAATCGCGTGATCACCTACGGCGGATCGGCCGGAGGCCACCTCGCCTTGATGGCAGCCTACGCGCCCGCCACCTTCGACCCGCCCGGCTGTACCGACTTGCCCAAAGTCGCCGCAGTCCTCGACTTTTACGGTCCCACCAACCTCGCCGAGGGCCTCACCCAGCACGGCAGCTCCGGCTTCACCCACCAGTGGATCGCCACTGACAGGCCATTACCGAGTGACACCCCAACGACCGTTGGATCGGACGCTACCGCAACTTCATCGGCTGGTCCGCAGCCCATGCGCTGGCCCGAGCCCAACGCGGCAGCTCTCGCCCGCGCCAAGGAGATGTCGCCGATGACGTACATCCGGCCCGGCCTGCCGCCCACGTTCATTGTCAACGGAGACAGTGATCGCACTGTCGACCCAAGCCAATCCGCCGAGTTGAAGAAGGCCCTCGACGCAGCCGGCGTGCCCAATGGACAGGATCTCGTCCCAGGCGGCGGCCATGGCAATTTCTCCAAAGCTGAGACCGACAAGGCCATGCTGCTTTGCCTTGAATTCCTCAAGAGCAACGGCATCATCCAGTAGCGCCGGGCTTGGAATCTCGGATTCGCTTCAACTCCGCACGGCGTAGAACCGCAGCCGCACATAGTCCGCCGACCAGTTTCCATCCGCATCGCAAAGCACCAGCCTCAGCAACTCCACCGTCTCCGCCACCGCTCGTGCCCGATTCTCGGGTGTCAGTAGATCCAGCACACCGTTGCGAAACGTATTCAGCCATGCCTCCATCCCTGCCGGCAGAGGCGTCGGTCGCGGAATCAGCTCCATCGAGCGCACAGTAAACCCACCCGCTTCGAGCAATCTCCGGTACTCTCCCGGCGAAGGATAAAAACTCGCCGCCACCGCCTCCGCGTCGATCCCGAACTGCGCCAGAACCGCTTGCAGCGCCACCCGAATCGCGGCGATATTCCCGTGGCCGCCCATCTCCGCAACAAACCGGCCACCCGGCCTCAACGCCCGATGGACTCCGGCTATCACAGCTTCAGCATTTGGAATCCAGTGCAGCGCCGCGTTCGAAAACACTGCATCGAACTCTCCGTCGAAGGGCATCGCGTCCGCGCTCACCTCGCGCACCGTCAACCCGCGCGCATGAGCAGCGGCAACCATCGCCGGCGAAGCATCGGCACCCGTCACCACCGCGCCGGTAGCCGCAATCCGTTCGGTCAGCGCGCCATCGCCGCACCCCAGATCGAGGATTGCCTCACCCGGCCGCGGCGCAAGCAAGTCCACCACGCCACCCGCCAGGTCCGCGACGAACCGCCCCGTCGCCGCATAGGCGGCGGTATCCCATGTCTGCCCTCGAAACATGTCTAGTGGCTCGCCCCCGGCTGTGCGGACGAGTGATGAAACAGAGCGTGCGTGATATCGGGCCAAAACTCCCGCGCGCCAAAGCTCACCCAGTCGGTTCCCACATTCAATCCCCAATTTTCCATGGTGTTACTCAACGTTCGCTCGGACCTCGGGTAATAGAGATTCGAGAGTCCCGCAGCCGCGCCTGACCCGATCACCTCGCTCACGTTGAATGTGTTCGCACCCGCGTCATTGCGAATCACCACTAGTCGTTTCAGCACGTACCCTGTCCGCCGCACCACGCCACCGCGGCCAAGCCTGTAATATCGTGTGTCCTCATGCGTCGTCACCGGCGCAACAAACTCCACCAGCAGAGTTTCCACCGCATTGTCCACATACGAGTGCCAGAAGTAGCGCCCATACCCCGCCGCGCCCTCGCCAAACTCCGGCGTGGAGTTCCTCGCCAGGTGAACGCCCGAAGCGGCCGCGCGAACCACGAGCCCCACCGGGCTGAAGCTGTCCACTGCCGCCATCTTGAATTTCTGTCCTGCCGTCTGCGGCGGAAGCTTCACATCCACACTCTCCGAACGGAAACTCGGCCAGACCCGCATCACGCCCGTCCGCTTTTCCTCGGACGACGCAGGTTGACCCTGCGCCCCGCTGCCCGCCGAGCCCTGCTGTGGAACCGGCGCCAGGGGGAGTTCAGAAAGCGCAACCTCTTGTGACCACAGAAGAGGGGGAAGGAGTAGCAGGCTCAAACAGCTCGCGAACGCGCGCGCAAATCGTAGTGTTCTCTTCATATGGTTGTTGACCGGGAAACGGAGTCTCACTCCTTAGATGTCAAAGGAAAGGCTGTTGCACCCTTTTATCAGAATTTGTTCCGCAACGCGTTCCCGAGCCTCGTTCCATATACTGATGTGTGGTTCGCGAACGGCCCACACACCCGTCGCCGCAAACAGAAGAGAGTGGAGATCAAGATGACCCAGTCAGCCGCAAGCTTCGCGCAAAACAACGCACCCCGCTTTGTCGAAGAGCTCAAAGCTCTCCTGCGCATTCCTTCCATTTCCACCGATCCCGAGCGCATCGCCGACACCCGCCGCGCCGCTGAATTCGTCGCCAACGAACTCCGCCGCATCGGTATGGAGAACGTCCGCCTCATCGAGACCTCCACGCCAGAGACCGCTGTCGCCCCCAGCTCCGGCCCGGCACAGATCGTTCCCGGGCGCACCGGCCATCCGCTCGTCTACGCCGACTACCTCCACGCCGCGCCGGTCAACGGAAAGCCGGCCACAACGGTCCTCCTCTATGGCCATTACGACGTCCAGCCTCCAGACCCGCTTGACGAGTGGAAGTCGCCGCCCTTCGAGCCCACCGAGCGCGATGGCAATATCTACGCGCGCGGAGCCGTCGACGACAAGGGCCAGATGTGGATGCACGTCAAAGCCCTCGAATCCCTCTTCAGCGCGAACGAAGGAAAACTCCCAGTCAACGTCCGCGTCATCGTCGAGGGCGAAGAAGAAGTGGGAGGGGAGGGAATTGCTGCCTTCGTCCGCGAGCATCCCGGCCAGCTCGCCGCCGACGTCGCCCTGGTCTCCGACACGGAGATGTTTGCGCCCGATCTCCCGACCCTCTGTGTTGGCCTGCGCGGCATGATCTATACCGAGATTGAGGCCCGCGGAGCGCGCACGGACCTCCACTCCGGCATGTACGGCGGGGCCGCTCCCAACCCCTTCGTCGCCCTCGCCCAGATTATCGCCAGGCTGAAGGATGACTCCGGCAAAATTCTCATCCCCGGTTTCTATGACAAGGTCGCCAAGCCTTCCGCCGACGAGCTCAAAGCCTGGAAGGCTCTCCCCTTCGACGAGGAGCACTACCGCGAAACCGAAGTTGGCTCATCGGTACTCACCGGCGAGCCTGGCTACTCCGTCCTCGAACGCACCTGGGCCCGTCCGACGCTCGAAGTCCACGGCATGCCTGGCGGCTTCATCGGAGCAGGCGCCAAGACCGTCATTCCCGCTCGCGCCCTCGCCAAAGTTTCCATGCGCCTCGTCCCCGACCAGACCCCCGCCGAGTCTTTCGCCCAGTACAAGTCTTATGTCGAATCACTCTGCCCCGCCGGCATCACCCTCGACGTGCGCCTCATCCACGCCGGCGACCCCATCGTCGTCTCTACCGATAACCCCTACGTCCGCACTGCCACAGCGGCCATGCACGATGTCTTCAAGACCGACACCGTCTTCATCCGCAGCGGAGGCTCCATCCCCATCGTCGGCGACTTCATCCGCGAACTGCACATCCCCACGCTGATGATGGGATTCGGCCTGCCTGACGACAACCTCCACGCTCCCAATGAGAAATTTCACCTTGCCAACTTCCATCGCGGAATCGAGTCGATCATCCGGTTCCTCGAAAACGTCAGTGCGCCCTAAAATTCAGGTTGTCATTCTGAGCGAAGCTCAGAATCCCCGTATTTATCTTTCCTCAAGATGACCGACCCTCTCCCCATCTCCGGCTACGTCCTGGCCGGCGGCCGCAGTTCACGCATGGGCGCTGACAAAGCCCTCCTGCCACTTGCTGGAAAGCCTCTCATCGAGCACGCCGTCACCAAACTTCGCCGCATCTGTTCGGACGTCCACATTCTCAGCAGCAACTCGGCCCTTGTACCTTATGCGCCGCTCATTCCGGACACTCACCCCGGTTGCGGCCCCATCGGTGGAATGGAAGCCGCGCTCACCCACACCCGCCACGATTGGAACCTATTCCTCCCCGTTGACCTGCCCTTTCTTCCCACCGCATACCTCGACCAGTGGGTGCGCGGCATCGTCAACCGCCGGGCGACGCGGATCCGCGTCGCTCTTTTCAGCGTATTTGGCATCCCTCAACCCACGCTACTCATCATTCATCGGGACGCAGCCCCATGCATCGCCCGCGCCGTAGCACAGGGCGAGTTCAAGCTTTTCCCCGTGCTGGAGACGGCTGCACGCGAACTCGCGCTGCCGGACGCGCGGCCTCAAGAGCAAGTCCCCACCATGCTGCCGATCGATGAGCACTTCCACTTCGAAGGCTGGCGCCAGCCACATCCCGGACCCTCTTGGCAGGTTCTTACCGAAGCCCAGCGCGCCGCACAACCGCTATGGTTTGCCAACCTCAACACGCCAGAGGATTTTGCCATCGCGGAAGCCAACATCGCAGCGCTCGATACCTGATCCAGCCGCAATGCTCTCGCGTAACTGTCCGGTTGACGAATTCTCCTGCACCGCTCCGATCCTTCGTGCATCATAGAGACACACCCATGGCAGAACCTGACTCGAATCAAGAGCGAAAGCTCGATCCGGAAAAGCAGCCCAAACAGGACAATCCCGCGCCCGAGACTCCCGCGGACCTGGATCCCGAGACGCGGGAGACGGTCCAGGAGTTCATGGCCGAGGCCGCAGAGCAGAACGAGGCTGCCAACGAGGCTGTCTCGGCTGGCGACGGAGCGGATCGTGGAGCAACCGGAGGAAAGGCTGGAAACGGCGATGGCAAACCCGGCCCATACATCTCCTTTGAGCACATTTACAAATCCTTCAGCGGCGGCGACGTCCTCAAGGACGTCAGCTTCTTTATCCTGCCGGGCGAAACGCTCTGTATCCTGGGCCGTTCCGGCGTCGGTAAATCCGTGTCGCTTCAAATGCTCATGGGGTTCTACAAGCCCGATAAGGGACAAATCATGGTCGCTGGCGAGGACATCTGCGGATACACCGAGAAGCAGATGCAGGAGGTCCGCCGCAAGGTCACCATGGTCTTCCAGAACGGCGCGCTCTTCGACTCCATCAGCGTAGGCGAAAACGTTGCCTTCCCCCTTCGCGAGCGTCACGATCTTGCCGAAGATCAGATCCAGCAAGTCGTCCGTGGCCTGCTCGAGATGGTCGGCGTCGCCGGTATGGAGGACTTGCTGCCTTCCGACCTCTCCACCGGAATGAAGCGCTCCGTCGCCATTGCGCGAGCCCTTGCTTCCCAGCCCGAGGCTGTCCTCTATGACGAGCCCACAACCATGGTCGACCCGCTGATGGGCCACCTCCTGGGCAATCTCATCGCGCGTCTAAAGACTCAGTTGCACCTCACCAGCATCGTAGTAACCCACGATATGCGCTTTGCCCGTAAGCTAGCCGACAGAGTAGTCTTTCTGCATCAGGGGGAGGCGCGCTTCTTCGGCACCATGGACGAGATGGACCAGAGCGATGATCCCGTGCTCAAGGAGTTCCTGGATCTCGATGCACTCGTTCTCCCGGCCTAGACCAACACCGGGGCGCGCATTTTGCCAAGATAGATACCAAGGATTGTCATGCGTCTTTGTTTTCAGTATTCTCAAAGAAAGACCAGTAACCTGGCAGGTTTCACTCCATTGATTTATTTGGGCGCATCCGCTCGTCCGCGATGTCTGCCTTTCCGAGAGATCGTTGAGCTGTTGCACCCGATTCGAGCAGTCTCACTATGAGCCTGGAGCCGAGCGCCGTTTCTGGCGTTCTCTGCGAGTACCTTCGCAAAGTTCCTGACTCAACCATGAACCTGTTCCCAGTGACGCCGGGCTAATCCGGCAGAACCAATTGCGGCGCGTGGGATGCGCGTCGCGGGAGTGAGAGCCGTTCGCCATGGCGACACCGGATTATCTCGAGCAAGTGGTCATTTCCGGCCGGAGGCGGCCATCCGCTGGCGCAGAGCCAAGAGTTCGTTTTGGGATATTCCACCGTCCCTCGGTTACCAGCCTGATCTGGGCTACCCTCGATTTTCTGACCGTGGCAATCGCGGCAGTCATCGCGTTTCGTTTTCGTGCCACCGTTCCCAGCGACGTGCGCGCAACCTCTTTGCCCCTCTTCCTATTCCATTCGGCTCCCCGGATATTGCTGGTCTATGTCGCCTGGTATGGCCTGATGGTGGTCGGTCTCGCCCGCTCCTATGGGCTGTATGGCCCCATCCTGAGTCGCAGCGGACTTAACGAACAGCGCATGACCGTGCAGTCCGCGCTCATTGCGGGCCTTCTGCTCTGCGGCACGCTTTATCTCGAACGCGCCGAAATGATCTCGCGCATCGTCGTCGTCCTGCTGGTGATCTTCTCGGCAATTCTGCTCAGCGTGCGGCGCGCAATCTGGCGGAAGATCGTCTACAGCCGCTATCGCGAGGGCCTGGAAACACGCAATGTTCTCATCGTCGGCGCGGGTCGCGTCGCCCACGCGCTGCGCAACCACCTCGAATCCCTGCGCCATCTCGGATTCCGTTTCAAGGGCTTCGTTGCCCTCACCGAACACGAGGCCGAGTCCGGCGACGCAGACATCATCGGAGACGTGCGCAACTGTCTCTCGCTCGCCCGGTCCCTTTTCGTCGACGAAATCTTCTTCTCCGTCCCAGCCGAAAAGAAGCTCGTCATCGCCCTCGTCGAAGAGGCCCGCTCCATCGGCATCGATGTCCGCGTCGTCCCCGACCTCTATGACGGTCTCGCCTGGAACGCCCCCGTCGAATACATCGGGCAGTTCCCAACCATCCCCCTCCACCGCCGCGACCTCGCTATCGGCGCCATCCTCATAAAACGAATCATGGATACGACCGGCGCCGTCTTCGCCATGCTGCTCGGGTGGCCCATCATGCTGGCCCTCGTGGCCGCCATCAAGTTCGACTCCAAAGGACCCATCTTCTACCGCGCCCAGCGCATTGGCCGCAAAGGCCGCACCTTCACCTGCTACAAGTTCCGCACCATGGTCGTCAACGCCGACAAGATGAAGAAAGACCTGGAGCACCGGAACGAGCGTGACGGCATCCTGTTCAAAATTACGAACGATCCCCGCGTCACCCGCGTAGGCCGCATCCTCCGCAAGTACTCGCTCGACGAGCTTCCGCAGTTCTACAACGTCCTCCGCGGCGATATGAGCCTTGTCGGCCCCCGCCCTCCCATGGCCTCCGAGGTCGAACAGTACGACATCGCCCACCTGCGCCGCCTCGATGTGCTCCCCGGAATGACCGGCCTCTGGCAGGTCGAGGCCCGCCAGGATCCCTCCTTCGACAGCTATATCTCCCTCGACACCGCCTACGTCGAGAACTGGTCCCTATGGCTCGACATGAAGATCCTCGCCCGCACCGTCGGCGTAGTCTTCTCCGGCACCGGCTCCTAAAGCAGTTGTAGGTTGTTGGTTGCTAGTGTTGGTTGAAAACGGCTCCGATCAAATTCATAACCCAGGCGGTAAACTGGAAGCAGTCCGTAGTTGCCGTTGCTTTTCAACTAACAACTAGCAACCAACAACTAACAACTGTCTTTATGAAGCTAGCCCTAGCCCAGATCAACCCGACCGTCGGCGACTTCGCCGGAAACACACGCCTCATCCTCGAATTCACCGCCCGGGCCACTGCCATGGGCGCTGACCTCGTCGTCTTTCCCGAACTCTCGATCTGCGGATATCCGCCCGCTGACCTGCTCGAAAAGAAATCTTTTCTCATCCGTGCCCAGCAGTCCCTCGAGGAGATCGCCGCCACCACCGCCTCCGGCCCCGCAATCCTCTGCGGTACCGCTCTGCCTACCGCCGCAGCCAATGGCAAACCCCCGGAAGGCAAGCGGGCCCGCAACGTCGCCGCTCTTCTCTCCGGCGGAAAAATCAGCTTCCTCCAGCAGAAGATGCTCCTCCCGTTCTACGACGTCTTCGATGAGCAGCGCTACTTCGAACCCGCCGAACACCAGACGCTGACCATCGTGAACGGCCAGTCCCTCGCCATTACCGTCTGCGAAGATGCCTGGAATGACAAGGCTTTCTGGCCGCGCCGTCTCTACGCGGTCGACCCGGTTGACGAACTCATGCGCCAGTGGGCTACTCTACCCGACCCGATCGCCGTTCATCCCCGTCTGATCCTCAACATCTCCGCCTCGCCCTTCTGGGCCGGCAAGCGCGACCTCCGCCGCAACATGCTCGGCGCCATCGCCCGCCACCATTCGGCGTTCGTCGCTATGGTCAACCAGGTCGGCGGCAATGACAGCCTCGTTTTCGACGGCTCCTCCATCGTCCTCTCCCCAAACGGCGAAGTCCTCGCTCAGGCCGCCTCCTTCCGCGAAGACCTCATCCTCATCGACCTCGAATCGGGTGCCCCATGTTCGACGCAGCTTTCTCGCGTCGACCATGGGAATACCACCGCCCCGCCCGACGACGACATCCCCGCCGTCTGGGACGCCCTCGTCCTCGGCACCCGCGACTACGTCCGCAAGTGCGGCTTCTCCAAAGCTCTCGTCGGCCTCTCCGGAGGCATCGACTCCGCCCTCGTCGCTGCCATCGCCGTCGAGGCACTCGGCCCGGAAAACATTCTTGGCCTCGGCATGCCCAGCGAATTCTCGTCAACCGGCTCAATCGACGACGCCCGCCACCTGGCGACCAACCTCGGCATCCGCTTCGAACTCGCCGCCATACACGACGTCTTCCAGCAATATCAGCGCACCCTCGAACCCCTCTTCAACGGCACTCCCTTCGGCCTCGCCGAAGAGAACCTGCAATCCCGAATCCGCGGCGCCCTCCTCATGGCCCTCTCCAACAAATTCGGAGCCCTCGTCCTTACCACCGGTAATAAGTCCGAGATGTCCACCGGCTACTGCACACTCTATGGAGACATGGTCGGAGCACTCGCAGTCATCGGCGACGTCTTCAAGACTCGGAGCACTCGCAGTCATCGGCGACGTCTTCAAGACGCGCGTCTATGCGCTCAGCCGCTACGCGAACCGAGAGCGCGAAGTCATCCCCTCCAACACCATCACCAAGCCGCCCTCCGCCGAACTCCGTCCCGGCCAGCGCGATACCGACTCACTCCCGCCCTACGAAGTCCTCGATCCCATCCTCGAAGCCTATGTCGAGCGCTACTGCTCTGCCGAACAAATCCTCAGCGCAACCACTGAAGCCGGCGACCACATCGACCTCGCTCTCATCCGGCGCGTCCTCTCGCTGGTCGAGCGCAGCGAATACAAGCGCCAGCAAGCCGCTCCCGTCCTCAAAGTGACGCAAAAATCATTCGGCAACGGCCGCCGCTTTCCCATCGCCGTCAAAGTCGAGCTCTAACCGTCCAACAGGAAAGTCACGCACGGAGATAAGACGATGACCGCAGCCAAATACACCTGGGCGATGATTCTCCTGGTCCTGCTCACCCTCGGCGAAGTCTTCAGCATGTACTTCGCGGTATTTTTCATCTGGATCATGGCGCACCACGCCTCCGGCCTGCACGAGATGTGGGCACGCGTCTATATTTGGCTCGGGGTAAGTCTGTTGATAGGATTGGTCTGGATCGCCGTGGCGATCTGGTTGTTCCGGAACCAAACGAAACCCGCGTGAACCTCTCGCACTAGAAGGAATTCATTGAAGAACCCAAGTTCAGTTTTGATTGCAGTACTCCTGTTCCCACTCGCCGCCTCACTCGCGCTCGCGCAGTCTCCAGCCGCAACCCCCGCGGCTCCCGCGCCCCAGGCCCCTTCCGCCCAGGCTCCAGCGGCCGCACCGGCCTTCAATCCGAACCCGCCCGCGCCGGTCGCCTCGGCCGATCCGCTCCCTCCTGCAAACCCGAAGCTCTTTACCGCGCCCTCGCCCACCGTGGATACCGTGAACGCCTTCCTGCACCAGGTGTGGGGCTTTGATCCCAACCGCGTTTACCGCGTCATGGCCATCATGCCGACAGCCGCCCCGAACATCACCAAGGTCGTCGTCTACGTGACCGATAAGTCGCCCAACGCCAGGGTTCAGGCCGCGACCTTCTTTGTCACTCCGGACGGCAAGCATGCCATTGGCGAGGGTTCCATCGTCGTTTCGTTCGGCGCAACTCCCTTTACAGCCGCGGAGAGCAAGGACTTCGAACTCGTCGAGTTCGCCGATCTCCAGTGTCCGCATTGCAAAGACGCGCAGGCCACGATGGACCAGATCGTCAAGGATTTCCCCAAGGCTCACGTCGTCTTCCAGCTCTTCCCGCTGGTCGAGATCCATCCCTCGGCCTTCAAGGCCGCCGCGTATGGAGTTTGCGCCCAGAAGCAATCCAATGACGCCTTCTTCAAGTTCGCCGACGGAGTCTTCGACACTCAGGGCGGTCTCTCGCCTACCACCGACGATACGATCCTCAAGGCCGCGGCCAAGCGTGCGGGCCTTGACAGCGACGCCATCGCCGCCTGTGCAGTCACCCAAGCCACAAAGGACGCCGTCAATGCAGACATCAAACTCGCCACCGATGCCGGAGTCGACCAGACGCCTCTGCTCTCGGTCAATGGCCGGATGCTGCCTTTGACCGGCAACCTCCCTTACGAGCAGCTCAAGCAGTTGATCCAGTACCAGGCCACGCTCGATGGTGTCGACTCCGGCGCAACCGC
>WNGR01008496.1_pt1 | contig 13477 bp, 16 predicted proteins | sample 5407581 | NCBI WGS metagenome assembly WNGR01 (sample SAMN13153383, study PRJNA577476) | soil metagenome | isolation source: 80 cm soil or saprolite under Garry oak tree replicate 2 | place: USA:California | collected 2016-06-15 | reverse complement strand
GCCGGAGGTCTCGCTTAGCAGGCCGAATTGGGAAAATTTGCAGTTAACTGCAAAGCTGACTCGCCCTCCCCCACGGCGTCGCGCCGCTGCTGACAGGACTGCTAGGGTGTGACCCGAGCCTCCCCGTAAGGGGGTCGTCCAAGCAGCCTTGCGATCGGACACGGCCCACCCCCGGGGGTTCCCTTGGCCCTCAGTACCGGCGCCTAGCCTGGCAAGCGCGAGATCGTGCTGATGTCGACCGCGTATGAGCGGGCAATCTCGGCCAGCGTTTCGCCTGCAGCTCGCCGCTTGAGAGCCTCCGCCCGTTGATAGGCGGAGAGCTTGGGTTTGCGACCGAATTTCACGCCGTTCGCCATGGCGCGCTTGCGGCCCTCGCCCGTGCGCTCGCGGATCAACTCGCGCTCGAATTCGGCAATGGCGGCCAGCAGCGTCGAGAGCAGCCGACCTTGTGGGCTCGACGTGTCCCACAACGGATCGCCAAGCGACCGGAATGCGGCGCCCGCCTTGCTGATGCGGTCAATGACATCAAGCAGCTCGCGGGTCGACCTGCCGAGTCGGTCTAGCTTGGTCACGGTGACGATATCGCCTGGCTTCAACGCGGCCATGAGCTTGGCAAGCTGCGGTCGGTCGGCGCGAACACCGCTGACCTTCTCGCGGAAGATCGTCTCGGCGCCCGCGTCCTTGAGCGCCTCGATCTGGCCACTCAAGTCTTGGTCCATCGTGCTCACGCGCGCATATCCCAGAACGGCCATCGCCCTCTCCATTGCGCAAGTAAGATTTGCAACGTGCAACCCATTGGAAGTGCTTGTCCAGCGTTATTTTGCGAAACTACGAAGTTTTGCAAATGTACAGTGCCGGCGCGCCGGATATGCGAGTGATCTCCTGTCATACATATGGTAGGCGGACTAGTGCGGCGCCTCTATGAAGGCCATGCACGACGATGCCGGCCCTGATCTTTTGCAGTCAATTGCACAACATAGGCTGTAGGGGCACGGACTGCAGGCGCGCCGGCCAAGGTCGGATTTGCATCGAAATCGCCGCTCGTGCAGACTCCATCGATAGGAGGTCGGGCCGTGCCAAAATGGAATTCGCCTATTATTGTCGCTCGCCGCCGTGTTCTGCAGGGAACAGCCGTCGTCAGTGCCGCCGCATTGGTACCCTCGCTCGCGGCAAAATCGCAAGACTCGCTAAAGGTGATGCCTGTGATGGATGAGCTGACTGCCGACGAGATTCTCACTTTGCTGAAGCTCGAGCCTAACGCCACCTGCGGATTCGTGCGGCTCACGTTCGTGAGCAAGCTGTCGATCGCAGCGGGCGGTTTGCCAGCATCGTTTGCGGACGGGCGACCTTTGGGGTCCGCGCTCTACTTCATGGTGACGCCCGGCGCCCCGGTGCGGCTTCACCGAATCCGCAACGAGCAGCTCTACCACTATTATCTCGGCGATCCGCTGGAGGTGTTCCTGTTGCACGCCGACGGTACCACCGAAAGGATCATCGTCGGACCGGACCTGCGCAGTGGCCACCTTGTGCAGCTGCTGATCCCCGGAAATACGTTCCACACTGCAAGACTGATCGGGCGCCGTCAGTGGTTCCTGGGCGCGAGCACCGAGTGGCCGGGCGTGGTGCCGGCAGAAGACGTCGAAATCGGCAATCTCGAAGAGTTGGCCGGAAAATATCCATCCGTTGCCGCCGATCTACGTGCAATTGCCGCGTCGGTGCAGCACGTCGTTCCAACCGGGGGTCCTCGGTAAGGACTTCGCGAGTAACGTACGACAGTATCAGTCACGTATCTATCTTGCGCTTGCCGGCGATCTCAGATGCTTCTTTCGCCAATCGAAGCGCTCTTAACCGCTCTGTCTTTTCGGCCACGGCACGGCGCTGCGACTCATATTCCGCCAACGCCCACCCAGCCCTTTCCAGCCCTCGGGGATATGGCGGCAGGGGGCAGGGGTGGAAAACGGCTCACGGGCTGCGCTACGACGCTGGGAGGGGCTTCCAGGGGGTTGGACAACTCTCCCGAGGATGGGTTTTTGGCTGCGATGGGTGGATGTGCCGAAAAATTCAAAGGGCGTAGTAAAGCCCGCAATGACGACCGGGATAACTCGCCAAAAAACGGAACGGTCTCGGTTAGGCGTCGCATAGCCGACCGAGACCGTCCTGTCCGTTCCGGGTGTTCAAGCGTTCCGGGAGAGACGCCCTACCCTACTTCCGAGGGGCAGCAAAGCAAGACCGCCGCTAGGATTGTCTGAGGAAAACCCAACCCCCGCCGCAGCCCCCGTCCGTCCAATGCGGCCTTTCCTTTGTCCAAGAACTGTCGGAACCCCTCGAATAGGCCTCTCGCCTCGGGAGAGAGCTCGATCAGGCGCGGGGCAAAGCCGCCGTCCTCGCCTTGCCCACCTTTAAGATCAATGATGCGAATGAGGGCGTTCAGGATCTCCGGCTCGATTTCGTCAACCTCATCTGTCAACGGCTGGTACGCCGGCTCGGACGGCCAGGAGAACAGGTGACGCGCATATACCTGCCAACGCCGGTCCGATGTGATCCTATTCGGCCGGCAACACGTCCGCGATAACCGGTTGACCTTACACTCAGCAGAAAAACCGCAATCGGAACCCAATTTCCCTTTCAATTCCAATCGTCTCCGCGTTGCAGGCAATCATCGCTGCGTCGCAATGCGGCCGACTATTCGGGTGCCGAGGAACTGGCCAAGGGGGCCGCATGAAAATTCGCTATCATGTGACGGTTGATCGTCGAGGCGATGAATGGCATGCCGTTTGCCCTGCTCTAAGGAGCCATGGTGCCTTTATCGGCGGCGAGACCCGCGAAGAAGCGCTTACCCATATTGAAAACGCGATCTTGATGATCCTGAGCGAGATGAAATCGGCCGGTGTGTCGCCGCCACCCGACCAACAGGTGGCCGGTAGCATCCAGTTGACCATCGAGGTTTGATAACGTCGATGGCTAAGCACCCGACACCTATCACAGCGACCGATGACGAAGTCCGTGCACTGCTGAATCGCTACAAATGCCCGGTCCCGTTCCACGAGGTGCGCACGCGGTTCCTCGGCAACGTCGCGACGCCGGCCATGGCGGCTTCGCCGATTAAAATTGTGGAGGACCTATGGGGTGGCGAGTTGCCAGCCTTCGATTCGATCGACGCGGCGAACGAGTTGATTGGCGCGCTTGTCATGGGCTTGTGGAACCGGCTGACTCGGCACCAGGATCGAAATTCACCCTTCCGCCTGACTCGCATCGAGACTACGCCGACACGCGCAGAACTGGCAGCCCTGGCGCTAATGCGACGGCAGGAGCTCGATGGCTTTATCCATGGGCTGTTCGGGCGAGAAGAGGCGGTCGATTTGCCGGAGCGCGCCCATCGAGGTCTCGACGATCTCGGTCAGATGCGTGCGCTATTCGCGGCGGTGGTGCAGGTCGCTACCGACGAGACCAAGGCGGCGACCGGTACGGATATAGAGAAGACACTTCGACACATGCGCGAGATGACTAAGAACGCGGAGGACGAAATGCATGCCATCCTTTTGTCCTGCAAGCGCGCGCGTAGGCACATGCTCGCAGGGTTATCGGCAACGAAACCGAATTTGCACTAGGGAAGCGTCGAAGACCGCTGGAATGGCGAAAGCCGTGGCTCCCGTCTCATTCCTAAATCGAAAAGGAAGAACATACTTGCCTCCCAATTCCCTTATTGCTTGCTGGAGATGCTCCAGTATCATGGCTCCCGTTTTACTGGAGAGCAGTCTGGAAGAAGGGACCGAAGTCGTGCTGCACGATCAGAACCGAAAAGAGCATTTATATGGTCATCGACCATTGAATTGGAGATGCCAGCGTTGATCCGGTTATGTCAAGCCCACTGTTCCACGCCCGAAAAGGTGACCACCCGCGACTTCGACGCCCCCGAATGGATGCAAGCACCGATGAACAAGCTCCCCATGACCGCTGGGGGTCACTCGGCCCTTGAAGATGAACTGACGAATCGCATTCGGATCGAGCGACCTCTTCTCATTCAGAGGATTCAGGAAGCAATCGCCGACGATTCTAACCTGGCAGAGAATTCGGAATATCAGGCCGCCAAGGCAGAGCAGGAAATCAACGAGGCCCGTATTGCCGAACTGGAAGACAAGCTCGCGCGTGCTGAAATCATTGATGTCTATAAGCTCTCCGGCGATACCATCAAATTCGGGGCCACGGTGACAGTGATCGAAGAGGGTACCGGCCAGAAGAAGGTATGGCAGATCGTTGGCGAGTCGGAAGCCGACGCGCACAAGGGCAAGATTTCGGTGACTTCACCGATGGCGCGCGCGCTGATCGGCAAGACCAAGGGCGCCACCGTAGAGGTTGAAGCTCCAAGTGGCGCAAAGGTCTACAAAGTCCTGCAATTGGAGTGGCTTGAGGACAGCCCCAGAAAATTATGAAAGCGCAGGAAGGTACGAAGTTGGCTCACATCCGATGACGTGGTTCCTGCCAGATTTTGTCCCGGCGCGGGGACCAGTAACTTGGAGAGGGAATTCGTAAACGACTTCGCAGACGTAAGCCGCAGCAATGACAGGGAGGTAAACAGCAGATATGGATCAAGCCAAGGAATTCCACAATCTCGACGATACGTCGGACGGGCTGTTCCGCGAACTTGGTCGCGGCGTGACGACGCGGATTTTTTCCGGCGAGCAGGCGATGCTCTCAGTCGTGAGCCTGGCCCCGAACGCCCAAGGCATCTTGCACCATCACCCCGAAGAGCAGTGGGGCGTACTTCTGGAAGGCTCTGCTGTGCGCGTTCAGGATGGTGAGGAGATACCCGTAAAGAAGGGCGACTTCTGGCGCACCCCGGGCAACGTCCCCCACACCATGCGCGCCGGTCCTGAAGGTGCCCGCGTGCTCGACGTGTTTAGCCCTCCACGACCTGAGTACGGGAAGGCGGGCTCGGGCTTTGCCAGCTCGTAGCCTCACCAGATTCTGTGCGTCCCCTTGTATGGCCGATTGCGGTTTAATACCGGGGGGCGATTACCGTGCGCCCAGGGCTTCGCCAGCGGGTAGGCGCTGGAGAGCAACTCCACGAGCGTGAGCAGCCGCGCCACGTAATGATCGCGCACGACAAATCCAGTTCCTCCGTTCCCGCTGAACTGCCGCTCCAGCGCATCGTGTGGAAAGCGAAGGACCGGATTTCTTGACGAGGCCCGGATGGTGAAGACCAGTGCGTGCTGAGCTTCTCCGGAGCCGAGACGGGATCTCGAAAGGGCGATCTACCTATGTAGGTGTCCGAAAGGCCGGTTAATAATAACCAGTGGCCTTGAAGGTGAACCGAGCACGGCCCTACTGTCTTTACGTCCGGGTCACACTCCGGGCCACCGTTCAAATGCGAGGCCCCGAACCCATGCGCGGTCGCTCCGCGGGCCTCCGGATTGCCGGCGCACCGGCGCTTGCAGGCTGCCCCTGGATCGACGGCGTCAACAATTCTGGCTCCGGATCAGGCGAGATGGCCATCATTTACGACGGCCTGCATAGTTTGGCGCCGCTCGGGGGGCTCACCGCGGCTGAACTCGCGGACATTGCCGAAAGAATGCGAAGGTATCGCTTCGCACGCGGCGATGTCATCATCCGGCAGGGTGATCTCGGCGAGACATTCTACCTGGTCAGATCGGGGAGCTGGACGGTCCCGCATAGACTCCTATCAGCCAGGGGCGACTATCATGGGCCGGTTGGACCGCCTGAAAATCTGGGACGACCCGGCGATCTGCAATGCGCTCGCCTGGTATCTCGACGTTGCGGAGAACCGGCGTCCGGCCAAGTTTCGCATCGCCGCTACGGTCGCCACGAATCTCGACCCCGCGGCAGTGGACGAAGACGCGCTGTGGGCCGAGCTCAACCGGCTGACCCCGAGTTTCCTCGCGCGTTGGGAGGCAATCCGGGCAGGTGCATCGTTACCGGAACCGGCGGGCGGCCGAGCTTTGCCGCGAGCTCGCCCACGAGCTCGTGCGGCGCCCGCGGCGTGGAAGCATGAGCGAACCGTGTCAGGTCGGATATGTCGATGCGCTCGACGGACCGTAGGACTCGCCCGATTTGGCGCCAATCTATCGTGCGGTCTTCCGCGTGAGGGTACCAAACGCAATGATCACATCGCCCCGAGGCACGCCGAACCATACCCAATTGAGGTTGTCACCCGCGCGCGCCACCGTGATGGTGCCGTCCGGACAGCGGCCTCCCTTGTCGACCTGACCATGGGTGATCACTTCGACAAAAAAGACATAGGTATGCGACGCGCCAATGCGCGTCAGCTTTCCTCCGCAATTGAGTTCGGGATAGTCGGTTTGCCCCGCATTGCCAGTAAGCGTGAGCACCACGGTGTACTTCGACTCACCGCCGACTTGGGTCACTGTGCCGGACCAGGTCCCAGCGATATCGGGCCTCGGGACCGATGGTCGTGCGGCGGGCGGCGGATTCGTACCTGGTTCGGCAGCAGGAGGATTTTGTTGCGCAGCACGAGGGGGGATTTGGGGCACGGGGGCAGGCGCTTCCTGCGGCCACCTGCGCCCGAAATCCTCTTGTTGTGCGCCAGCGGCGATGATCGGTGCGGCCACGGCCGCAATCAAGGCGGCGGCCCAGTTTCGCAATGCCTTATTCATGGCCCATCTCCCGGTCCGCTTTCCGCAACACGAAACCTATGCTCGTCCCGAAAAGAGGCCGAGCTTATAACGAGGAGACGCCACTGGGAACGCCCGCCGGGCCCGGAGCGGGTCCTAGAGCCTGCGCAAACGCCAGCCGCACCTGAGTCGAAAGCTCGCGCACACGATCAAGCCGACCGGCGGCCCAGCGCATGCACTATCCAAATAGACCGAGACTAGCTCGGCGTTTGGGCCTTCCGCCGTCGCCACCACACGTAGCATCGCGATTTCATGCTGGGCGCATCCTGGCCGCCTCGGCGATTCACTGCGTTACCACAATGAAGTCCGTGTCTTTTCCGGTCTCTTCGCTGATGCCGTAATCGGATACAATGAGTGAAGAGCCTGGCGTCAGTAGTTCCGAGATGCGCTCGACCACATCCTGGGGTATTTCAATGCGGTCGAGGGCTGCGTTGGCTTTGTCGGGCGACGACACCGGTGGGGTGGTCTCCACAATTTGTTTGCCAGGCGCGCGCCATTTGGAGGGCGTGGGAGGAGATTTCTCCGGGATCGACACGACGGTCCAGCGAAGTGTCTCACCCTCATTCTGAAATCCCATTACGGTAAACACATGCGTTCCCAGCGACTGCTGCGGATCTTGGATCCTGACCGGAATATCGAACAATGGCGTGAAGCCCTGACGCACGAAGAGCTTGCTCGATTTGCGGCTCACGAAAACGGAGACCGGGGCAACCTTTCGAGGCGCGACTGCAGCCCGCATCGAGCCCGGAGCTTGGAGATCGGTGACTTGTTGCGTGTCGGCATTGGGCGTTGACGGCGGATGCGCCACCGCGGTTGTCGTGGCGGCGTTGTCCGCAATGGCAGCCCGAGACTCCGGCGAACCGGAAGCGACTTTCGGCTTGGATACGAAAAGGTGTGGATGGGCTATCTCGATCGGCCAGATATCGTCCGGCGCGATGATCACGCGGGTGCTGCGCTTGGTGAGATGCCACAGTCGAATGGCAAAGTCATTCTTTAAGCGGATACAGCCGTGTGAGGCCGGGTGCCCCGGCAGGACACCCGCATGCAGCGCTATTCCTGACCAGGTGATGCGCTGCATATATGGCATCGGGGCAGCGCTATAGATGTTCGAGCGGTGCCATCGTTGTTTGCTGATAACGCTGAACACGCCGAGGGGCGTTGGATGGTCCGGGATACCCGTTGACACTGAAGAGCGTGCGATCAGCGCGCCACTGTCATAAACCGAGATCCGCTGATCCGCGATCGAGATGATGATCTGGAGCGAGCCATTCGGAGCATCCTGGACTTGATCTTTCTCCGCCAATTTGGGCTTTGCGTGCCGGTGGCTGTGCCGCAACGGAGCATGATCGCCCCACCAATATCCGTACTGCGGCCAAAACAGGAGCCGAGCGTGGGCGGTCCCTACAGGCAAGATGCAAACGGCCAGTACCGCCACTACTGTCGCGCGGATTGATCCCACAATAGCTGCAGACATCCGACGCTCACGGCTGCCCGAGGTGTTCACTTTGAGTTTCCCAGGATATCGGGGACAGGAGCTGCGCCTCCAGCGCCAAAAGGCAAGCAAGCCTAGATGCTTTTCACCTTCGACGATGCCGTTCTTGCGGGTTTCGTTCTGCTGTGATCGTCGCGCACAGCTGACCGGTGGGGCCTGTTCGTTTCCAATCCCGCGCGTTCCGCATTTGCCCGGCCGCGTTTATCGGCATATTCTTTGCCGTCGATCGGCCCGACATGCGGCGGATCTTTATCGAGATACGGTCGCCCGATCCCAAACTCTTTGCCGTGCGCATCGATCCACTTCCACAAGTTTTCGCTTGAACTACATCGCTGCGCACGTGTCTCGCCCTTTACACTCACGAGATCGGCCGCAAGCCCGTGGCCATAGCCGCCGCGGCGGCTCCCACCATGGTATGAGCTGTCAGTCGCAGCCTTGTTGCCGCTCGCGAGCGATTGCCGGTAATCATCGCGGAATCCGCTCGTTATGCCAGGCGAAAGCCCGGCGTTGTCCAGGGCGCGAAGAGCATGATACAGCTTCAGTTTGAAGCTCCGATCCATGCCTCCGATCACGTAATCCATGAGCGACATGCCGGCTTTTTGCGCCGCCTTCGGATCCTTCCACGTGAAGTCCTCATCGACGAGCTTTGTAAGAGTTGCGATGATAGTCCGCGTTTTGCCCTTCTTCTTGACTGTCACCTTTATCTGATCCCGCACCTTGATGGTGTCGACTTTCGGGGTCCGTTGGTACACCGACCAGAGGTATCGGTCGATGCAGATTTCTGCCACAAGGCACTCGTCGGGAGTTTCGATGGAGCTCGCTGCCTCCTTCGCGTAGCCTTGCACGGGATCAGGCGTACTCGCGGACGCGACCTGCACGGCTGGTGTTTCGGGCGGCGGCATCGGACGAGGACCGGGCAAAGCAGCGTCGACGATCGCCACATCGGTGACGGAGACACCGTCCTCGCCCATAGCGGTTGCTTGCGGAGCGTCGATGGGCTCGGCGCCGGCGGTCGCAGATGTTGCCCGGCTGCCCTCGGTCGGCGCTCCGGTATTCTCGATGCGGGGCGAACCGAAGCCGAGGAGCCCGGCAGCAACCCAACCGGCGAGAACGACCGTTCCGCACAACGCCGCCAATACAGCAAGTCGCCGCGGGCTCATCACCTCCTCGCTTCCTATCTCGTCCGAGGCCCCACCCTGACCCATGCTGTACACCCAGGCACGAGACGGGTTGTTTTTTCGGATCAGTACATGGCCACCAACGATTCGGACCAAAATATGGCCACGCAAGGAAAGAAAACTGCCGGTTATCATCCTTTCCGAAATGTGTTGCCGGAATGCAACCCGATCCTGGGATCACAGTTAACTGCTGCGGCGACGCAGCTATTCAGCCGCGATGTGCGGAAGAGGCCGGCCTACGTGCTTTGCTTCTCCACCCGCATGATCGCGCTGCGGCAAGAACTCGTTCCACGTTGTGGGTCTCGATCAGCGCGGTGCCATTGTGCTGCGGCAGACCCAGATCTTCCGCCCACCCGGAAAATCACGAGGTCAGCTAATGGGATGGTCCGGCCGTGCTCCTGCCCCCCAGCGAGCGAAGCTGGGAAGGGGCGTCGAAAACGAGGAGCACGCCATGTCTCAGAGATTCAACACCACTATCGCCGTGATTGGCATCGATATCGGCAAGAACTCGTGCCACGTCGTAGGTCTCGATGACCGGGGCGCAATCGCGCTGCGGCAAAGGTGGTCACGCGGCCAGGTGGAAACACGGCTTGCGAATATCCCGCCTTGCCTGATCGGCATGGAAGCGTGCGTCGGCGCACATCACCTCAGCCGCAGGCTCACGATGCTCGGTCACAATGCCCGGCTGATGCCGGCAAGATACGTGCGTCCCTACTCCAAGGGACAGAAGAACGACTTTCGCGACGCCGAGGCGATCGCCGAAGCCGTCCAGCGCCCGACGATGAAGTTCGTGGCGACCAAGACGCCAGAACAGCTCGACCTGCAGGCGCTGCACCGAGTGCGTGAGCGGTTGGTCAGTCATCGCACGGGCGTCATCAACCAGATCCGCGCCTTCCTGCTGGAGCGCGGCATTGCAGTCCGCCAGGGCCTGCCTGCGGGCCGAGCTCCCTCAAATCCTCGCCACGCGCACCGATGTCCTCTCGGCGCGCATGCTGCGGGCGATCGAGGAACTCGCTGGCGATTGGCACCGGCTTGACCAGCGCATCGAGGGCCTGTCCACCGAGATCGAAGCGTTGGCCCGTCAAGATATGGCATGCCAGCGGCTGATGACCGTGCCCGGCATGGGACCGATCATCTCGAGCGCGATGGTGGCCGCGATCGGCAATGGTGCGGTGTTCTCCAAGGGGCGCGACTTCGGCGCCTATCAGACCGAAGACCTGGGAGCGCCATGGGCTCAAGCCCTGGATCGAAGCCGCCAAGAAGCGGCTACACCACAACGTGCTGGCAATCGCGCTCGCCAACAAGCTTGCCCTTATCGCCTGGGCTGTTCTTAGCAAGGAGCGCGAGTTCGAATACGCCAGGACGGATGAGATGACATCCCGATCGGCTTGAGTGTCGCGCCGTGCTCGGGGACCCAAACGTTGGCCGGGACGAAGGAACAGCCGGCCTTCGGCACGAACAAAGGAACTGCGCGAGATGAGGAGTATCATGACGTAACCCCAACATCGGTTACCCGCCGAGGTCTGCGAGAGGATGAGACGAGATGGAGGATCGGTCTTCCCGGCGCGTGCGAACACTGGTGACCCATTTGGCCCACTGAGGCCTGTCCGGTAATGAGATCGCACGCGCGCTGATATCCATGGTGGCCCGGAGCACAACTCGCTCCAATCAGAGGCCGGATACATTGATGCAAGACCGCAAATCCGCCAGATCGACGAAAACCTCTTGCGACGCACGGCCGGACCATACATGTGGGTCAATCTCGACGTTACCGGCGGACAACGGATTCGTCCGGTTTACCCTCGACTTCGGAATCAGCTCGCACGCAGCATCATCGACGCGACGTGCCAATGGCCCCGGTCGAAACGGGACGCGCAGGAGAAAGCCTACTCATACTCGCCCTCGATGTCCTTGCCCGTGTAGTCCTTCATCATCGCGGTTGCGATCAGCGTAATGACCGCGCAGACAAGAACATACACGGCGATCGCATACCCTGAGTGGTACTCGGCATAGAGCCACGCGGCAATGAGTGGCGCCGGGCCGCCGGCGATCACCGAGGCGAGTTGGTAGCCGAGCGATGCGCCGCTATAGCGCAACCGGCCGGTGAACGATTCCGCGATGAGCGCCGCCTGCGGGCCGTACATCATGTCATGCGGGACGAGCGAGAGCACGATCGCCAGGAAGATTAGCGCGGCGTAGCCGGTGTCGAGCAATCCGAAGTAGATGAAGCCGAAAATGCCCACCGTCACCGCGCCGATCAGGTACATGTTCTTGCGCCCGATCCGATCGGAGATGTGGCCGAACAGCGGAATCGACACGAACGACGTGTACACGTAGGTGGTGAAGACATAGAACGGTGCCTGCTCGGCCAGTCGCACGAACGCCGAGAGGATGATCTCCTTGGGATTGCGCTTGATTACCTCCCACATGGGCTGGCGCTCGATCTTTTTCTCCCTGACCAGTTTCGTGAAGATCGGGGTCTCGAGAATGCCGAGCCGAATGTAGAGCCCCACCGCGACCAGGACGATGCTGAGAAAGAACGGAATGCGCCATCCCCAGGTGAGAAACTGATCGCCCGAAAGTGCGTTGAATGCCAGGAATGCCAGGTTGGCGAGAAAGAGGCCGCAGGGGACACCGAACTGCGGCCAGGACGCGATGAAGCCACGATGGCCCGTCGTCCTTGCCCATTCCATCGAGAGCAGCACGGAGCCGCCCCACTCCCCGCCGACGCCCACGCCCTGAATGAAGCGGAGAATCGTGAGGATGACCGCGCCCCAGATGCCGATGCTCGCGTAGCTCGGGACAAAGGCAACGAGGAAGGTCGCGACGCCCATCAGCATCAGCGTGGCAATCAGGGTCGCCTTGCGGCCGATGCGATCGCCGTAGTGCCCGAAGATCGCGGCGCCGATCGGGCGCGCCACGAAGCCCACCGCGTAGATTCCGAATGCACTCAACGTTCCGGCTAGGGGATCCTCGTTTGGGAAATAGAGTTTGGCGAAGACCGTGGCTGTGACCACCCCGTAAAGAAAGAAATCGTACCACTCGATGGCCGTGCCTACCGTGCTCGCCACGACGGCACGTCGCAGTTGGATCCGGTGTTCGAGGTCGGACAGCGGGGCTGTCGCAGCCGTTTCCATCGTCGACATGATTCGCTCTCCTCCAATGCGTTTGTGCAGCTTTCAATACCGAAGCGGCAGCGGGCGGCCTTTTAACTTGTGGGGCTATTGCGGGACCGGCCAATGCTGGGGCGGCAACTCGTAAGCCGATCTAAAGTTAGCCAAGGGATTGTCTAGCGGTTCTGTAAGGCTCATCCACATGCCAGCAAACCGGAGCAGATCGGCTCGCCGCTCTGGATCATTCACGCTCTGCGCCCGAGATGCACACTCCCACGCCTTGGCCCGGTATCCATGAACTTGGTACTGGGCATTCCGCTCGGCTTTTTCAGCCAGACCAGCCCAGTCTTGTGCCAAGCCCAGTAAACACGCCCTCGTATTAGGATTCGACGTGCCTTCTGCTATTTTCAGGCATTCCCAAGCACTGCGGCGATATTCCTCGGCTGTGCCCATGGGACCAATCTCCACTTTGGCACACGAACCCCCTGCCTCCCGCCACAACGTGAATGGTAAAAGGATCGAGGCTGTTCCGGGGTTGGCATAAAAAATTTTATTTCCAGCCGCGCAGCGGTTTTAGGCAGCGCCCTTCGGCACGTGTTCCTGCATTACCAGCGCACGGTTGCGCAGGCGAATGCGCGCCTTGGGGTATTGCTCGACGGCGGCCTCGAATGCCTTTTGCGACCGGGCGGCGAGGGAGAAATGGCAAACAACTGCCTTCGACGCGGATCAGACCCAATGTCGCAGATGGGTCAAACTCGGAAGAGCAAGCCCGTCTCAGACATGTCCGCTTCTGCCTCAATTGCAGAAGAGCGGAACGACATCGCCGCCCATATTCGAGGGACTCCGAACGGAGCGAGTCGTCCGGCTTACGTCGGACGGCGTTGAGGCGCTGGACCATTTCTCAACTATTTGTAAGGTGCATATTTTATTGATCATTTGATCGAGTGCGTCGTTTTTTACTTGCTTGGGCAGGTACTTGAGCCATACTCGAATCGTGCTATTCAACAAACAAACTCTCGACCGCATTCACGATCTACTTCGTTG
>WNGR01005583.1_pt1 | contig 13477 bp, 13 predicted proteins | sample 5407581 | NCBI WGS metagenome assembly WNGR01 (sample SAMN13153383, study PRJNA577476) | soil metagenome | isolation source: 80 cm soil or saprolite under Garry oak tree replicate 2 | place: USA:California | collected 2016-06-15 | reverse complement strand
ATATGAGCTACGGCCGGGTGTCGCATCCGTCCGAGCTCGTGCACATCGGGCAGGAGCTCGAAGTGAAGGTGCTGGACATCGATTGGGAGCGCGAGCGCATCAGCCTCGGCTTGAAGCAGCTGCAGACCTATCCGTGGCACGACGTGGCCCAGCGCTATCCCGTGGGCACGCGCGTGCAGGGGAAGGTGGTCTCGATCACCAACTACGGCGCGTTCGTCGAGCTCGAGCCGGGGATCGAAGGCCTCGTGCACATCTCGGAGATGAGCTGGACCCGCAACGTGCGCCACCCGTCCAAGGTCGTGTCGATCGGCGAGACGATCGAAGCCGTGGTGCTCAAGGTGGACGAGACGGAAGAGAAGATCTCCCTCGGGATGAAGCAGACCGAGGAGGATCCGTGGATGGCGCTGCCGCAGAAGTACCCCGTGGGGACGCGCCTCAAGGGCAAAGTGCGCAACCTCACCTCGTTCGGCGCGTTCGTCGAGATCGAACCGGGGATCGACGGCCTGATTCACATCTCCGACATGTCGTGGACGAAGCGCGTGCAGCACCCGTCCGAAGTCGTCAAGAAGGGGGACGAGGTCGAGGTGCTGGTCCTGAACGTGGACGCGGAGAACAAGCGGATCTCGCTGGGCTTGAAGCAGGCGCAGGAGGATCCGTGGCTGCGGATCGGCGAAACGTACCCGGTGGGGACGGAGCTGCGCGGTCGCGTGCTGCGGCTCATGGACAAGGGCGTTGTGGTGGACATCGGCAGTGATATCGAAGGCTTCGTGCCGATGTCGCAGCTGGGGATCCCCGACATCCACAACCCCGCCGACGCCGTGAAGGAAGGGCAGGCGGTCGAGCTGAAGGTGCTGGAGGTCGATCCGATTCACCATCGGATCGTGCTGGCGGCGACAGGATTCCCCAAAGACGAAGAGGCTCCGGTAGAGGCTCCTCAGCCAGAGCCGTAGAGGCATAGAGGTGTAGATTCTCCCTCTATGTCCATCCAAGACAAACTCGAAGAGCTGCAACGCAAACGCGCCGAAGCCGAGCAGGGCGGCGGCGCGGAGCGGGTGCAGGCGCAGCACGAGAAGGGCAAGATGACGGCGCGGGAGCGCCTCGACGTGCTGGTCGACCCGGGCACGTTCGTGGAGCTGGACCGCTTCGTCACGCACCGCGCGACCGACTTCGGCCTCGCCGAGCAGAAGTTCCTCGGGGACGGGGTGGTCACCGGATGGGGCCGCATCGACGGACGCCTGGTGTACGTGTTCGCGCAGGACTTCACAGTGTTCGGCGGCTCGCTCTCCGAGGCGCACGCGGAAAAGATCTGCAAGGTGATGGACCTCGCGGTGCGCAACGGCGCGCCGATCATCGGGCTCAGCGACTCCGGCGGCGCGCGCATCCAGGAAGGGGTGTCGTCGCTCGGCGGGTATGCGGAGATCTTCCTGCGGAACACCCTCGCGTCGGGCGTCGTACCGCAGATCAGCGCCGTGCTCGGGCCGTGCGCCGGCGGGGCGGTGTACAGTCCCGCGATCACCGACTTCGTGTTCATGGTGCGGAACGTCTCCTACATGTTCGTCACCGGGCCCACCGTGGTGAAGACGGTGACGCACGAGGAGGTCACCTTCGAGCAGCTGGGCGGCGCGGACGCGCACGGCGCGACCTCGGGCGTGGCGCACTTCGTCCACGATTCGGAGCTCGAGAGCCTCACGGCGATCCGCACGCTGCTCGGCTATCTCCCGTCCAACAACCTCGACGGCCCACCGCGCCGGGCGACTGACGACCCCGCCGACCGCCGCGACGAAGGGCTGCTGGAGGTCGTCCCGGACAATCCGAACAAGCCCTACGACATGCACGACGTGATCCGCCGGGTCGTGGACCAGGGCGAGTTCTTCGAGGTGCATCGGGACTTCGGCGGCAACCTGCTGGTGGGGTTCGCGCGGCTGGCGGGGCGGCCGGTGGGGGTGGTGGGCAACCAGCCCGCGGTCCTCGCCGGGGTCCTCGACATCGCGGCGTCGGTCAAGGGCGCCCGCTTCATCCGCTTTTGCGACGCCTTCAACATCGCGCTCGTGACCTTCGAGGATGTGCCCGGGTTCCTCCCGGGGATCGCTCAGGAGCACGGCGGCATCATCAAGCACGGCGCCAAGCTGTTGTACGCGTACTGCGAGGCGACGGTCCCCAAACTCACGGTGATCACGCGCAAGGCGTACGGCGGGGCGTACGACGTCATGAACTCCAAGCACATCCGCGGCGATTACAACGTCGCCTGGCCGACCGCCGAGATCGCCGTGATGGGGCCGAAGGGGGCGGTCGAGATCCTCTACAAGGGGGAGGCGAGCGAAGCGCAGATCGACGAGTACCGCGAGAAGTTCGCGCACCCCTACCAGGCCGCCGCCCGCGGCTACCTCGACGACATCATCGATCCCCGGGACACGCGGCCGCGCCTCATCGCGGCGCTCGCCACGCTGGAGACCAAGCGCGACCGGAATCCGCCGCGCAAGCATGGCAACATTCCTCTTTAGCGCGCTGGCCGTGGCGCTGTTGCAGGGCCCCCCCCCTGCGCCGGCGCCGGGCGCGGATTCGCTCGCGGCGCTGCGGGCCCGGGTCGCCCGGGATTCGGGCGATGCCGACGCGTGGTTTCAGCTCGGGTTGGGGCTGCTGCGGATCGCCGCGAACTATCATCGCCACGCGGTGACCGGCGATACGATGGGGGTGCGGGCGTTGCTCGACACGGCGGACCTCGCCTTCACGCGCGCCGCCGGGCTCGAGCCGAGCACCGCCCGGGCCGACTCGGCGCGGGCGTTTCGCGTGTTCGCCTGGGGCGAGCGCGCCGTGCTCGCCTGGGAGATCGAAGGGGGCGATGCCGGCGTGCGGAGCTTCAGCCAGCTGCCGCCGGGCGCGCGGCTCACCCCGGTCCTCGAAGAGTTGGGCGAGAACCTGCTGCGCGCCTGCCCGCGTGGCGGCGTGCTGTTTACGCCGGATCCCTCCAATACCTACGCGGCGCTGTACCTGCGGCTCGCGCGCCGGCTGCGGCCGGACATCACGGTCGTGCCATACGGGATGTGGACGACCGACAGCGTGCTGCGCCGGCGCGTGGCCACCGAGCTGCGGCTGCCGCGGCCGCCGCGGCGCGGCCGCACGGTGCCGTGGATCGAGGTGATGGCGGCGCGGCGCCCGGTGTGCGCCAGCATGGGCTTCCCGCGCCCCCCCGACGACGGCTCGCGCGTGCGCTGGAGCACCCGACCGCTGGTGTGGGTGACGGGGACCGGCGCGACGCGCGATGCGGTGCCGCCGCAGGACTTCGGTTTCGCCGCCCTGCAGCTCGCGATCCAGGCGCATGATCCCTGGGCGCGGCCGGCGCTGGCGCTGTACCATCGGGCGGTGGCCCTGACGCCGTCGCTGTGCGCGACGATGGGAACGTACGGGGTGGCGCGGGAGGTCGGGTGCCGGCGGTGAGGCGGACATCAGACGTCAGACCTCAGACATCAGAACCTCAACTGACGTCTGAATTCTGATGTCTGATATCCGTCTCTCCCGCGTCCTCGTGGCCAATCGCGGCGAGATCGCCCTGCGGATCATCCGGGCGTGCCACGAAGAAGGGCTAGAAGCGGTGGCGGTCTATTCCGACGCCGACCGGCTCTCGCCCCACGTGCGCGCGGCCAACACCGCCGTCGCGATCGGCGCGCCGCCCGCCGCCCAGTCCTACCTCGATATCGGCAAGCTGATCGCAGCCGCGAAAGCGACCGACTGTCAGGCGATCCATCCCGGCTATGGCTTTCTCTCCGAGCGCGAGGCGTTCGCGAAAGCGGTTCAGGACGCCGGGCTGGTCTTCGTGGGGCCGCCGCCCGCGGCGATCAAGGCGATGGGTGACAAGCCCGAGGCGCGCCGCCGCATGCAGGCCGCCGGCGTTCCCGTCGTTCCCGGGAGCCCCGGCCCCGTGCGCGACCTCGCCGAGGCGCGCCGCGAGGCGCAGCGGCTCGGGCTGCCAGTGCTCCTCAAGGCGGCGTCCGGGGGCGGCGGCAAGGGCATGCGGCTGGTGCGGGCGCTCGACGAGATCGAGTCCGGGCTTCGCGCCGCGCGCAGTGAGGCCGAGAAGGCGTTCGGCGCGGGCGCGGTGTACATCGAGAAGTACCTCGAGCGCCCACGCCACATCGAGATCCAGATCCTCGCCGACCGCTCGGGCCGCGTGGTGTCCCTGGGCGAGCGCGAGTGCAGCATCCAGCGCCGCCACCAGAAGCTCATCGAGGAAGCGCCGTCGGTGGCCGTCACCCCCGCGCTGCGGCGGCGCCTCGGGGAAGCCGCCACGGCGGCCGCCGGGGCGGTAGGCTACCTGGGCGCGGGCACCATCGAGTTCCTGCTGGCGCCGACGGGGGAGTTCTACTTCCTCGAGATGAACACGCGCATCCAGGTCGAGCACCCGGTGACGGAGCTCGTGTACGGGGTGGATCTGGTGCGCGAGCAGCTGCGGATCGCGGGGGGCGAGCCGATGCGGGTGCGCGGCGGCACCGGCGGCCTCGAGCCGCGCGGCCACGCGATCGAGTGCCGCATCACCGCCGAGGATCCGGCCAACGACTTTCTGCCGGCGTCGGGGAAGGTGCAGTACCTGCGGGTCCCCGCCGGGCCGGGGATCCGCTGGGACGGGGGCGTCGAGGCCGGCAACGACGTGACGCTGTACTACGATCCGCTGCTGGCGAAGCTCCTGGCATGGGGGGAGACGCGCGAGATGGCGATCCGCCGCATGCGGCGGGCGCTGCGCGAGCTGGTGATCGTCGGCCTGCCGACCTCGCAGAGCTTCCACCTGCGCGTGATGGACGACCCCACGTTCCTCAAGGGCGAGATCGACATCACGTACCTCGAGCGGATCGGGGCGCACCTGTTGCAGGCCGCTCCCCCGGCCGACCTGGTGCAGGCGGTCGCGGTCGCCGCCGCGATGCTGGCGGATGAGCGGCGTAGTGAAGCCAAGGCTGATTCGGGGCAGGCTCGTCCGGCCGCTCCGTCCGCCTGGTTGGATGCCGCGCGCCGCGAGGGGCTGCGCCAGTGAGCGAACTGGTGACGATCACCGGCATCGCCGCGGGCGGCGACGGGGTGGGCCGACTCGCCGACGGCCGCGCGGTGTTCGTGCCGCGCGCGGCCCCGGGCGAGCGCGTGCGACTCAAGGCGGATGGCCTGACGCTGCACAAGAGCTTCGCCCGCGGCGAGCTGGACGCGGTCCTCGAGCCGGTCGCCGCCCGGGTGACGCCGCCCTGTCCGCACTACGCCCAGGATCGCTGCGGCGGCTGCCAGCTGCAGCACCTCGCCTACGACGCTCAGCTCACCGCCAAGCGGGCGATCGTCGGCGACGCGCTGCGCCGCATCGGCAAGGTGGAGGTCGCGGACCCCGAGATCGTGTCGGCGGTGGAGGAGTGGCGGTATCGGACGGAGATAACCTTGGCGGTCAAGACGGTCGGACGGTCCCTAAAGGACTCCCTGACGGTCGCGGGCGGTCGGACGGTCGGACTGCACCCCTACGACAGTGGCACCGTGTTCGCTTTGGTCGACTGCCAGATCGCCGACTTTCGTCTCATGGCCTTGTGGCGGGAGCTGCGCCGGCATCTCGACCTGCTCCCCGCCAAGTGCACACAACTCACCTTGCGGCTCGACCGCGAGGGGCGTCGTCACGTCCTCGCGGAATCGGCGGGTGAGCCGTGGCTCGGCGCCACCGAGCTGCGCGCGGCGCTGCCCGACGGGGAGCACGTCGTATGCTGGTGGCACCCCGCCGAGGGCGCGGCGCGGGTCATCGCGGGACCGGCCACCGGGTTCCCGCCGACGGCGTTCGAGCCCGTCAATCCGGAGATGGCGATGCTGGCCCGGCGCTGGGCGGTGGAGCAGCTGGGCGACGTCGCGGGGCGTACGGTGTGGGACCTCTATGGGGGGATTGGGGACACGGCCGCCCTGCTCGCCGAGCGGGGCGCGGTCGTGGTGAGCGTCGACGCGGACGAGAAGGCCATCGCGTGGGCCCGCACCCGAGGCCTGCCGGGTGCTGTGCGGCTCGTCGCCGGGAAGGCGGAGGACCTCTTGCCGAGCCTGCCGCGGCCGGACGCCGCGATCGTCAGCCCGCCGCGCGCCGGACTGCATTGGGACGTGACGCTGCGGTTCAGCGGAGAGCCGGTGGACCGGCTCGTCTACGTCTCCCGTGACGCGGCGACTCTGGCGCGTGATCTCAGCCGCCTCAGCGTCAATTACCGGGTCGCCGCGGTGCGCGCGTTCGACCTGTTTCCGCAGACGGCGCAGGTGGAGACGGTCGTGGCACTGGAGGCGGCGTGAAGTACTACGTCCGGGTGCTCGGCAAGACGTTCGAGGTAGGGCTCGACGGTCACACGGTCTCGGTGGACGGCGAACCGCGCGAAGCGCACCTCGCCCCCGTCCCGGGGACGCCGCTGCACCATTTGCTCCTCGCCGGGCACAGCTGGACGATGGCTGCGCAGCCCCTGGAGGGTGTGGGCGAGGAGGGCGGGCAGCGCTGGGTCCTGGGTGCGGTGGGGCAGCGCTTCGACGTCGAGGCGGTGGACGAACGCACGCGGCAGATCCGGGCGTTGACCGGGACCCGGCGCCCGGCCGGTGGGAGCGGGATCGTGGTGGCGCCGATGCCCGGCCTGGTGGTCCGCGTGGAGGTCGCTGTCGGCCAGCGGGTAGAGGCCGGAGCGGGACTCGTGGTGGTCGAGGCGATGAAGATGGAGAACGAGCTGCGCGCCACGCGGGCGGCGGTGGTCGCGGCGGTCCACGTCGCGCCCGGGCAGGCGGTCGAAAAAGGGGCGCCGCTCGTGACGCTCGAAAACGTGGAACCCTCAAGTTGACACATGCTTAGGGCCCGACTATACTGCCAGTCTGTCAATTTTCGGGCTTGGGAATGAAGACGTATACGCAGCGGGTGGAAGACATTGAACATCGGTGGTGGGTGGTGGATGCGGCGGGTCAGCCGCTCGGCCGCCTGGCGAGCCGCCTGGCCCAGGTGCTGCGCGGCAAGCATAAGCCGACCTTCACGCCGCACATCAACGGCGGCGACTGCGTCATCGTCGTGAATGCCGAGCAGGTGCAGCTCACGGGACGCAAGCCGGAGCAGAAACGCTATTTCCGGCACACCGGGTACATGGGGCACGAGCGCTTCACCGCGGTGAAGGACGTGCTCGCCAAACACCCCGAGCGGGTGATCGAGAAAGCGGTGTGGGGGATGTTGCCGAAGACGACGTTGTCGCGCCAGAAAGTGAAGCAGATGCTGAAGGTGTACGCCGGCCCGACGCATCCGCACGCCGCGCAGCAGCCGCAGCCGCTGGTGGTCGGAGAGTCCGCATGACCGCGATCACGCCGGAGCTGCGCTGGCACGCCATCGGGCGGCGCAAGGAGAGCGTGGCGCGCGTGTACCTGACGCCGGGCTCGGGGAAGTGGAACATCAACGGACGGACGCTGGGCGATTATTTCCCGCGCCCTTCGCTCGTGGCCCACATCCAGCAGCCGTTCACCGCGACCGACACGCTCGGCGCCTTCGACGTGAAGGGCAACTGCCGGGGCGGCGGCGTGACGGGCCAGGCGGGGGCGATGCGGCTGGGGATCGCGCGGGCGCTGTGCCTCGCGGACGACCGGCATCGTAAGAAACTGCGCGAGCAGGGGCTGCTGACGCGCGATCCGCGGGCGGTCGAGCGTAAGAAGCCCGGCCGCGCCGGCGCGCGGAAGCGGTTCCAGTTTAGCAAGCGTTAGTGGGATGTGGGGTGTGGGATGTGGGTAGGCAACCCCACACCCCACTCCCCACACCCCACGCAGTTTGAGATTATCTCTCACGCCGCTTGATCCCGCGTTGGGTCCCCGGTGCGCCGGGGTGGCGCGGGAGATGACAGCGGCGGCGGACCAAAACCCGGAAAGGTTGGCATGGCACAACCCCAGTTGCAGGACCTGCTCGAGGCGGGGGTCCATTTCGGGCACCAGACCCGACGGTGGAACCCGAAGATGCGGCGCTTCATCTTCGCCGAGCGCTCGGGCATCTACATCATCGACCTTCAGAAGACACTGCACCAGCTGCAGAAGGCGCAGGAGCTGCTGCGCTCCGTCATGCTGCGCAACGAAGGCGTGATGTTCGTGTGCACGAAGAAGCAGCTGAAGGGGATCATCCAGGCGGAAGCGCAGCGCTGCGGCGGGTTCTTCGTCACGGAGCGGTGGCTGGGCGGGACGCTCACGAACTTCCAGACGATCAAGCGGCAGATCAAGCGGCTGCGCGAGCTGGAACAGGGCCTGTCCGACGGTGAGTACCAGCACCACACGAAGAAAGAACAGCTGCTGTTCGATCGCGAGCGCCTGAAGCTCGAGAAGTACCTCTCGGGGATCAAGAACATGACCCGGCTTCCCGGCGCGCTGTTCATCGTGGACGCGAAGAAGGAGCGCATCGCGATCAACGAGGCGAACAAGCTCGGGATCCCGGTCGTGGCGATCGTGGACACGAACGCGGACCCGGAGGTGATCACCGTCCCGATCCCGGGCAACGACGACGCGATCCGCGCCGTCTCGCTGATCGCGGCGGCGCTCTCCGACGTCATTGCCGAAGCGCGGCGCCAGTCGCCGCTGCGGGAAGCCACCGAGGAGGGGGAGGCGGTGACCTACTCCACCGAGACGGGGGTCGAAGCGGAGGCGGAGGGGGGAGGCGACGCGCACAAGAAGCCCGCGCGCCGCAAGCGCCGGCCCAAGCCGGAGGCGATCGCCGCGCGGTTGAAGACGGAAGACGTGCCCGCGGCGGGCGAGCCCACCGGCGGGGCCGAGGGCTAACCGGCGCCGCGCCGGAGCGTTCGCCGCAACCACCCGCCGCCCTCTCGGCCCCACGGCGCGAGGGCGGCGTTTTTACGAGGAGTGAGGAGCGTGACGACAGTGAAAGAGATCCCGGCGAAGCTCGTGGCCGAGCTCCGTGCCCGCACCGGCGCGGGGATGATGGACTGCAAGAAGGCCCTCGAGGAAGCGGGGGGCGACATCGACAAGGCCGTCGACATCCTCCGCAAGAAGGGCGCGGCCAAGGCCGACAAGCGGGCCGGGCGTGAGGCGACGCAGGGGTTGATCGCCTCCTACGTACATCACAACGGCCGGGTCGGGGTGCTGGTGGAGGTGAACTGCGAGACCGACTTTGTGGCTAACACGGAGGAGTTCAAGCAGCTCGCCAAGGACCTGACGCACCAGATCGCCTCCACGGCGCCGATCGTCTTGCGCCGCGAAGACATCCCCGCGGACGTGATCGCCAAGGAGCGGGAGATCTACCGCGCGCAGGTGGCCGCGGAGAAGAAGCCCGAGCACGTGAAGGACAAGATCGTCGAGGGGCGGATCAACAGCTTCTACGAGGAGCGCGCGCTCCTGGAACAGAAGTTCGTGCGCGACGGCAGCAAGACGATCGGCGACATGGTCAAGGAGCTCGCCGCCAAGACCGGCGAGAACATCCAGGTGCGGCGCTTCGTGCGCTTCGAGCTCGGGGGGGCGTGAGTGGCGCCTTCCCCGCGGCTCGCCTATTCGCGCGCCCTGCTCAAGGTGTCGGGTGAGGCGTTCGCGGGCGGGAAGGGCGGCGGGTCGGGGATCGACTTCGCGGTCATCGACCGGCTGACCGACGAGCTCAAGGCGGTCGCGGGGCTGGGCGTGCAGCTGGGGCTGGTGGTCGGCGGGGGCAACATCCTGCGCGGCACCACGGCGAGCCAGCAGGGCATGGACCGCGTCTCCGCCGACTACATGGGGATGCTGGCCACGGTGATCAACGCGCTGGCGCTCCAGGACATCCTGGAGAAGAAGGGCGTGGACACCCGGGTGATGACCGCGATCCGCATGGAGGAGCTGGCGGAGCCCTACATCCGGCGGCGCGCCGTCCGGCACCTGGAAAAGGGCCGGATGGTGATCTTCGCGGGCGGGACCGGGAACCCGTACTTTTCCACCGATACGGCGGCGGTGCTGCGGGCCCTGGAGATCGAGGCCCAGGTCCTGATGAAGGCGACGAACGTGGACGGGGTGTACACGGCCGATCCCAAGAAGGACCCCAAGGCGACGTTCATCCCGCAGCTCACCTTCCAGGACGCGCTGGTCAAGGGCTACGCGGTGATGGACGCCAACGCGTTCGGGCTGTGCAAGGAGAACTCGCTGCCGATCGTGGTGTTCAACATCAACCAGCCTGGCGCGACCGCGCGGATCCTCGCCGGCGAGCGCGTCGGCACCATCGTCCAATGACCCCCATCCAGGACCACGTGCGGCAGGCGAAGCAGGCGATGGACAAGGCGGTGGAAGCGGTGAAGCGGGAGTTCGCGACGGTGCGGACCGGGAAGGCGACGACCTCGCTGCTGGATCTCGTGAAGGTGGAGGCGTACGGGAACGAGATGCCGCTCAATCAGGTGGCGAGCGTGGCGGCCCCCGAGCCCAAGCTCCTCACCGTGCAGCCCTGGGACAAATCGCTGATCAAGGCGGTCGAGAAGGCGATCCTCTCGTCGGACCTGGGGCTCAACCCCGCCAACGACGGACATCTCATCCGCATCCCGCTGCCGCCGCTCACCGAGGAGCGGCGCCGCGAGTTGGTGAAGGTGGTGCACAAGTTCGCGGAGGAGGGTCGCGTGGCGATCCGCCACGCCCGCACCGAAGCGATGAGTCGCATCAAGAAGACCGAGCACGTCTCCGAGGACGACAAGAAGCACGCGGAGAAGGACGTGCAGAAGCTCCACGACGATCACCTCAAGCTGGTCGAGGAGACGGTGAAGAGCAAAGAGGCGGAGATCATGGAGGTCTGAGGTGCCGGACGATCTCCTGGGGCAGCTCAAGGTCAACGGCGCGGTGCCGCGCCACGTCGCCATCATCATGGATGGCAACGGGCGCTGGGCGCGCGAGCGGCGGCTGCCCCGGCCGCTTGGCCACCGCGCGGGGATGACGTCGGTGCGCGAGGTGGTGGAAGGGGCGATCGAGGCGGGAGTCGAGGTGCTCACGCTGTTCGCGTTCTCGGACGAGAACTGGCAGCGCCCGCCGAGCGAGATCTCCGCCCTCATGGGGCTGCTCGAGGAGTACATCGCGAAGGAGATCGAGGAGCTCAAGGGCCAGGGCGTGCAGGTCAGCGTGCTCGGCGACCGCGGCCGGCTGACGGGCGGCGCGCTCGAGGCGGTCGAGCGCATCGAGCGCGAGACGCGGAGCGGGCGGCGCCTGGCCCTGAACCTGTGCATCTCCTACTCGTCGCGGGCGGAGCTGGCCCGGGCGGCGCGGCTGCTCGCCGAGGAGGTGCTGCGGGGCACGCGGCGGCTCGAGGAAGTGGACGAAGGCGCCGTCGCGGAGCGCCTGTACACGACGCCGTGGGGCGACCCCGATCTTTTGATCCGCACCTCCGGCGAGCAACGGCTCTCCAACTTCCTGCTGTGGCAGCTGGCCTACGCGGAGCTGTACCTCACCGGCGTGCTGTGGCCCGACTTCACCCGCCAGCACCTCTTCGAGGCGATTCTCGACTATCAACGGCGCGAGCGGCGCTTCGGCAAAGTCGGCGCCTGATGTCGCGCAATCTGCTGCTGCGGATCGTGTTCGCGGCGGTGGCCATCCCCGTCGCGCTGTGGGGGATCTACCGCGGCGGTTGGCTGCTCGCGGTGCTGCTGGCGCTGCTGGGCATGCGGGGCACCTGGGAAGTGTACGCGCTGGCGCGGCGGCGGGGCATCGAGCCGCTCACAGAGCTGGGCCTGCTTGGCGCCGCGGCGCTGCCGGTGCTCGGGTACCTCGGCCTGCCCGCGACGGCGCTCGGCGTGCACTGCTTCTCTTGCGGAACGGATGCCACATTGCTGCTGACGCTCGGCGCGATGTGGGTCTTGAGCGTGTTCGGCGCCGCGCTGCGGGTGCGGGCGCCGACCGAGCGGCCCCTCGCCGCGATCGCCGTCACGGTGCTCGGGCCGCTGTACGCGTCGGGACTGCTCAGCTTTTTGTATCTGCTCCGATATGGGCCGGTGGCCACGGTGAACCCCGGCGTGGGCCTCGCCTACGCCGCGCTGCCGCTGGTCGTCATGTGGGTGTGCGACACGGCAGCGATGGCGGTGGGGACCGCCGTCGGGGGGCCGAAGCTCGCGCCCGTGGTGAGTCCCAACAAGACGTGGTCCGGGGCGATCGCCGGGCTGGTCGCGGGAGTGGCCGCCGCGCTCGCCTATAAGGCGCTGCTCCCCGCCCGCGCCACCGTGTCGCTCACCAGCCTCGAGCTGGTGCTCGTCGGCATCGTTGTGGCGTTGTTCGGGCAGGTCGGCGACGTGGCGGAATCGCTGCTCAAGCGCGAGGCGGGGGTCAAGGATTCCTCCGACCTGCTCCCCGGGCACGGCGGCGTACTCGACCGGCTCGACTCGCTGTACTTCGCCGTCCCGGCGACGGCCCTCCTCTATCTGGTCTTCCAGCTGTGACCGTCGGCGTCGCGGTGCTCGGCTCGACGGGCTCGATCGGCCGCTCGACGCTGCAGGTGTTGGCGCGGCAGCGGGAGCGGTTCCGCGTCGTGGCGCTGACGGGGCATTCGAACAAAGAACTACTCGCTAGCCAAGCTGCGGAGTGGAGACCGGATTACGTGGGCTTGGTGAATGGGGGGAGTGGGGGCGTGGGGTGTGGGCGCTCCTGCCTCGTGGAAGCAGCGACGCATCCGGACGTGAGGATTGTCGTCAACGGCATCGTCGGGGCGGCGGGGCTCGAGGCGACGCTCGCGGCCCTCAAGGCCGGCAAACGCGTCGCGCTCGCCAACAAAGAGACGCTGGTGATGGCCGGCGCCCTGGTCACGCGCGCGGCCCAGGAGGGCGGGGGCGAGATCGTCCCGGTGGATTCCGAGCACAGCGCGGTGCTGCAGTGCCTTACGGGGCGGCGGCCGACGGAGCTGGCCCGGCTGATCCTCACGGCGTCGGGCGGCCCGTTCCGCACCTGGAGCCCCGAGCGCGCCGCGGGCGCCACGGTCGCTGAGGCCTTGCAACATCCCACGTGGAAGATGGGTCGCAAGATCACCGTGGACTCGGCGACGCTCGTCAACAAGGCGCTGGAGGTAATCGAGGCGCACTTCCTCTTCGGCGTCGCCATCGACCAGGTGGAGGTGGTGATCCATCCGCAGTCGGTGGTGCACGCGTTCTGCGAGTTCGTGGATGGCTCGGTGCTCGCGCAGGTGGGCTTCCCCACGATGGAGCTGCCGATTCTCTACGCCCTGACACACCCCGAGCGCGTCGCCGACGCGGGCGCGCGGCGCTTCGATCCGGTCGAGATCGGCAGCCTGACGTTCGAGCCGGTGCCTCCCAACGTATTCCCGGCGTACGCGCTGGGCCGGGCGGCGGGTAAGGCCGGCGGCACAGCGCCCGCGGCGTTCAACGCGGCGAACGAGGTGGCGGTCGAGCTGTTCCTGGGCGGCGGGCTGACGTTCGGGCGCATCGCCCAGGTGATCGAGCGCGTGCTCGAGGCGCACCCCGGCGGCGCGGCGGACTCGCTGGAAGCCGTGCTGGCGGCCGACGCCGCCGCGCGGCGGCTGGCACGGGAAGCG